>Ga0206679_10001926_pt1 | contig 16887 bp, 30 predicted proteins | sample M110012015metaG_FD_155464 | JGI IMG/M metagenome (GOLD analysis project Ga0206679, IMG submission 155464) | Ammonia-oxidizing marine archaeal communities from Monterey Bay, California, United States - M1 100m 12015 | ecosystem: Environmental > Aquatic > Marine > Intertidal zone | place: USA... | reverse complement strand
TATGCCAACTATTCAACAATTAGTTCGCAAAGGAAGAACTGCGGTAGTTAAGAAAAGTAAATCTGCTGCACTTGATTCATGTCCGCAACGAAAAGGCGTTTGTGTTAGAGTTTATACTACAACACCAAAGAAGCCAAATTCAGCGATGCGGAAAGTAGCAAGAGTTCGCCTTACGAACGGTAAAGAAGTTAACGCTTACATCGGAGGCGAAGGCCACAACCTTCAGGAACACTCCCTTGTATTAGTTAGAGGTGGAAGAGTTAAAGATCTTCCAGGAGTCCGTTATCACATCGTTCGTGGTGCCGAGGATACGGCTGGAGTTCAAGGAAGAACACAAAGAAGATCTAAATACGGAACGAAGCGTCCGAAGCAGAAATAAATCATTTAACCTTTATTATTATATATAATGAGAAGAAGAAAGGCCAAAAAAATTGCTATTCTGCCAGATCCAAAGTTTAATGAGGTTGTTGTTACCAAATTTGTGAACAACCTAATGCTTTCTGGTAAAAAAAGTTTAGCGTTTAGAATATTTTACGATGCCATTGATATGGTCAACAGTAAAGTTGAAGACCAAGAAGGTCTCGATGTTTGGAAAAAAGCTATTGAGAACATCACACCAAGCGTTGAAGTGAGAAGTAGACGAGTTGGTGGGGCAACATTTCAGATACCAACACCTGTTAGAGAAGGAAGAAAAGCTTCTTTAGCGATGAAGTGGTTAATTGGATTTGCCAGAAAGAGAAATGAAAAAACAATGGCTCAGAAATTAGCTGCAGAAATTATTGCTGCATCTAGAGAAGAGGGTGCTGCTTTTAAGAAAAAAGAAGACACTTTAAGAATGGCTGAAGCCAATAAAGCATTTTCACATTTTAGATTTTAAGATATGGCAAGAGATCTCAAATACACTAGAAACATTGGAATTGCTGCTCATATTGATGCAGGAAAAACCACTACCACAGAAAGAATTCTTTATTACGGTGGGGTGAGCCATAAGATTGGTGAAGTGCACGATGGTGCCGCCACTATGGACTGGATGGAGCAAGAGCAGGAAAGAGGGATAACTATTACCTCTGCGGCAACAACGCTGACATGGAACTATAGAGACCAGGAATACCATATGAATATCATTGACACTCCAGGACACGTTGATTTTACCGTTGAGGTAAACAGATCATTGAGAGTTCTTGACGGATTGGTGTTTTTATTCTCTGCGGTAGATGGTGTTGAACCTCAATCAGAAACCAACTGGAGATTAGCGAATAACTATAATGTTCCAAGAATTGGTTTCGTAAATAAGATGGACAGACAAGGTGCTGACTTCTTAAATGTGTGCGCTCAGGTCAAAGAGATGTTAGGTAGCCACGCACTTCCTCTTCAAATAAATATTGGCTCCGAAGATGATTTCCAAGGCGTAGTTGACTTGATTAATTTCAAAGGAATTGTATGGAGTGAAGAAGACATGGGAATGACTTTTAAAGAGGTTCCTATTCCGGATGACGTGATTGAAGAAGCAAGAACATTAAGAGGTGAGTTATTGGAGGCCGTTGCTGAATTTGACGATACTCTAATGGAAAAGTACTTTGAGGATGAAAACTCACTAACTGAGAGAGAAATTCTTGACGCTTTGAGAGAAGCTACTATTTCCGGTAAGGTTGTACCAATGATGTGTGGCTCTGCTTTTAAAAACAAAGGCGTACAGGCCATGCTTGACATGGTAATGGAAATATTGCCATCTCCTTTAGATATTGAAGGTATTAAAGGAACTAATCCAAAAACAGAACTTGAAGAAGTGAGACAACCCTCTTATGACGAACCATTTTCTGCATTGGCATTTAAAATTGCAACAGATCCTTTCGTTGGAAGACTTTGTTTTGTTAGAGCGTATTCAGGAAAACTGGATGCTGGTTCTTATGTATATAACACGAGGTCGAATAACAAAGAAAGAATTTCAAGAATCTTTCAAATGCATGCCAAAGAGCAAAAGCAGGTGAAAGTATTAGGTGCTGGAGATATTGGAGCTGTGGTAGGATTTAAAGATATTAAAACCGGTGATACCTTATGTGCAGAACACGCTCATATCATCTTGGAATCAATGAACTTTCCAGATCCTGTAATTGGTATCGCGATTGAACCAAAAACACAAGCAGATACAGACCGACTTTCTGTTGGTCTTCAAAAGCTTGCTGAAGAGGATCCAACATTCCAGGTTAAAACAGATGAAGAATCAGGTCAGACCATTATTTCTGGTATGGGTGAGCTTCACCTGGAAATAATTGTAGATCGATTGAAGAGAGAATTTAAAGTTGAAGTGAATCAAGGAGCACCACAGGTGACTTACAGAGAGGATATAACAGCTTCTATTGATCACAGGGAGGTTTACAAAAAACAAAGTGGTGGTCGTGGTAAATTTGCAGATATTCTTGTTAAAATTGAGCCACAAACTGATCCTGAAAAAACGGGTCTCGAGTTTGTAAATAAGATAAAAGGTGGTAACATCCCTAAAGAATATATTCCTTCAGTAGAAAAAGGATTTAAGGAATCTATGAAAACGGGTGTTTTGGCTGGCTTCCCAGTTGAATCAATGAAAATCGAATTAATTGATGGATCATTTCACGCTGTGGATTCAGATTCACTCTCCTTCGAATTATGCGCAAAAATGGCGTACAGAGAGGCATTAAAACAATGTTCTCCTGTATTACTAGAGCCAATTATGAAAATAGAAATAATTACTCCTGAAGAGAATATGGGTGATGTGGTTGGTGATTTAAACAGAAGACGGGGAATGATGAAAGGGATGGATGATAAAAATGGTGCGAAAGTATTGAAAGCTGATGTGCCTTTATCCGAAATGTTTGGTTACGTAACTCAATTGAGAACGATTACTTCAGGTAGAGCTACTTCTTCAATGGAATTCTCGCATTTTGCAGAAGCTCCTAAGAATATTGCTCAGGATGTAGTCGATAAAGCAAATGGTAAAGTTGTTGCACAATAATATAAGCAGAAACAGATGAGTCAAAAAATTCGAATTAAATTAAAATCTTACGATTACAACTTAGTTGATAAGTCAGCTGAAAAAATCGTTAAGACCGTAAAATCTACTGGTGCTGTGGTAAGTGGTCCTATACCGCTTCCTACACACAAGAGAATTTATACAGTATTAAAATCTCCGCACGTAAACAAAAAAGCAAGAGAACAATTTGAGCTATGCTCATACAAAAGACTGATGGATATATACAGTAGTTCATCCAAAACAGTTGATGCTTTGATGAAGCTAGAATTGCCGAGTGGAGTTGATGTAGAAATTAAAGTTTAATAAATAAAAAAGTAAAACATGCCGGGAATAATTGGTAAAAAAATCGGAATGACTAGCATTTTCAGTGCCGAGGGTAAGGCATTACCATGCACGATGATAGAAGCTGGTCCTTGTGTTGTAACTCAGGTTAAGACACAAGACAGAGATGGTTACGATGCTATTCAGCTTGGATTTGGAAGTAAGAAAGAGAAAAACACTCCAAATGCACTGAAGGGTCATTTCAAGAAAGCCAAAACAGGACCTAAAACTGATTTAGTTGAATTTAAAAACTTTTCAGATCTCAATTTAGGTGATGTTGTAAATGTAGAAATCTTTGAAGAAGGAGAATTTGTTGACGTTGTTGGCACTTCAAAAGGGAAAGGATTTCAAGGTGTTGTCAAACGACACAATTTTGCCGGTGTTGGACAAGCAACACATGGTCAGCATAACAGATTAAGAGCTCCTGGCTCTATTGGTGCTGCCTCTTATCCTGCAAAAGTTTTCAAAGGAATGAAAATGGGCGGTCAAATGGGTAATGAGCGAGTAAAAACTACAAACTTGAAGGTTTTGAAAGTAATTGCTGAGAAGAATATTATTGTGGTTAAGGGATCTGTACCTGGAGCCATTGGTTCAACCTTAACAATTAGAAAGTAATGAAATTAAAAATATACAACGCAAAGGGAACGGCAACAGACAAGTCTGTAAATCTATCCAAAGATATATTTGGAATAGAGCCAAATAACCATGCCATCTATTTAGATGTTAAGCAGCATTTAGCAAATAAGCGTCAGGGAACTCACAAAACGAAAGAAAGAAGTGAAATAGCTGGATCAACTAAAAAGATAAAAAGACAAAAAGGAACTGGTGGAGCCAGAGTGGGTAATATTAAGTCAGGTATAAGAGTTGGTGGTGGACGAATCTTCGGCCCAAGACCAAGAAACTACCATTTCAAGCTTAATGTGAAGCTGAAAAGATTGGCAAGAATTTCAGCTTTCTCTTTTCAAGCAAAGAACAAAAGTATTATGGTAGTTAACGATATCAGTTCAATTACAACAAAGACTAAAGATTTTAAATCGTTCATAGAGTCTTTGAAAATTGAAAACGATAAAGTCCTATTCATTTTGAATGAAAAAAATGATAACGCTTACTTGAGTTCAAGGAATTTGAAGAAAGTAAAAGTGGTCACGACGGAATCATTTAACACCTATGATATTTTAAACGCTACAAAAATCATTGTTTCGTCAGACAGTATTAAAAGAATTGAAAAATTACTTAACTAAAAGTTATGCAAAACACGCAACGTATAGTAAAAAGACCAATAATTACTGAGAAAGCTACGATGGAATCTGAGCAGATGAATCGATTCACTTTTGAGGTGGTTCAATCAGCAAATAAAATTGAAATTAAAAATGCTATTGAAAGAATGTACAGTGTTCAAGTAACGAAAGTACGTACGGCAAATTTCGGAGGTGGGAAAGCATCTACGAAATATACCAATAAAGGTATTGTTCAAGAAAAAGCCAAGAAATGGAAAAAGGCTATTGTAACAGTAGCAGAAGGAGAAACGATTGATTTATTTAACAACTATTAATCAAGAAAATGAGTCTTAAAAAGTTTAAACCAACCACGCCTGGACAAAGACACAAAGTTGCTTTGGAGTTTGGAGAGATTACTAAATCTACTCCAGAGAAAGGTTTGATTGCAAAAAAGAAAAAGTCAGGAGGTCGAAATAACGACGGAAAAATGACCATGCGACATATCGGTGGAGGACACAAGCAAAAATATCGAATTATAGATTTTAAACGCGATAAGTTTGATGTTCCAGCTAAAGTAAAGGCCATTGAATATGACCCTAACAGAACAGCGAATATTGCTCTTCTGTACTACGCTGATGGCGAAAAAAGATACATTATAGCTCCCGACGGATTAAAGGTTGGCGATACGGTACTTTCCGGAAAGAAAGCAGAACCCAATGTTGGTAATGCATTGTATTTGGAAAATATTCCTCTTGGTACTATGATACATAACATTGAATTGAAACCTGGTAAAGGTGGTTCAATTGCCAGAGGTGCAGGCACATATGCTCAGCTAAATGCAAGAGATGGTAAATACGCCACTGTAAAGATGCCTTCAGGAGAGACAAGAATGATTCTTATCACGTGTATGGCTACGATAGGAATTGTTTCCAATTCTGAACATAATCTGGCTGTATCTGGAAAAGCAGGTAGATCAAGATGGCTTGGTAGACGTCCACGGGTACGTGGAGTAGTTATGAATCCTGTTGATCATCCAATGGGCGGTGGAGAAGGAAAGAACTCTGGAGGTCATCCGCGTTCAAGAAATGGAATTCCTGCAAAAGGATATAAAACAAGAGCAAAGAGTAAATACTCTGATAAATTTATTATTGAAAGAAGAAAAAAATAGAGAATAGAATATGAGTCGTTCATTAAAAAAACCACCTTTTGTTCATTACAAGCTAATGAAAAGAGTTGACGATGCACAAGCAGCGAAAAGTAAATCTGTGATTAAGACTTGGTCGAGAGCATCTACGATTACACCTGAATTCGTAGGCTTAACTTTTGCTGTGCACAATGGTAATAAATTCATACCTGTATTTGTTACGGAAAATATGGTTGGACACAAATTAGGAGAATTTGCACCTACCAGAAATTTCAGAGGTCACGCTGGTAAGAACAAAAACCGTTAAGAACAATAGTTATGGGAGCAAGAAAACGTTTAAGAGCTGAAAAGCTGAAGGCAGATAAAAAAACAATTGCTATTGCACAATTGAAGAAATCTCCAATTTCTCCGAGAAAGATGAGATTGGCAGCAGATTTAATTCGTGGTATAGAAGTGAATAAAGCATTGAACATTTTACAATTTAGCAATAAGGATGCGGCCAAAAGTCTTGAAAAGCTTTTAAGATCTGCTATTGCCAATTGGGAACAAAAAAATGAAGAGGCTGATATCACCGAAGAAAATCTAATTGTAAGTAAGATAGAAGTCGGTGGCGGTGCTATGCTGAAAAGAATACAGCCAGCTCCACAGGGAAGAGCTCACAGAATTAGAAAAAGATCGAATCACGTAACCATCGTTGTTGGTGGCTCAAAATAATTAAGAGAAATGGGACAAAAAACAAATCCAATAGGAAATAGATTAGGTTACATCCACGGATGGGAATCAAATTGGTATGGTGGGTCAAAATACAAGGAAAAAATTGTAGAAGATGACAAAATCAGAAAATACCTACGAGCAAGACTTGCAAAAGCAAGTATTTCAAAAATTGTTATTGAACGAACACTTAAGCTTGTTACCGTAACCATTAACACAGCCAGACCTGGAGTTATCATTGGAAAAGGTGGTCAGGAAGTAGATAAGCTAAAGGAAGAGTTGAAAAAGTTGACCAAAAAAGAAATTCAAATCAACATTTTCGAAATTAAACGACCTGAATTAGATGCAAGATTGGTAGCGGATGCAGTTGCGAGACAATTGGAAGCACGAATTTCTTTCAGAAGAGCTATCAAAATGGCTATTGCAGGAACGATGCGAATGGGAGCTGAAGGAATCAAGATTAAAATTTCAGGAAGATTAAATGGAGCGGAAATGGCTCGTTCAGAAATGTATAAGGATGGAAGGACTCCTCTTCATACATTCAGAGCAGATATTGACTATGCATTAGCAGAAGCTCACACCACCTATGGCAGACTTGGTATTAAGGTGTGGATTTGCAAAGGTGAAGTTTATGGTAAGAGAGATTTGTCACCGAATATTGGAATGAAATCTGGTAATAAGTCCGGAGGGATGAGAAAACCAGGAATGGGAAATAGAAAGAAAAAATAATTTAGAATAAAGAATAATGTTACAGCCTAAAAAAACAAAATTTAGAAAAGCTCAGAAAGGTCGAAATAGAGGGGTGGCTCACAGAGGGTCTTCTATCACTTTTGGATCTTTCGCTTTGAAAACCCTGGAGCCTGGTTGGATTACTTCGCGTCAGATTGAAGCATCAAGAATCGCTGTTACAAGATACATGAAGCGTGAAGGAAAGGTTTGGATCAGGATATTTCCAGACAAACCAGTAACATCTAAACCTGCTGAAGTAAGAATGGGTAAAGGTAAAGGAGCTCCTAGTCACTGGGTTGCTGTTGTTAGACCTGGCCGAATTCTTTTTGAAGCAGACGGTGTTTCCTACGAGGTAGCAAAAGAAGCCTTAAGATTGGCTGCACAGAAGCTCCCTGTTAAATGCAAATTCGTTGTTAGAAAAGATTACGTTGTACCAGTAAAATAAAAAGATGAAACAACAAGAGATAAATAAATTGTCGGACGAAGATTTGAATAATCGTTTATTAGATTTTCAATCACAGATGGAAACGCTAAAAATGACTCATAAAATGGCTCCTATAGAAAACCCTATGAGGATTCGAAGCATGAGAAAATTAATTGCGCGTTTGAATACAGAAGTGACTAAAAGACAAGTAAAAGCTTAAAATAATTGCCAAAATGGAAAAGCGAAATTTAAGAAAAGAAAGAATTGGGATCGTTACAAGCGATAAAATGGATAAGTCCGTTGTTGTGGCTGTAGAGCGTAAGGTAAAACATCCAAAATACGGGAAGTTTGTCAAGAAGACATCCAAATTCGTTGCTCATGATGAAAAAAATGATTGTAATATCGGTGATACGGTAAAAATTATGGAGTCTCGTCCTTTGAGTAAAATTAAGAACTGGAGATTAGTAGAAATTCTCGAAAGAGCCAAATAACTTGAATAATGATACAGACAGAATCAAGACTTGCAGTAGCAGATAATTCGGGAGCAAAAGAAGTTTTATGCATCCGAGTGTTAGGTGGCACAAAAAGAAGGTATGCTTCCATCGGAGATAAGATTGTTGTTACTGTAAAGAGTGCAATGCCAAACGGTCAGGTGAAAAAAGGGACTGTGGCAAAGGCTGTAGTCGTAAGAACGAAAAAAGAAATTAGAAGACCCGATGGCTCCTATATCCGATTTGATGACAATGCCTGTGTAATCTTAAATCAAACTGGAGAAATGAGAGGTACAAGAATTTTCGGGCCAGTTGCCAGGGAATTGAGAGAGAATAACTTTATGAAAATTGTTTCACTAGCGCCAGAGGTGCTTTAACCATTCATACAATGCAAAAGAAACTACACATAAAAATCGGAGATACAGTAAAAGCCATTAGCGGTGAAGCTAAAGGGCAAGAAGGAAAGATTATCGATATTGATCGAGAAAAACTTCGAGCTACTGTTGAAGGATTAAAAATGATTAAAAAACACGTTAAACCAAGTGCCAATAACCCCCAGGGTAGTATTGAAGAGAAAGAAGGTTCAATCCATATTTCAAATTTGATGTTGGTGGTAAATGGTGAAGCCAGCAGAACTGGTAAACGTAAAGATGAAAAAGATAAATTAATTAGATATTCAAAGAAATCAGGGGAGGTGATTAAGTAATGAGTTACAAACCAAGACTAAAAGAAAAGTACCATTCAGAGATCGTTAAGACTCTTACGGATAAATTCGGATACAAATCTGTAATGCGTGTGCCGAAGTTATCTAAAATTGTTTTGAGCCAAGGAATGGGTGATGCCGTTGCGGACAAAAAGCTAATTGAAAGTGCTGCTGCGGATCTTTCAAGAATTGCTGGACAAAAAGCAATTACTACAAATTCAAAGAAGGATATTTCAAACTTCAAATTGAGGAAAGGAATGCCTATTGGAACGAAAGTGACCTTAAGAGGAGATCGTATGTATGATTTTCTGGATAGATTACTGGCAGTGTCACTGCCCAGAACCAGAGATTTCCGAGGAATTAATCCAAAGGGATTTGATGGAAGCGGTAATTTTAATTTAGGTATTAAAGAGCATATTATTTTTCCGGAAATTGATATTGATAAAGTGAATCGTATTCTTGGAATGGACATCACATTTGTGACCACTGCAGAAAACGATCAGGAAGCAAAAGAATTATTAGACCAATTTGGATTTCCATTTATAAAAAAATAGAAAATGGCAAAAGAATCAATGAAAGCGCGGGAGCGCAAAAGAGAAAGATTAGTAGCTCGATATGAAGCTAAGCGAGAAGAGCTAACTAAAATTTTAAAATCGACAGATACTTCTGAAGAGGTACAAAATGCGAAATGGGATGCCATGATGCAAATTCAGAAGCTTCCTGCAAATTCTTCTAAAGTAAGAAAGCATAACAGATGTGGATTAACAGGAAGACCAAGAGGTTATATGCGTCAATTTGGAATTTCAAGGGTAACCTTTAGACAAATGGCTTTATCGGGTAAAATACCAGGAATCAAAAAAGCAAGTTGGTAAATAAATTAAAAAAAGAAAGAAATGAATACAGATCCAATAGCTGATTTTTTAACCAGAATAAGAAACGCAAGTTCCGCTGGTTCAAAAATTGTAGAAATTCCAGGTTCAAATGTGAAGCGAGCAATGACAGAGATATTGTTTGACCAGGGGTTTATTTTGAATTATAAATTTGAAGAGGACGATAAGCAAGGAATTATAAAAATTGCACTAAAGTACAACGCAACGACTAAGGTTCCTGCAATTACGAAATTACAAAGAGCTTCAAGACCAGGACTAAGAACATATAGTGGTTCTACCACTATGCCAAGAGTGTTAAATGGATTGGGAGTTGCCATAGTTTCAACTTCTAAAGGAGTAATTACTGGTAAACAGGCTAAAAGAATGAACGTAGGTGGCGAAGTACTTTGCTACGTATATTAAAAATTAGAAAGAGATGTCAAGAATTGGAAATGCACCCATAGCGATACCTGAAGGAGTTGAAGTTTCTCAATCGGAAGGTATTATTACTGTAAAAGGTAAAAAAGGAGAATTGACTCAAGAAATGGATTCTTGTGTAGAAATGAAAATTGAAGACAATACGATAACCTTTAATCGTGTTTCAAATGCACCTGAGCATAGATCTAAGCACGGATTATATCGGTCTTTGGTTAAGAATATGGTGATTGGAGTATCAGAAGGCTTTAAAAAGGAACTCGAAGTAATTGGTGTAGGCTTTAGAGCTGTGGCAAGAGGTCAACTACTTGAAATGGCTTTAGGTTATTCTCACGCCGTTGTGATAGAAATTCCTTCTGAAATTAAAGTAAGCTCTGCCAGTGAAAAAGGGAAAGCTCCAATTGTGACTTTGGAATCACACGATAAGCAACTTTTAGGTCAGGTAGCATCTAAGATAAGATCACTCAGAAAACCAGAACCATATAAAGGGAAAGGAATTCGATATCTAGGTGAAAATGTACGTAGAAAAGCCGGTAAAGCTGCTGTTAAGAAATAATAAATAGTAAAAAAATGGCAAATAATAAAGTTCTAAGAAGAGCAAAAATTAAAAGAAGAATTAGAAAGAAAGTATTCGGTACTTCTTCTGTTCCAAGATTGTCTGTATTCAGAAGCAATAAACAGATCTATGCACAAATCATTGATGATGTGACTGGAAAGACTCTTGCTTCATCTGGCTCATTAAAAAATGAGGAGGCACAAAAGGTTAATAAGTCTTCTCAAGCCGAGATGGTTGGAAAGTTAATTGCAGAAAAAGCTAAAAAATCTGGAATAGATAAAGTCGTTTTCGATCGAAATGGATATTTGTATCATGGTCGCGTAAAATCGTTAGCCGATTCCGCGAGAAAAGAAGGATTAAAATTTTAAATTATGGCAGCACAAATTATGAATCGCGTTAAGTCAGCGGATATAGAATTAAAAGACAAACTTGTTGCAGTTAATCGTGTAACAAAAGTCACTAAAGGTGGTAGAACATTTAGTTTTTCTGCTATTGTTGTTGTTGGAGATGAGAATGGGGTTGTTGGACATGGATTAGGTAAAGCAAAAGAAGTTGTGGAAGCCATTACGAAAGGTATTGATGATGCAAAAAAGAATCTTATTAAGGTTCCTATTGCAAAAGGTACGGTTCCTCATACTCAGAAAGGGAAATATGGTGGTGCTCAGGTACTGCTTAAGCCGGCTTCTGATGGTACCGGGGTAATAGCCGGTGGTGCGATGCGAGCTGTTCTTGAGAGTGTTGGTATTTCAAATGTACTTGCAAAATCTCAGGGATCCTCAAATCCTCATAATGTGGTCAAAGCAACGATTGATGCTTTATCTAAAATGAGAGATGCCGTTGCTGTTGCAAGACAAAGAGGAGTAGAATTAGAGAAAATATTTAATGGTTAACCTTAAATAAAATGGATACAATAAAAATTAAACAGACCAGAAGCGCTATCAATAGACCGGCCAATCAAAAAGCTACTATTCAGGCTCTCGGATTTAAGAAATTAAATCAGGTTGTAGAAAAAGAGGCGACTCCTCAAATTTTAGGTATGATTAATAAGGTGAAACACCTTGTAGAAGTTATTGATAAATAAATTAGAAGAAATGAGCTTAAACAACTTAACACCTGCGAAAGGATCCGTTAAAAAAAATAAGAGAATTGCTCGAGGGCAAGGAAGTGGATATGGTGGTACCTCAACAAGAGGACACAATGGAGCAAAATCCAGATCTGGATACAAAACAAAAATTGGTTTTGAAGGAGGACAGATGCCATTACAGAGGCGCGTTCCTAAATTTGGATTTAAAAATATTAATCGAGTTGAATACAAAGCGGTTAATATCTCAAGCCTCGAAATGTTGTCCAGTGAAAAAGGAATTACGGAATTCAATTTGGAAGTCTATATGGAGAATGGACTTACTTCAAGAAATGATCTAGTTAAAATATTAGGTCGAGGAGAATTAAAATCTAAAATTAATGTCAGTGCGCATGGATTTTCAAAAACAGCTACAGCTGCAATTGAAGCCCAAGGTGGTGCATGTACAAAAATCTAACTACCTTTGCGAACTTTTAACCTATGAAGAGATTTATACAAAATATTAAGAACATCTGGAAAGTAGAGGAATTGAGAAATCGAATCATCCTTACCTTAGGTTTAATTCTAGTATATAGAATTGGTTCTTTTGTGGTTCTTCCTGGAGTTAATTATGAAGCCCTGGTTCAGAGTTCTACAGACCAAAATAATATGCTGGAAAATCTGCTTTCTTTATTTTCGGGAGGTGGATTTACGAATGCTTCTATTATGGCCTTAGGGATTATGCCCTACATTAGTGCTTCTATTATCATGCAGCTATTGGGAATGGCCGTTCCAGCCGTCCAAAAAATGCAGAATGAAGGAGAGTCCGGTAGAAAACAAATAAACAATTATACCAGACTACTGACAATAGGGATTTGTGCATTGCAGGCACCGAGCTATCTTAATTTATACTTAAGTGGAAAAGGTGCTATTCCGGATGATGCTTCTCAATTCTGGTGGATTCAAACAACAATTATTTTGATTTCTGGTGCCATGTTTGCGGTTTGGTTAGGAGAGAGAATTACCGAAAAAGGGGTAGGAAACGGTATTTCCTTATTAATTACTGTAGGAATTCTATCTCGACTTCCTGGTTCATTTTTCGCTGAATACGGTACTTCTGTTGAAGAAGGAAACCTGATTAAGTTGATTGTTGAAATGGTTGCATTCATGGTTGTGTGTCTCGTCACCGTGCTCATTGTTCAAGGGGTAAGAAGAATTCCATTGAATACTGCTAAAAGGGTGGTTGGTGAACGAGCTGCGAGTAATCAAGGCTCTCGAAATTATTTACCGATTAAGGTAAATGCCAGTGGAGTGATGCCAATTATCTTTGCTCAAGCCATTATGACCATACCCGTGATGCTGTTTGCAAATACGGAAGGAGGCGGTAACTGGTTTACTAAAAACCTGGGTGACATCTATGGATTCAGTTATAATTTATTATTGGCTGTGCTCATTGTCGTATTTACATATTTCTATACTGCGATCATGATTAATCCAAGTAAAATTGCAGATGATTTAAAGAAAAGTGGTGGTTTCATTCCCGGAGTAAGACCAGGAGAAGATACCTCCCTTCATATTGATAGTATTGTATCTAGAATTACATTTCCTGGATCTTTATTTTTAGCAATTATCGCCATTATACCTGCAATAGCCAGTCTGGCGGGTGTTAATGATGGATTTGCCATGTTTTTTGGAGGGACTTCCCTTCTTATCATGGTAGGAGTAGTCCTTGATACTTTACAGCAAATTGAAACATACCAGCTCAACAGGCACATGGATTCATTAATGGATGGAACTCGTGTTAGAGGAAGAAAAGGTGCAAACGAATATTCTGGATTTTAAATATGGCAAAACAAGCATCAATAGAACAAGACGGAATTATAGAAGAAGCATTGCCAAATGCTACATTCCGTGTTAAACTAGAGAATGAGCATGTAATTCTCGCTCATATTTCTGGGAAGATGAGAATGTATTATATAAAAATATTACCTGGAGATAAAGTAAAAGTGGAAATGTCTCCATATGATTTAACAAAAGGAAGAATAACTTTTCGTTATAAATAAAAAAGAGAACTAATGAAAGTAAGAGCATCAGTAAAAAAAAGAAGTGCAGATTGCAAAATCGTAAAACGCAAGGGTCGTGTTTACGTGATTAATAAAAAGAACCCAAAGTTTAAACAAAGACAAGGTTAATAATTAGATATATGGCACGTATTGCAGGAATAGATTTACCCAAAAACAAAAGAGGTGTAGTAGGATTAACCTACATCTTTGGTATTGGGCGAAGTACTTCAAAGAAAATATTGAAAGAAAATTCAATTGATGATAATATAAAAGTTCAAGATTGGAACGATGATCAGTTATCAGCAATCCGAAATTCAGTTAATGAAATTAAAACTGAGGGTCAATTGCGTTCTGAGGTCCAGTTGAATATCAAACGATTAATGGATATTGGTTGTGTGAGAGGAATTCGTCACAGATCCGGTTTACCTTTAAGAGGTCAACGAACCAAAAATAACTCTCGTACGAGAAAAGGAAAAAGAAAAACTGTTGCAAACAAGAAAAAAGCAGTTAAATAATTAATTATTTCAATAGGTAATGGCAAAAACAAATCAAAAAAAGAAAAAAAATGTCAAGATTGATGCAATTGGTGAAGCCCATATACAAGCGAGCTTCAACAACATCATCATTTCGTTGACAAATACTTCTGGTCAGGTGATTTCATGGTCTTCAGCCGGTAAAATGGGTTTTAGAGGATCAAAGAAAAACACTCCATATGCGGCCCAGCTGGCAGCAGAAGATGCCTCTAAGGAAGCGCATGATTTTGGATTACGAAGAGTTAGAGTATTTGTGAAAGGCCCTGGCGCTGGAAGAGAATCAGCAATTAGAGCAATACACAACTCAGGTATTGAAGTAACAGAAATTGTGGATGTGACTCCCCTACCTCATAACGGATGTCGTCCACCTAAAAGAAGAAGAGTATAAACAAAGGGAACAAACAATCATCGAAGGAATGCCTTAATTCATGATTACCCGCTTAAATAAATAGATATGGCAAGATATAGAGGTCCTAAAACAAAAATAGCTAGGCGATTCAAAGATCCAATCTTTGGACCGGACAAAGCTTTGGAAAAAAGAAATTATGGTCCAGGACAACACGGACCATCCAAACGAAGAGGTGGAAAGCAATCGGAATATGCAATCCAGCTTGGTGAAAAACAAAAAGCAAAATACACTTACGGCATTTTAGAAAGGCAATTTTCAAATATGTTTGAAAAAGCATCTAGAATGAAAGGTATTACCGGTGAAAACCTGCTTCAATTATGCGAAGCTAGATTAGACAACATGGTGTTTAGACTGGGAATTTCTCCGTCAAGACGTGGTGCGAGACAATTGGTTTCACATAAACATATCACTGTTAACGGTGAATTGGTGAATATACCTTCTTATCAGGTAAAGGTAGGAGATGTTATTGGTGTAAGAGAGAAATCAAAATCACTCGAGGCAATTACTTCTGCATTAGCGAGTAATGACAAAAGCTATGAATGGCTTACTTGGGATAATGGTGAAATGACGGGAACAATAATGAATATTCCTGCAAGAGAGCTAATCCCAGAGAACATCAAAGAACAATTAATAGTTGAATTATATTCTAAATAATCTTATAAAAATATGGCAATTTTAGATTTTCAAAAACCAGACAAAGTAATAATGAATCATGCTGATGAGTTCAGCGGAGAATTCGAATTCAGACCTTTAGAACCAGGTTATGGTATTACAATAGGAAATTCTTTGAGACGAATCTTACTTTCGTCACTAGAAGGGTTTGCTATCACATCGATCAAGATTCAAGGTGTTGATCATGAATTTTCAACAATTAAAGGTATTGTTGAAGACGTCACAGAGATTATTTTGAATTTAAAACAAATTAGATTCAAGCGCCAGATCGAAGGAACGGATACAGAAACTGTGAGCTTGACAGTGGCAGGACAGGATAAACTGACTGGAGGAGATATTGGTAAATTTACCAGTGCTTTTCAAGTTCTTAATCCGGAACATGTTATTTGTCACATGGAAACTTCCGTAAAAATTGAAATGGAATTGACCATTAACAAAGGAAGAGGTTATGCTCCTGCTGAAGAAAATAAAACAACAACAGCAGCTTTCGGAACAGTATTTATTGATTCCATTTTTACTCCAATTGTGAACGTTCAATACACCATTGATAATTTCAGGGTTGAGCAAAAGACAGATTACGAAAAATTGATCTTCAATATTAAAACTGACGGTTCTATACACCCGAAGGAAGCATTAAAAGAAGCAGCCAAAATTTTGATACATCACTTCATGTTGTTTTCTGATGAAAGAATCACTCTTGAAAGTGATGCTAAATCTGAAACTGAAGAATTTGATGAAACATCACTTCACATGAGACAATTGTTGAAAACCAAATTGGTCGATATGGATCTTTCTGTTCGAGCCCTTAATTGCTTGAAAGCAGCAGATGTAGAAACTTTAGGTGATTTAGTTTCTTATGCTAAGTCTGATTTGTTGAAATTTAGAAATTTCGGAAAGAAATCATTGACTGAGCTTGAAGATTAGTAGATAATAAAGGTTTGACATTTGGAATGAATGTTTCAAAATACAAACTTGACAAAGAATAAGTGAAATGAGACACGGAAAAAAAGTAAATCATCTTAGTAGAAAAAAGGGGCATCGGAAGAGTCTTCTTTCTAATATGGCTTGCTCTTTAATTGAGCACAAAAGTATTTCTACGACTTTAGCCAAAGCTAAAGCGCTTAGAGTATATGTTGAACCCTTACTTACAAAATCGAAAACGGATTCTACCCATTCCCGACGTACTGTATTTTCTTATCTTCAAAATAAAGAAGCAGTTTCTGAGCTATTTAGAGATGTAGCTCCGAAAATTGCATCAAGAAATGGCGGATATACAAGAATTATAAGAACAGGATACAGATTAGGCGATAATGCAGAAATGTGTATGATCGAACTGGTCGACTTCAATGAGGTATATACTAAAGAAGAAAAGAAGAAAACAACAAGAAGGTCCAGAAGAGGTGGCAAGAAATCATCTGATACTGATGTTGTAACAGAAACGAGTTCTGAAACAGTAGACAATGTGGATTCTCCTGAGACTGAAACAGCTCCTGAAGCCGAAGCAGTAACAGAAGAAGCTCCTGAAGCCGAAGCAGCAACAGAA
>Ga0206679_10001925_pt1 | contig 16895 bp, 15 predicted proteins | sample M110012015metaG_FD_155464 | JGI IMG/M metagenome (GOLD analysis project Ga0206679, IMG submission 155464) | Ammonia-oxidizing marine archaeal communities from Monterey Bay, California, United States - M1 100m 12015 | ecosystem: Environmental > Aquatic > Marine > Intertidal zone | place: USA... | reverse complement strand
ACCTTATTATAGTCTACACCTTGATCTTCACACACCATGTAAAATTGATTTGCTATGGCAAATTGGATATATCGCCATGAATTTGCAAATAATTTTGCTAACTCTGCTTCATGCATAGTAGTTTCTATAATAGAAGAACTTATTTTTTTAAATAAATTAGAAGCTTCACTTACGGCCTCATCACTAAAGCCAGCAACTATTTGAGGTAGTTTTTTTAGTTCTTTAATTGCATAGCCTTGTACTATTCTTTCTGGACAGTACGAAAGTTTCCAAGGTTGATCTTCACCTAAAGTTCTTTTTATTTGTTCGCAGGCATTTGGTGCGACAGAACTTCTAATAATTATAAGCTGATCAGGATTTAAATGTTCTTTTAAAGAAGAAATAAATTCTAGAAATTCTCTTGTACGAGAATTCATATATTCATCAACTGGAGTACCAATGGTTATGATTATATTCTTTGCTAGAGATATAGATTTTGTATCTAAGGAGATAGTTAGATTTCCTTTACTTATTACTTCTTTGAGGAGGGGCTCTGCATCATATTCAACAAAGGGGAGTTTTCCTTTAGATACTATCTCTGCTGATTCCTTATTTATATCTTGAAGGCATACTTTTAAGCCTTTGGAGGCAAATACTATTCCTAACGGCAAGCCTATATGACCAAGTCCGCCCACAATGCAAATGTCATACTTATAGCTCATATTATTGTTTAATGATTGATTAGAGACAAGGCAAAGGGTTATTTTTAATTTGCCAAGTGGCTAGAACGCCATTATACACTTAATGTTTTTTATCTAAAATTAAAATAAATTAGAAATTATGAGTAATATTTACATTATCGCACAGTCGGATTTGACCCAATAAATTAAGATTATGTAGTTTATTTTAAATCAGTTTAGAACTTAGGCCATAAGATACGAGTTTTTAATTCTAGTTTTATTGAATAGATTATAAATCACCTCCAAATCATCTCATGCATAGAGACTATCTAAAAAGGTATAATCAATCTTTATATGTAGAATTTATTCAACAATATGTGGTTCTGGGAGCGGAACAATAAACTTACCCTTAAACCCAAGTTGCTTTAATTTTGGAATTAATTCGTCTGCAATATGCCATGAAAATAGTAAAGCATATTCAGGCTGCTCAGAATATAAGATACTTTCATCGAGCACTGGTATTCTAGATCCTGGCATGTATTTACCAATTTTATGAGAACCGTTTATCTCTACAGTGCATTCAATAATATCTTGATCAAGCCCAACATAATTTACTAATGTGCTTGCTCTAGAAGGAGAGCTAATTCCAAAAATTCTTTTTTTCTCACCTTTTATAGAGTTCAAAAGAGAGTACAGCTTAAGTTTAGACATAAGCACATCATTTTTAAATTGATGCAAACTATCTATAGAAATAGTTTCTAATTCATCATTAAGAGTATTCTCAACACTTTGATCTATTGAATGAAGGCTGGATTTAGTTGCATATACTCTTATAGAGCCTCCATGAGTAGGAATCTTCTTTGCAAAGAATGGGGTTAGTCCGTTCTTTTCTAGAAGAAATTTTAGACTTGCCATAGAGTAGTAACGTAAGTGCTCATGGTAGATAGTATCGTATTGTAGAGTTTTAACCAAAGATGCTAAATAATGAGATTCATTTATAAATACCCCGTCATCAGCGAGCAGTTTAGAAATGAGTTGCGTAATCTTATTGGGATCATCAATGTGAGCAAAAACATTTGTAGCAGTTATGACCTTTGCCTTTCCATGTTCTCGAAGAATTGTTTCTACAACATCTTCATTAAAATAGTCTATTATTGTTGGAATTCCTTTTTCGATTGCAAGCTTGCCAACTTCTTCAGGTGTAACTCCAAGTACCTTGTGATTATCTTTAAAATTACTAAGTAGATTTCCATCATTTGATCCAATATCTATTATTAAATCGTCTTTCTTAAGATTAAGCATTGTTGATGATTCTTCATATAGTTCTGCAAAATTTTCTCTGAGAATTTTTGTAGTACTACTTGTGTAGGGGTATTCAGGAGGAAATAAAACGGCTGCATCAACTATTTGACCCAATTGAACAAGCTTAGAATCAGGACAATATAAAAGTTCGCATGGATATGACGGTTTTTCATCAGCGGGAACTCCAATTTTCACATACTCATTTACCGGAGGATGATAGCCAAGAAAAATTATAGACTCTAAGTTTTTTGATCCAGATATTTGACATTTCCTAGCAACTCTAGAAGATTTAAACTGTTTATTATTCATTTATTTATTTTTATTCTTTTTTTAGACAAAGAGGAGTAATCGACTTCTTGAACCATGTTGTTTCTATGCCATAGAAATACCACCTAAGATACATTTTAAGCCAAAAAAACACTTTAAAATTACTTTTTCCTTCTTTTCTTTCAATCCATTGAGCTGGCACTTCTTTTATAGGTAACTTTAATCTATCACATTTCACCAGAATCTCTAGAGAATATGTAAAGCCATGAGCCGATTGAATATTTATTAAATTGAGGATTTTTCTTGAGAAGAGCCTAAATCCGTTACTCGCATCTTTTACGGGAATACTTGATAGCATAAATAGTGAAAAAGAAGCAGTTCTAACCAAAATTGACTTTATTAAAGGACAGCCAATCATAGATCCTCCAGGAACAAATCTACTTGCAACAACCACATCAGCTCCTTGAACATGTTTTTCATACATAGTGTCTATAATATTCTGATTGCACATATCATCTCCAGGGTAAACGATAACGCATTCAGAGTTGCTAGCATTAAAACCTGATTTCACAGCATCACATGGGCCGGTTCCTGTATTTTTTATAAATTTAATTACACTTCTTCTGCTAGTTCCATTAATTGCTTCTAAAGTATTATCTTCTTCAAAATCGTAACAAATTAAGATTCTAAATCTTGTTTTTACATTTCTTTCAAGTAATTCTATTACTTTTATTATTGAAGGGCCTTCATTAAAAACAGGAATGACAATATCTATTGGAAATTCCTCATAAAGTTTCATAATTTAATAACTTTTTTCATTAGCGATATATCCATAGAAGAATTTGTAGCTATTTCAAAGTTAAGACTGTTAGCAATATCTGCCTTTTTGCATTTTTTTAAATGGGGTTTATGCGCACTATATCTTTTAAATTCAGAAGATTCTTTATTACCTATATTGATAACTCCGTTAAATTTATCATGCACAAGGAATTGAATGCTTTGTATTAAATTTTTTACCTCAATGGCCGAAGTTATTATATCAACTGCTGATTCGCTAAATGGGATATTTTCAGGATCATAAAACCTAGTTCTAATTATGCAAAAATTGTTCAGGATTCTAACTGAGGTTTCACCACCGAGTTTAGACCATCCATAAATATTATATGGAATTGTTGGAGAGTCTTCAGAATAGTTACCTTTATCACACTTATAGACTCCATCAGTAGAAATATATATAAAGCGAATATTTTTATTCATTAATTTCTCAATCTCCCTTATGGAACTAACTAAATTAAATGTACCTAAAGTATTAATTTCAAAGGCTTTAGTGGGGTTGGTTTCGCACTCCTGCATTCTTGCTAAAGCAGCACAATGAATTACTGTATCAAATGAATTTTCCTTACAATATCTCCTTACTGAATCGGGGGAGCATATATCTAATTCTTTTCTATCGGGAGATAGGAAAGAGAAACCTCTCATTGTGAGTTGTATTTTTTTGCCTAAGTTCCCACTTGCTCCAGTGAGCAGAACATTATTCTTCATATTGCATACTTAATTGTCACTATCTTGAAAAAAATTAGTAAGCTCTTCGGAGTATCTGAAGCCACCAGCATCATCCCAATATCTGTCATTACTTAAATCTATTGACCATTCATCTGTTCTTGCCGGCCAAAGACTAGTATCCTTTCTCAAATGAGGCCATACGATGACCTTGTGCGAGGGGTTATCTTTCCAAGTAATAACTTCATCTTTCCAATAGGGCCATTCAGATTCTTGACTAGATCTAAAATCAGGAGAAAAACTTATTACCCTAGGATAATACTCTAAGACTCCTATAAGAAGAGAGATTGATATTGCACTCTTTATCAAACTTCTTTCACCCCCGGACCCAAGAACAAGAAATCTTTGAAATAAATAAAACAATAAAATAAACGAACATACATAGGAATACCTATATCCTCCATGTCCTCCTAAAGATAGAACAGTAAGAAGAGGACTGAGATATGCAAATAGAATCAACATGTAAACTCTTTCATCAATACTTGAGCGTTTGAAGAAATATATATAGATAGCTAATACAATGGCCCCTAGAAAAATTGTAAATACAGGAAGTAAATAGATTAACCATTCTATTATTGCAACTGCATCATATGGAAGAGATTCAGACAAAGAAATTAATTGCTCAGGCTTTTGATTACCCAGTATTGCAAAAGTTCTAAAAGCTGTAGCAAGGAAATAACCAAATATAGGAAAGATTATATTTGGCGAAATCCAATAGACGAAATTTTCTGTTAATGAATTAGGATCAAATATCCCGCGATGTATATTTCCTACCGTCACTTCCAGTCCAAGTGAAACAAAAAAGTAAGAAACTTGAAGTAAACCGAACACAAGAAATAGAGAACAATAAATTAAGTAAATAGACTCTTTTCTTTGCATAAATCTATACAAGAAAAAAGGGGACATTAGCAATGAAATTGGACCTGTTAATATTGCAAGGAATAAACACAGTCCATATAAGTATCTTTTTAAATAACCACCTGGATTTTCATCAATTAGAATTAAAAATGTTACTACTGGCATGATAAAGCCGACATTAGTAGAATTCATCCATATTTCACCAGTACTGCAAGAAAAGATTAAAAATGCAGATAAAAAAACTTTTTGGTACATAGTTGACCAATATTTACTATTACCAAAGAATATAATCATAAGGGGAATTGATAGGACAATTAACCCACAAATAGTAGTTACCAGTGCTGCATTTTCAGGATCTACTAAACTTGCTAAAAGACCTACAATTCTAGATATAAGGACATAATATGCAGGATATATTAAAGCATCAAATCCGTCTAAAATATTAGGACTTGAGAAAAAGGTTTCAAAATATAGAGATTCTTCGGCCCACATACGGGGTTTTAATATAAAAGAAGGGTAGCGAAAGATAATAATAAGAAAACTGGTAAGAAGCAATATCGATGATTGAAGCAAATTAACCTTTAGGATTGAATGTAAATATTTCATATTTTCTACTATTTAAATATGGTCTAGTAACCAATCTTTTAAACAACAATTTCATTGCCCATGACAACAATTTTGCATGATATAGGATATAGGAAAAAATTAATTTATTGGAATTAACTTGGACAAAATTTAACTGCCTTTCTTTTAAAGAATGGAGAATCAATTATTTCTTTGCCTGAGTAAAGAATATTAACAGAAGAAAACAATGAAAGGTGTTCAAAACAGCAATAGATTTTGAATATAAAGAAATACTCAAATTTCCATTTATTAGTGTTTTTTTTATTTAACTAGAGACAAGACATAGGGTTACTTTTAATTTGCCTAGTGGTTAGAATATAATTATATACTTAATGTTTCTTATCTAAAAATAAAATAAATTATAATCATGAGCAATATGCACATCGTAGTAACAGGGGGATTTGATCCTATTCATTCAGGCCATATAGCTTATTTTGAATCAGCTAAAAAATTAGGTCATAAGCTTTGGGTTGGAATAAATTCTGATGATTGGTTGTGTAAAAAAAAAGGGCTATTCTTTATGGACCTCCCTGAGAGGCTGAATATTATCTCTAACTTTTCTATGGTTGATCATGCTTTTGCATTTAATGATGATGATAATTCTGCATGTGAAGCGATAGAATACGTTTTATCTAAAGTAGACAATAAAGATAAAATTATTTTTGCTAATGGAGGAGATAGAACAGAGGGTAATATTCCTGAAGTAGATAGATTTTTAGATAATACTAATGTAGCTTTTGAATTTGGAGTAGGAGGAGAGAGTAAAATAAACTCCTCAAGCTGGATACTTGAAAATTGGAAGAACCCAAAGACACAAAGAAAATGGGGTTACTATAAAGTTTTTGATGAAAGAAAAGGTGTTAAGGTGAAAGAATTAGTTATTGAACCAGGAAATTCTTTAAGTGATCAAAGACATTTCAAGCGTTCGGAGCATTGGTATGTTCTTGAAGGGAGTTGTAAAATTGCCTTGCAAATAGGTGACTTAAATAGTTTAGTTGAACTAAATCAGCATAATAGTTTAATAATAGAAAAAGGAACATGGCACAGGGGTTTTAATGAAACTGATACTATTTGTTCTATTCTTGAGGTGCAGTATGGAGAAGATTGTGTTGAAGAAGATATTGAAAGAAGGGATTACTAGCCTTTTAAAACAAGTTAACATAAAAATTTAATAATATAATATTACGATGGAAATAGACTACAAATTGTTGATTGAATATGTTCGAAAAAATATAAAGTTTATTTTTATATTTACTCTATTAACAACTTTTTTAGGTTTTCTTTCTTTACTTACAGAAACACCTAAATATGACGTTAGTACAGTTATTACAGCAAATATAGAAGATGATAATAATGGTCTAGGTTCAAGTGGAATTGTTCAAAATTTGATAGGTGGAAGCCCGAAAAAAGCATTTATCTATGAGTTTGAGCAAACTATTTACTCCCTAGATGTTGCAAAAAGATTAGATGAAAAAGAGAATTTATTATTTAGAATCTTTGAAGATTTTTATGATGAAGAAACAAAATCCTATGTCGAAATTAAGAATCTTAATGCCGTATTAAAAAAAATTAAATTCTGGTTTTACGGTATAGAGTATAAATTAGTGCCAAATTATTTCATGCTTAGAGATTATCTCAAGGGATCTGTGGGTATTGATTACGACGAATTCTCTGGATTGATTACTATTTCCTCTTTAACAAGCAATCCTCATGAAACTCAAGAAATGATAAAGATTCTCCTTAGGGAAACAGATAATTCTTTTAAAGAAATAGATAAAATTAATACGAATGCGAAAATTGATTATCTCTATGCTGAACTTTCAAAAAATAAAGAAGTAAATCAGATCGCAGCTATTTCAAGTATCTTACAGAGCGAACTGTTAAAAAAGTCTTTGATTGATTCAAGGGCTGACTATAAATTTAGAACAGTTCGTGGGTTTGAGATGTCTGAATTCCCAGTCTATCCGAATTTTATGTTTATAATAATGTTATGGGCTTTTTTTGGTTTTTTTGGTTCTTCAGCCTATAAACTTTTTAAATTTATTTTAAACATTCCTAGGGATTAGTAGTGCTCTATGACATTTTTGTTGATGTCTATTATTTTGACACGCCCTTAATTTTCCTTTTATCCGAACTCTCAAATTTTTTCTTTTGCTTGATAATACTATGTGTTTTGTATTATTTTAAAAAGTTAAAATTTCAAGAATTTATTTTCTGGGCTTTAGGGTTTTTATCCATTATCCTTCTCGCAGTGACTGTTGTTGGTCCTGATATGTTCCCGGACTCAGGAGGCTATCTTCGATGTGTAAGAGACTTGAGAGATAATTTTTCTTTTGACGAGTACGCGTGTCAAGGGACTATAACAGGGGATTCTGAACTCTTTCAATTTTTGGGCTTTAAAAGGTCTTTGCCAGCTGTATTATTCTTTATAATTCCTATACCATCAATAGCTAGTATTATTTCTTTAGGCTTTATTAATAAGATTTATCTGCTTGGACTCTATATTTTTATTAGAAGCAAGTTAAGCGATGATAAATCTAGGTTTTATTTATTAATATTATTTTTCTTGCCCACATTATTGCTTTATTCGGCAACAGGATTACGAGAAATAATTATTCTGACTATTCAATCAGTTTTACTTTTTACTATTATTGAGAGGAAGTTAATAATTTCAACAATATTTTTTCTACTTTTAGCTTCAATAAAAGTACAAAATGCGGCTGTTATGTTGGTCTTATATGCAGGTATATTCTTATTTAGATCCCATAAAAGTTATTTTCATTTAATAATCTTCTTGATCAGTTTTTTAATAACTACATTAGTGTTTCAAGAACAAATATTGTATGTAATAAACTATTTTAGATTAGGTTTTCTTAATGAAATGAAATTGTTACCGCCTGGAGGGATAATGACTAAATTTGAATCCATACCATCTATGATTCTTAATTCCCCTCTTGTCTTCTTGAAAGGTATTCTCTCTCCAGGTCTGGGTCTTAGTGCCCTGAATATAGTTTTCTTTCCGGAGACTATTTTGTTAATAATTTGGTTTGTGTGGGGCGCTTGGTATACTAAATACTTTTCAGACAGCTTAAATTGCCTAGTGTTTATAGTCTTTTATATAGGTATTGTGCTTAATTTTATCGTTGTTGAAAATGACGCTACTTTTTTAAGATATCGATTTACTTTTGTGTATCTATTGATGTTCCATCTCTTGTTAATGGTAGATAAAAAAAGAAAATTATTAGTTAGTGATGGTCTTTAAATGCAGAATAACTATTAGCTAATAGTCTTTAATACTTTTAATAATTACATAAACAGAGGATTGCTTATATTAAGGATAGAATATGAATAAAAAAGATAGAGAAGTAATTGAAGATTCTGGAAAAGAGTGGAGTAAATTTACTCAAGTAGATATTGTTTCGCAAAACGAATTAGATAATATTTGTAATGGATATTTTAAGATTTCCCCTGATGACTTTTTTTCTGATTGCAATAAAGTTGGCTTAAAAGACTCATTCATACCACTTTCTTTCTATAAACATTCAAGCTTTTATACTATGAGAGCTGATTCTTTAGAAAGGTTTGGGACCAAATTAGAAAAGTCATATACCAAAAGTCTATGGAGAAATTAATGCTTGACAGTGGTCTTGTAAACATAGAATTTTCTCACTATGAACCTTACTGGGTGGCTTTGGGATATAGAAAATAATTTATGAAAAAAATTCTTGTTTTATGCCCTTACCCAAGAGGTGAAGCTGCAAGCCAGCGTTTTAAATATGAGCAATATTTCAATTCTTGGGAGAAAGAGGGACATTCCATTAAAGTATCTTCTTTTTTTGATAAATCCACCTGGGATATCCTTTATGAAGAATCAAACTTAATTAGAAAGGTTTTAGGAACTCTTCGGGGATACTTAAGAAGGTTTTTAGATATTTTACTTTTAAATAAATATGATGTTATTTATGTATTTATGTGGGTCACACCTTTAGGACCTCCTTTATTTGAAAGAATTGTCAGAATGAGGGGAAAGAAGTTAATTTATGATTTTGATGATTCAGTGTTTTTGGAGGAAGGACGCCCCCTGTCAATGAATTTCAATTTATCTAAAATACATGATAAAAGTCAATATTTAATAAAATATTCTGATCATGTAATTTTGAGTTCCCCATTTAATCTTGATTTTTGTTTAAAAGAAAATCTGTACTCTTCGGCAACATATGTTCCATGTTCTATAAACACAGATAGGTTTAAACAAAAGAAAGAACAAAAAAATTACGATCAGAAGTTAGTCCTTGGATGGACTGGAACTTTTTCATCAATTCCTTATCTCAATCTACTAAGGGATACTTTGATAAGCTTAAATAAGGATTTAGATTTCAAATTGCTGTTGATAACTAATTTTGATTATTCCTTTGATGAAATTGATCTTGAAGTTATTAGGTGGAATGAAACAACAGAAATAGAAGACTTACAACGCATAGATATAGGTTTATATCCATTATCAGAAGATAAGTGGGCCTTAGGCAAGGGCGGTCTTAAAGTAATGCAATATATGTCAATAGGGATTCCTTCAGTTGCAACAAATCACGGCACTGCATGCAATATAATAAATCAAGGAGAGAGTGGTTTTTTAGTTAATACCAAAGAAGAATGGTTACAGGCGATAAAGAATTTAATAGAAGATAGTGACTTAAGATATAAAATAGGAAATTCTGCTAGAAAAAATATTGTAGAAAATTACTCAACTAAAGTGATAGAAAAATATTATCTTGAGATATTAGAGCAGCTCTAAGAAATAAAAAATTATGACTATAAAAGAAGTTTGTAGATTATGTGGGGAAAAGAATAGAGAAATTATTAACCTAGGAGATTCTCCTCCAGCAAATAATTTCCTAGACAGCCAAATAAGTCACATAGATTCATTTCCTCTTATCCTGGACTTTTGTGATACATGCGGAGGATTCCAGTTAAGAGACTGTCTTGACAAAGAACATCTCTATTCTAACTACACTTATTTGACTCCAGATACTAATTCCTTGACAGAACATTATAAGAAAACAGTAGATTTTCTGATAAAAAACTCTTATATAGGCCCTTCTACCGATTGTTTAGAAATTGGTAGTAATAATGGTAGATTTTTGCATTTTCTAAAACCCTATGTAAGTACTGTATTAGGAGTTGATCCGGCAAAGAATGTTGCCGCTTACGCAAAAGAGCTTGGAATTGAGACAGTTGTTGACTTCTTTTCTAAAGATACAATAAAAAAAATAAAAAATAAAAATCGCGATATTGGCTTCATTTCTGCTAGGCACATGTTTGCTCACAACTCAAGCCCGAATGAGATATTTGAAGGAATGGACATGATTTTAAATTATGAAGGTGTTGTGCTTATTGAAAATCAGTATGCTTTTGAAACTCTAAGAACAGGAGCTTTTGATCAGATTTATCATGAGCATATGTTTTATTACTCCGTACAAAATATGCAAAATTATCTTAATCTATATTCTTATGATCTCAATGATATCCTTTTTACCAGTATACATGGCGGTTCAATTGTCTTTATTGGCTCTAGAAAGGGTGTGTTCCCAGTTTCAGATAATGTAAAAAAACAATTAGATGTCGAAAGGGAATTACTAAAAGGAGATAAGTTGTTTGATGAATTTAGAAATTTGGTACAAGAGGTCAAGACAAGGACTTTAAACGAAATCGAGTTAGATCTTAAAAGTAATAAAAAAATAATAGCATATGGAGCTCCAGCTAAAGCATTTACGATGTTCTCATTCTTAGAAATAGATAATAGTATGATAGATTTCTGTGTAGATACATCAGTAACAAAAATAGGCAAAGTCTTTCCAAAATCTAACATACCAGTAATCTCTGAAAATGACATGAAGACTAAAGATTATGATACAGTTCTTATAACAGCGTGGAACTATAAAAATGATATCCTTGGTAGGGCTGAAAGCTTATTTAAGAAAGGAACAAAGCTAGTATTTCCTTTAACAGAATTTTCTACTTACATAGTTTAGTTATAAAAATGTCGAAGAAAGGGATTAATTTAATAGAAGGTGTAAAAGTTTTGAAAAGACCCACCTTTAGTTCAAGTTTAGGAATTTTTTCAGAGACATACCGGAGTGCTTGGTTAAAAAATGAATTTCTGCAAGACTCAATATCGATATCAAATAATAAAGGAACTATAAGAGGAATGCATTTACAGACTGGCAGGTATAGTCAAGCTAAATTAATTTCTGTTTTAAGAGGCTCAATACAAGATATATTTATTGATCTAAGAAAGGACTCTTCTACATTTTGTGATTATGGCTCTTTAAAAATAACTGAGAAAAATAATAAGGTTTTGTTTTTGCCTAGAGGATTTGCACATGGATTTATAACCTTAGAAACAAATACTCTAGTTAGTTACAAAATGGATAATCATTATTCCCCAAAAAATGAGATTATAATTAAATGGGATGATCCAGACCTGAAAATAGGCTGGCCTAAGAATCTAGATTTTACATCATCGACCAAGGATTTGTCTGGGTTAACTTTGGAAGATTACTTATTAATAAATAAATTTTAAACTATTACCTAGATTTATGAATAAATACCCATTTAAGAAAATTTTAATAACAGGGGGAACGGGCTTTATAGGTTCTACTTATGTAGAAAAAATTCTAAATGAATTTACGGGTTTTGAGATTTTAAACTTTGACAGGATGAGTTATGCATCTAGTTTGTTAACCAACGATCTCTTTAGTAAAAATTCTAATTTTAATTTTTTAAAATTAGATATTTCAGATCCTAATGCCTTAGATGATGCTTTAAGTGATTATACTCCAGACCTGATAATTAATTTTGCAGCTGAATCACATGTAGATAACTCTATTGTTTCTTCTGCTGATTTTATTCAATCTAATATAATAGGCACTTATAACCTGCTGCAGCAGGCTCAAATTATTTCTAAATCAAATAAAGATTTTCTCTTCCATCATATTTCAACTGACGAAGTTTATGGAGATCTTAGTTTTCATCAAGATGCTTTTACAGAAAAGAGTAAATATAGGCCAAGCTCTCCTTATTCTTCTTCTAAAGCCTCTTCAGATCTATTAGTAATGTCATGGGGAAGGACTTATAAAATTCCTTATTTGATAACTAATTGTAGTAACAATTATGGGCCGCGACAGTATGTAGAAAAATTCATCCCCAAGATAATAAGGAATTTAGTGAATGATGATTTAATTCCAGTTTACGGCAAAGGTGAGAATATTAGAGATTGGATATTTGTAGAAGATCATATTGACGCAATCTTTTCGCTTCATAAAGATAGATTTAGGAATGAAATCTACAATATTGGAGGTAATGATGAAAAATCAAACCTTGATCTTGTCAGACTTATAATTAAAAAAATGAGTGAATTAAAAAACATTTCAATCAATTCTGATCCAATAGAGTTTATAGAAGATAGAGAAGGGCACGATCTTAGATATGCAATAAATTCATCAAAAATACTGAAAGCAACAGGTTGGAAGCCATCTACATCTTTTGATTGTGGTATTTCTAAAACAATAGACTGGTATCTCAATAATAGTGATTGGTGGGGAAGTAAATAATCCTTTATGCCTAGATAACTTAAGGTCAAGAATGAAATTCCTACTTGATATATTTTTCAGTATTATTTTGATAGTTATTCTATCCTTTCCAATATTATTTATAGGCCTCTTGGTAAGGCTTTCTTCAAATGGACCTGCACTTTTTTGGTCAGATAGGGTTGGAAAGGATTCTGTCATCTTTAAGATGCCTAAATTTAGAACCATGAAATTAGAAACACCACAATTGGCGACTCACCTCATTAAAGAACCAGAAAACTTTTATACGCCTGTAGGTAGATTCTTAAGAAAGTACAGTTTGGATGAGCTTCCGCAGATCTTTTCTATACTTAAAGGCGACATGAGTCTTGTGGGCCCCAGACCAGCATTATTTAATCAAGATGACTTAATAAACTTACGACAAAGAAAAGGTGTTAATTCAATAAAACCAGGTATAACAGGGTTGGCTCAGATAAATGGAAGAGATGAAATGACTATTGCTGTTAAGGTGGACTATGATGAACAATATCTGAACACTCTATCTATGAAATTAGATATTTATATTCTTTGGTTAACTTTATTGAAGGTTTTAAGGAGAGAGGGTGTTTCCCATTAATTTTTAGTGACCTGTATGAAAAACTTTTTTTTAAAACAAAAAATATTAGCTCTAGGGACTAGTGGTAAGACAGCAATCATTTTTTTGACTGATTTTTTAATTTTTTTGATATCTGGTTACTTAGCTTTGGTGATTGAAAGCGGTAGATTATTTTATCCGAATATCTTTGACGTATTGAAAGTTTCTTGGTTGCCCTTTCTAGGAATAATAATATTAGTTTTTTTAGGTGCATATAAATCTATTATCAGGTTTATAGATTTTTCTGCTATCTTTAGGATAACAAGAGGATTGGTTCTTCTAATGATTCTGAGTTCTCTTATTATTTTTGGTGGATTTGGTTTTAAAGAATTTTATGGAGCTGTATCTCTAGATTCTTGGATAATGGGCTGGTTATTTTCTGTAATTCTAATAATAGGATCGCGTTTGATGGCACATGTATATTTTTCTGAAGTCATAGTTGATTCAAGAGTAATTATCTATGGAGCGGGTTCTGCGGGCATTCAATTAGCTACAGCCTTAAAAGTTAGTCAAGAAATGCAACCGGTTGCTTTCGTGGATAAAGATAAATCACTTCATAATTCATATGTTGGAGGTTTAAAAATTCTACCACCTTCGGCTCTAAAAAAATTAGTTAGAAAAAAAAAGGTAGATGAGGTCCTTATAGCAATACCTTCTGCTTCAAAATCTGTATTAAGATCTTTATTAAGAGAGGTAGAAGATTATTCGATTAAGGTCCGTATTCTTCCAGGTCTTGCTGAATTAGCTCAAGGTAAAGTTGTAGTATCGGAATTAAAAGAAGTAGATATATCTGATCTTCTTGGCAGGGAAGAAGTTGATGCAAATCAAGAACTCCTTAATAAGAATATTAAAGAGAAAATAGTATTGGTTACAGGTGCTGGAGGTTCAATCGGTTCAGAGATTTCAAGACAGGTAGCAAAGGTTGGTCCAAAGAAGATAATACTTTTGGATGCAAATGAGTATTCTCTTTATGCTATTAAGCAAGATTTAGAATTAAATTTTTCAGAAACTGATGCTTATTCTATTCTTGGTAGTGTAACTAATTCAAAAAAGATGGATGATATATGTAAAATATTTAATATTGATACAATTTATCATGCTGCGGCATATAAGCATGTGCCGTTGGTCGAAGAAAATCCTTTCGAAGCAGTATTTAATAACATAATAGGTACAAAAGTTTGTGCTGAAGCTGCGTTAAAAAATGAAGTTGAAACTTTTGTTCTAATTTCAACTGATAAGGCAGTACGTCCTACAAATATTATGGGGGCCTCAAAAAGGTTTGCGGAGTTAATTCTTCAATCTATTGATGCTAATGAAACCAGCAACCCTAAGACAAAAATGATAATGGTGAGGTTTGGAAATGTAATAGGCTCATCAGGTTCTGCCATACCTCTTTTCCAAGAACAGATTAAAAAAGGAGGACCGATTACTGTTACTCATCCTGACGTTTTAAGATATTTTATGTCTATTCCAGAAGCAGCTGAACTAGTAATTCAAGCAGGGGCTATGGGAACTGGGGGAGACGTATTTGTATTAGATATGGGAGAGCCTGTAAAAATTTTAGACTTAGCTAAAAGGCTTGTTGGTCTTAGTGGTTTAGAGTTAAAGGATAAAGCCAATCCTAATGGAGAAATTGAGATCGTATTTACGGGTTTAAGGCCTGGTGAGAAGCTTTATGAGGAATTGCTTATAGGAAATAATGTAAGCAGGACAAAACATAATAAGGTGCTAAGAGCTGAAGAGGATTACTTAACCACAGCTGAACTCGATAGCTTCTTAGAATTAATTAAACAAGAAGAGAAGAATAATGATGTAGCTGCCCTTAAGAAGATCTTGAAGAAAGCTATACCCGGGTTTGTACCAGATCAAAATTCCGTTGATGTATTGTATTTACAAAAACAAAACCCTCATTAAAAATTATTAAGAGTGTTTACTTTTATAGATTCCTTTGAAGATTTAGCTTTTCTTAATAAAGAACTCTTACAAAGGCCTTATGTAGGGGTTGATACTGAATTTAGAAGAACGACTAAAGACAACATGAGATTGGCCCTGCTTCAGATTAATGATGCTGAGGAAATTTATCTTGTAGACACTGTTCTTATAGATGATCCAAAAGATAATTGTAGTTTTCTATTTTCGGATTCTGTCACTAAAATATTTCATTCCTGCAAAGAAGACATAGAAGCTGTTTATTCGTGGACGGGTGGAAAAATGGTAAATTTATTTGATACTCAATTAGCTGAAGCATTCTTAAACGGGCATTATTCAATAGGCTATCAAGGATTAGTAGAAGAAAAAATAGGTATAACTGTGGATAAAGGTGAGACAAGGTCAAATTGGATAAGAAGACCTTTAACTGATTCTCAATTAAATTACGCTGCTTCTGATGTTGAATTTCTTATAGAACTTTTTATTGAACAGAAACAATCTTTAACACTAGCTAATAAATTAGAGTGGCATAACGAAGAGTTAGATTTCTTATCCTCTAGAATTTTTTCGCCTATAGCTTATGACGAAGATATTAATACTGGCCTTACAAAAGCAGAAGAAAAGAATTTATTAAATAAATTTAACGACATTGTTCTTCATATTGCTGATCAAGAAAAAATTAATCCAACTTTATTTTTTTCAAAAAAGAGCCAGAAAGATTTTTTAAGATCAATAATCGAAAAAGGGTTTGAGAAAGCTTCTAGTGAGATCACTAGTTGGAGATATCAACTTATTGCTGAACCGCTTGGGAGTCTTTTTCAAGACTATTAGTTATGTTCTGGCTGGTTTATATTTTTGCTGTCTTTGGATTTAGTTGCCTTGCAGGGCTTTTGTTTACTAATAGAGGCATGAGGCTAATAACTTTTATTAGCATGGTTGTCTTATTGACACCTGCTCAAATAGAAGTTAATTCTAATGAGTATGCGCCAGCTTTATTTACATTCTTATTTAACCTTATCCTAGAAAAGGACTATTCCTTAAGGGTCTTAAGGCCTATATTTTTAAGTCTTCCCACAAGCCTTATATTTTTATGGTTCATTGTTTTTATTAGAAAAAGATTCTTCTAATCTCCAAATTATTTAGATTTACTATGCCTAATGCGCTTTTCCCATCTATTGATCCTGCTGATTCGCCCGGATTAAAGTAAACAGTCTTATCTATCGTCTCTTCTTTGTATATATGTGTATGTCCATAGAGAACTAAATTTATATCTTTATTTCTCTCAATATAATTTTCTATTAAGTCTGGTTCATGAAATATAGCAATTTTCTTTCCTTGCAAGGTTATTGATAATGGAGGTTCTTGGAAGTTAAAATTACATTCAACGCAAACTTCTTTTAATCCTTCTTCAATACGGTCATTGTTCCCAAACACACCTACTAAAGGGGCATTTAGATCAGAAAAAATCCTTAAAGA
>Ga0206679_10001924_pt1 | contig 16899 bp, 37 predicted proteins | sample M110012015metaG_FD_155464 | JGI IMG/M metagenome (GOLD analysis project Ga0206679, IMG submission 155464) | Ammonia-oxidizing marine archaeal communities from Monterey Bay, California, United States - M1 100m 12015 | ecosystem: Environmental > Aquatic > Marine > Intertidal zone | place: USA... | reverse complement strand
TCACTTTCACATCTTTTATTTAGTTGATAATTACTATATCCACTGTTTTGATTTCTTACATAACCAGTTTTAAAACTAGCTACTTCGATCAGCTTACCATTCATCCAACTGTTTTTGATCGGTAATCTCCATACTATTGTACCATTATTATCCTGTCTTTTCGTGCTAACATCTTTGATGTTAAGCAATTTCATCTGCTCCCATACTTTTTCGTATCTTGAGTCACCAAAATATTTAGCTTTTTTATTTGTTGTTAATAATTCTTTCATCTTATCTATATTTTATTGATTCTATTAAAATTGTTCCTGTGTTTATCATCTCGAAAACTTCATCCCACTCGCCCGCGTCAGCAGTCCACTCGATATCATCTCTGCGGTGATCTATTTGGAAGTTGCTGTAAGCCTGACCGTGGCAGTTTATCTTGTAATCACCATCTTCGTTTTCTTTGACTGTCCACCTATATCTGTTATCACACATGCAACTCACTAGATCGATCTTCATCTCTCTGGGTTTACCTTTTATTACACCTAATACTGGTGGTTTTCTTAATAATTCTCCGTATTTACTCATCTTATCTATATTTTCTACTGTGACTTAACGCTTTCTTAGTGGTAAAGTCATCTAATTTTCTTTGTACTTCTTCTATCATTTGTAGCCAATACTCTCTAGTAATGATCGGTCTCTTGTCCATTAACTCTGCATCGTCTTGATTCTTGTGCATCTCTGCTGTGAAAGTGTCTACCATCTCGTCTAGCACTATCCTATCTTGTATATTAAATTTCATATTCTTTATTCTTATTTATATGCATACTTCTGGCTCGCAATCGCATTCACCTTCAGGGCAAATACCACACTCATCAACATTATGTTCTTCTAATTTATCTTTTAACTCTTCAATTAATTCCTCTAGGAATTCTACTTTATCTTCTTTATCATGGAAGTGTCTTTCAAAATTGAAATTAACTTCTTCTAATATTCTATCTACGTATTTACCCATATTATCTCTTATTATAAGATCCACTCACATCATAAATGTATGTGTATCCTTTATAGTTAAACCAACTACCAATTCCTTCTTTATCGGCTTCTTTATCATAGTAAAACCCGAAGTTATCAGGTAAGTCGCACACTTTATACGGTCTGTAAACTATACCATTTAGTTGTAAGTAATCTTTTTTAAGTTTTTTAATTGTCTTCATATTATATTTTTTATTCGTTTATATTATCCATCTTCATTCGTATTCAGTTTGTAATTATTTGTGAGTTTTTATGTGTCATCCACTCGATATTACCTAATCTATGACCTTTTATGTCTGTTAAATACCACTCTATATTCTCTGAGTCTTCATGTTCTTCCCAGTGTTCTAAAAATTCATATTGAAACACTCTACCCACTTCATAATCTAATACTGTTATATACTTCATTTCTTTAATATTTGTTCATGTTCTACACCTAAATGAAATGTTTTAAAGCATTCATCTACTATTAATTCTCTTAATTTCGCTCTTATGATACTACTATGTATCCACTGATGGAGCATTTGGTCAATTTCCTTCACTTATTTTATTATTAGTTCATATTCACCCGAGTTAAATTCTTTGCGCTCACTCACGTATAAGAAAGGATTTTCTTCGTGACTACTAAAAGAATTATAACCATTTGGTCCTTCTCTTAATATTTTTACCTCACCATAACCTTGCCAGTAAGGATTGTTGTTGTAATCTACTATAATTTGTTTTCTTTCTTTTACATTACTATAATCTATATTAAACCATAGTCTTTTTAGTTCTTCTCTATTCATTCTTCTTGTGCTTTATTTTTCTACTATATAATTTCTTGCTCTTAAATACTATCTTTCTAGGCGCTTTTACACCTTGCTCTATATCTAGTTCTCTTCTGATCTTTGCTTTATGTTTAGTATTTAATTTCATCGTTATTCGTATATATTATCCGTCTTCATTCGTATTTAGTTTGTATAATCATCTAGTAGATGACTACCAACCATCATAGTGATCAGTATAAGTATTATCCATGCTCCCATTACTTTGTTATTATTGATTTTCCACCTTTTATTAGAAATCCTTTTGGATATTCTTCAAACATTTCTTTCACCGCTTTCACATTACTAAATGCGTCATCTACAAAGTAGATATCATTTATACCTGTTTCTATTAGATTTTCTTGTATCCAATTAGCTTTTCCTTCACCAGTTGAGTCACCTAATCCAACTATGTTTTCTAGTTTTAACTCAATATTTTGTGACAATAGCCAGTTATATATTGCTTCCTCACTGTTAGATTGTCTAGCTGTAAGTATATAAATCCACTCGTTTCCATATTTTCTTATTTGATTTTTTAGCTTATCTATAAGTGGACCAGGTGTTCCATTCGTTACTTTATTGAAATCAGTGAAATCCATCACCCATCCTTCATTTATCATTTCTTGACCTATTTCTGGCCATTCATCAGAAGGTATATAAATTGTAATATTGTCTTTTCTAGCATAAACTACATTATCACTAAATCCAACTGTTTCATCAAAGTCGAATACACTTGCTCCGTATATTAATTTGTTTTTCTTCATATTTTTAATCTAAATTGTCTCTATTTCCTTTAAGTAAACCTAATTCTTCATCAAGTTTAGTACAACCCCAAATAGCATTCGCTAGTAAATCCATTTCCTCTTCATGAGTTAATGGTGGTTTCTCATTTTCCCAGATATAGTATATCCAGTCATTTGCCTCGTGAGCGTGTTCAAAATAGTTATCAAACTCACTTCCATAACTATCAGTTACTTTCGCATGATACCACTGGTTTTTCTTTCTTGTTATACTATAATCTCTCATATTATCTAGTTTTATTATTTGTAGTATACGCTAAATATAATTCTTCTCTCATTAGAGTTAACCAATAGTTACTTCCCCATCCTTCTTCATAAGAACCACAAGAACAATCTTTACCTTCCGCTTGAGCGTATTCAATATCTTGTTGTTGCCACTCAAGTATATCGTCTAAAGTATTTAACATTTCACTCACCTCCCATTTTGTCAATTTCACTTCTCCTCTTGTTAAAGTTTGACCATAACTCATTCCTGCGATTAATAGTGCCGCTACACTTAATGTAATTTTCTTCATTATTTTATTTTATTTATTAATACTTTGTTACTCCATTTTTAGTGATTAGTTTATCCATCCACTTATCGAATTCTTCTACTACATTTTCTTTAGTAGTTAGTTTATCTAAACCAAATTCTTTCGCAATTTTCTTTTGTAATTCTTTTTCTTGTTTATACACCTTCCAGTGTTCTAATGTTTCATACATAGTTTTAATTTTTTAATAAATAAGTTAAGTCATCAACAGTTGTTTCTAACCATTTTTCTTGACATTCATTTTGATTGTACTTAAAAATATTATTTAATAATAGTTTTAATAATTTAATTTTAACTGTTTCTAACATAGTTTATTTATTTAATTTATAATTTATTTAGTTGTAGTATGAGAATCGAACTCACATAAACCATTACTACAGTGTACTCCACGTACTTGGTCATTCATATTTTATAGTGGGGAATGTACTCAACTACCACTTTTGTTCAATAAAATTACTTACTATTATTCAGTAATTGTTTGTAAATCTCTACAGAAACTCGGTACTGAATTTGAGTTAGTATAAGATTTATACTTTTCAAAACAATTCATACTTTCGAATCTTTCTTTATGAGTATTGTATACTTCATCATGATTATAAGAAACATTTTCTTGTTTTTTATTAGTAAATGATATTACTACATTTTTTCCAATTAGACTTTTTCTAATTACAAATCTTTTAGTTTTAAGTTCTTCAACTTTTGTTAACTTTGACATATTATTTATTTTAAGTTATTAATTAAGTTATTTATTTGTTTGTTTGTTTGTTCGGTTATATTATCCAAAACAGTTCGTATTTACATTGTAATAATTATTACTTTAATTCATAATATACTTCAGAAGAATTTATATTATATTTCTCAAGAATATCACTAAGTAATTCAGTTTCAAATAGTTCAGTGAAATCGTCACTATTTGGTTGTATATTGTACTCATCGAGTAATTTATCAGTTATTTCTTTTTCGAAGAATACTTGATCGAATTGATTGGAATAGATTTTTAGTATCATAGTTTATTTATTTTATTTTATATTATTAGAATTTATATTTGAGTAATTTAAAGTATTTATATAATTATTAATATAAGTTTTAGAGAAATTATTAGTATTTATATAAATAGTAGTTTTAATTTTAATTATAGAATTTATTGGAAATTCTGAATATTTTTTTGGTAATTGATGTATTAAAAATGGTAAATAAGTTTGATTATTTAATTTTAATAAGTTTATTGAATTTAATTTTAAAGTTTTAATAATTTTAAGTTTTAATTAATATATTTTGTTATCAGTTATATTATCCAATATACTTCGTATTTAGTTTGTATAAAAGTATGTTAATTATTAACTCATTTAAAATTGTGTACAGTTATACCACTGACTGTGACTGTTTACACTTGTGAATTAGTTTACATATGTGAATTAACTTATAAAACCATTTCCTTGTAAGTAACTTAATACTGACTTTAATTGTTCATTATTTAACTCATTGTTTTCGATTAGTTCAACTAATACTTCTTTTAATTCTTCATTCATAATTATTATTTATTTGTTACATTTATATTATCCATACTAAACCGTATTTAGTTTGTATTAGTAGTAACGAGAAGAGTCGAACTTCTACTCATGGTTATTCATGAATCCACCTCGGGGAACTGGTTGATCGTAAGATCGGACGAGAATAAACTACTAGTTATCTTGCGAAAACTGGTAGGTTATTAGTACATGTGTAACTTCCGTACTTCTCGAAACATTTCATATTGTCGAAACGTTCTTTGTTATCGTTATACACTTTGTCGTGATTGTAAGTACATGTTTCATTCTTCTTGTTGACGAATGTAATGATAGTATTAGTACCGATTAATGTTTTTCTTATTACAAATCTTTTTGTTGTAATGTTGTTAATTTCTTTTGACATAATTTAATTTATTTAGTTATTATTAGATTGATTACATATATATTATCCAATGTTAGTCGTAATTAGTTTGTAAATAAATATGTGAATTGTTTTGTATGAAATGTAATTGTGAGTTGATGATCGACAATGTAAATGAAATGAAAATGTCGTACGAATGATGTGAAGCGAATGAAAAGTAGGCGGGACCGGGCAAGAAATAGCTGATTTAATATGGGAGGGGGCGGGGCTATAGTGGGGGAGGAACACAGTACCTCTATATTTATAATATTTTTTTTGTGACATTAGGTAGCTAAGTATTAGAGTAACAGGCTAGTGTCACAGTTTTGTCTCTTATCTAAGGATATTACTAGAGTAATATCTAAGGGTAGAGATAAGATAGTAGAGATAGGGAGTAGTAGGCTATTGTCACATTACTTGTAAATAGTGATATATACATGTAATCATACAAAGTATGACTTTAACACAATAACTATGGCATACAAGATGAAAGGTTCTAAATTTTACGGTAAGGGGAATCAATCACCTTTAAAGCAAGATTATAAAGTTCTTAACGATGAAGAATTAGAAGAGTCTCGTAAGAGAATGAATTCAAGGATAGACGCGATTGAGGACATAAAGAGTATGTCGAATGAAAAGGGTCAAGCTGAAGACTATATGGCAACAGGAGAAAAAGAAGCAATCGCCCAAATAAACAAGCAGTTAAAAAACAAACCAGTTCAGGGGGTTAATGAACCTGGTAAACTTCCTGATTTAAAAGCGATAGAAAAAATTAAGAATTGGAAAAAAGGTGATAAAATTAAAGATTTAATAAAAACATAATATGGCATTCAAACTAAAATCAGGGAATACAACAGCATTTAAGCAAATGGGATCATCTCCAGCGAAACAAAAAAAAGAGACCGACTACGCTTACGCTTTAAGAAAGAACTTACAGAACAAAGGTGTATTCCATAATAATTGGGGTAGACCAGGTTTTAACTCTATAACTGGTAGACCAAGCAACAATATGGGTTTACCAAAAAACTTCAATACATCCGGTAAAGATTCTTGGGTAAAGAGATCTAAAGAAATACTTAAGAAGAGTAAAAAGGTTGCTAAGAAGGGTCTTAAAAAAGGTGGTGGAATTTTAGGTAAGAGAGTTACTGGTGTGTTAGGTCTATTAGGTGCAGGAACATTGAACGCTACAGCAACTAATCCTCATACTAAAAAGTCTGAAGGAGAACAAATAAAAAATCTACTTACAAAGCACAAGTTAAAAGGAGGAAAAAAATAACATGAGAAATTCACCACTACCAGGATTTATGAAGAAAGGATGCGGTTGCGGAAGCAATTGCAAGTGCTCAACTGAAGGGTATAAGAGAAATAGTCCCGATGTTAACAAGAAGGTGAATATTATCCCATCTGGAAACATCACTATGAAAGGTGTTGATTTCAAAGTTAGAGGAGAAGATAACTTAGGTAACGTAAAGATAATGAAACCAGGTAAAGATTATAAATTCCCTGGAACTATAGTAAAAGAAACTAAATACAAGAAGTAATGGCGTTTAATCTAAAATCCGGAAATAGACCATCTTTTAAGAAGTTGGGATCAAATTCATACAAACCAAGCGCGGTTAGTAAGTCAAGATCTCCGTTAGCGCAAAAAAAAGCACCGACAACTAAAGAGTGGAACGAGGGAGAGAAAAACAAATCAAGCGTACCTGGGCTTGAAGAAGGTAGAACTATTATAGAAAAAGATTTACAGACACAAGCCTATAAAGATAGATTAGGAAGAGAAGTCAAGATGTTTGGTGGTGAAGACGCTGAAATATCTAAAGCTTCAGAAGATATGCATGTAGGGGACAAGTACACGGCTCAAGGCGAGATTATTAAAAATCCAACAGCAGAGCAGATATTAGAGATAAGACAAAATAGGCAAAAGAATACAATATGGAACGATCCCTCTAACACAACAAAAGAAGGTGGGAATATTGGATTTGGAATGCATGATGCAAATCGACGATTAAGCGATAAAGAAAAAACAGAACTAAACTTGGATCTAGTTAAGAACGGTAAACAAACTAATTACGCTCAATACATGCCAAGCTCTAATCTATATTTTAATAAGGATTATGTTGATGATGAAGGTAATATACAAGGTTCTGAAAAATCAAAACAATTAGCTATACACGAGGGAACTCACGCTGTAACAGGTGGGAAAAATAATATGCTACCCGCAACGCAAGCGTTTTTAAATAATGCAAAAGGTGGTGGTAAAGGTGAGTTAGCTAAACCACCAGAAGTTTACGCTAGATATAAATCAACACAAAACTTCCTACAAGAAAACGGTATATTTGACCATCAATCAGGGGATGAGTTCACAAACGCACACGTTAAGCAGATAGAAAAACTAATGGAGGGAGCAACTTGGGAAAACTTTAGAGAAAAAGGTATACCTTATGATGTATTTACTTTCTTCGGAATTAAAGGAGATAAAGATAACAAGAAGATATCCAAAAAGGATATGAAGACAATATTTAACAACGTAGCAGACAATTCTAGCAACCCAAACGAAATAATAGACGACGGTGGTAATTCATCAATGTTCGCATAATAAATAATAATATGGCATTTAACTTAAGATCAGGAAATAAATCATCGTTCAAGAATATAGGAAGTTCTCCTGCAAAGGAAACTCCACCTATGAGCGCTTCAACTAAAAAGAAGAAATGGTACGTAGATAACTACGAGGAAAATAAAGACAAACCAGGGTTTCAAGATTCTATGAACAAGGTTTTTGGTGGTGAGACAACAATGGACGGAATGACCTCTACTACTACTAAAAAATCTCCAGCTACACAAAAGGTTGAAAAGGGACAAGGAAAACTTATTAAAGGAAATAAAGCAGAACCTGCGCAAAACTGGCCAGGAGAAACAGAAGGTCAAGACGAGAATAAAATCTTTAATAGTAAAGGCGAACACGTAGGTGATTGGGTAGATGGCAAGAAAGTAATGCATACTAAAAAACCATCCAAGCCACACAAACCATCCAAAGCATCCAAAAGCTCACAAAAGCACACATCGTGGGAGGGCGAGTGGATTTCCAATCCCCCGAAAAAGAAAAAGAAAAAATAATATGGCGTACAAAATGAAGGGATGGAGCGGTTATCAAAGTTCACCAGCGAAACAAACTGATACTACTTGGGCTGATGGAACTAAAAAGTCTAAAAGACAGATGGAAGAGCAAAAAATCCATCCAGACGAATATTGGTACAAAATAAACGGTAAAAAAGTAACTAAAGCCGAGTATATAAAATATGAAAACAAACCAGGAGGAGACGAACCTGGAAAACAAACAAACGATCCTGATGTTTATGGGAGAAAAGCAAATAATCACGGCCGAGGGCCAAAAACTAAATAAGAAACTATGGCATATAAACAATACAAAATGAAGGGACATACTCTCCCTGGAATAAAACAATCTCCAGCTAAACAAATAAGCAAGCCTATGGGAGGACCAGGAGATGCTAGAAAAGACGACTCTCCAGCTAAACAACCTTGGGGCGATTACTACGATACTAGATCAGCGAAAAAGAAATCTCCAGCAAAATGTCCACTATTAGCGATGGCCCCAGCAATTATCGGAGCAATTGGAGCAATGAAGAAGAATAAAGAACAATAAAACCTAATTATGGCGTTTAAAATGAAAGGTGCTCCATACTCTAACAAGAAGTTTAGTATTGGGAAATCTGACATAAACGGGAAGGGTGTTTTTGCTTCTAAAGACTTCAAAGAAGGAGAATTAGTTGGTATAGCTGTCACAGATGAAGAAGCAGTTACCGATACTGTTAATTTTCGTGATGCTCGTACTGAATTAGGAAAATACCTAAATCATCAAAATAAAGAAAACGCCGCGTTAAAAAGTGAAAATAACACCTTGAACATATATACTAATGTTCCAATCAAAAAAGGTGAAGAAATCACTGTTAACTATCAAAAAGGACCCAATTATATAGATGGAGATCTAGATGGGTTCAAAGAAAAATAGGGAAAGACCCTAAACCAAGTTATTAACCAAAAATAAAACCAAAATGACTTACTTGTATTACAAGACTAGTACATATACTAGCAACCAAAAACCGAATGAAACAACAATTAAACATTGGAAACACCTCTCTGAGAAGAAAAACTGGAGAATAACCCAATTACCTAACGGATTTTACCAAACAGAATGCCTAAACCCCGACAAAGAAGGTGAGTGGCAAGATGTTACGCGTAGAGAAACAATAGAAGGTGCGGAAACTGCCATAAATGGTAGCGTTAAGCACTTTACAGACAAATTAGAGGCCACGAAAGGGCCAAAGGTAGTAAAAACGTTCGAATAACAATAAAGGGGGAGTAAAATCTCTCCCTTTTTTTCAAAAAATAACATATGGCATTTAAAATGAGATCTGGAAACAAAGTTTCCTTTAAAAATATGGGTAGTTCACCAGCGAAGCAAAGTGATGAAGAGATTGGTTTAGACACGCCTGAAGCGAAAGCTATAAAAGAGCGTGATTTAGAAAAATCAAAAAACAAAGACCTACAAGCAACTATCGATGCCTTAAAGAGTAATAAAGATGTTGGATCTGAAAGAGACAAAAGAATACTTTCAGGTAAAGCCACTGATGAGGATAGAGCAAAACAAGCAGCATCTTGGAAAGCTAGTAACGAAAGAGCTGAAAAAGCTCCATGGAGTCAGCAAACGAAAGAGAAGTACGGTACAATGTACAAGAAAGATAAGGATGGTCTACTAACTGAAGACGCTAAGGAAGCTGCTAAAGATAATTTAAGTAGAAGAGAGTTGATAGCGTTGAAGAGACAAGATAAAGAGAATGCTAGAAAAGGTGACGGTAAGATCACTAAAGAAGAAAGATATAAAATCAATCAAGATAATTTACAGAGAAAATATAAAAAAGCACAAGCAACAGGTGGTATGGGTGTTAAATTTAACTGGAAAAACGCGTTTACAGGTAGAGGACTTGCTGGGATGTTTGACGTAGCTCCAAGAAGAGATATTTTAGCTGATAAAATAGTTAGAAAAGATAAAAGAAAAACGCAAAAAGAAAATAGAAAAGCGACCAACAAAGAAACTAGAAGACTGAGAGAAGAAAGAAAACCAGGTACAGTTTTTAGCAGAGCTTATAAAAAAATTATGAAGAAGTAGAAGTACAATTTAATCAAATTTAATTTAATATATGGAATACAATCAACCTAGCGAGATTGTCAAAGACATGAACTTTGGCGGTAACGCAAAGAGTAAAATAGTAGCTGGTGTTGAAAAACTAGCTAAAGCAGTAAAATCAACCCTAGGTGCCTCTGGTAAATGCGTTATATACGAAGATGCAAGAGGTTTACCGGTCATAACAAAAGACGGAGTAACCGTAGCAGAATCGGTTGTCTTATTTGACCCAGTAGAAAACATGGGGGCTACCTTAATAAAGGAGGCTGCTAGAAATACAGTGAGAGAAGCAGGTGATGGTACTACTACAGCTACCGTCCTTGCTGAATCATTGCTAAAAGAAGTTAATAGTTGTGAGAAAGGTGTAACTATAAGAGAAGTAAAAGACGGGATTAAATCCGGTCTAAAAAAGGTAAATGATTACCTAGATAAGATTTCTGTCAAGATCGAGGGCGATATGCTGGAATCTGTTAGTTCAATAAGTTGTAATAATGATACAGAACTAGGAAAGATTATAGCAGAAGCTTATACTAAAGTAGGTAAAGATGGTGTGGTACTAATGGAAGAGTCTCCAACTGAAGAGACATACGTTGAAGTTGTTGACGGTGTTCAAATCGACTCAGGACTCACATCCCCACATTTCGTTACTGATAAGGACAAGCAGATTTGTGAGCTTGATAACCCATTAGTATTAATAGTATCCTCAGAAATACCAAACATAAGAAAAATACAAACAGTGTTGGAGTATGTTATAAAGCATAAACGATCTCTTTTGATTGTTGCTCCAGTTGACCAACAGGTTAAAGCTGCTTTACTTATGAATAAAGTAAAAGGTAACATTAAGGTTAATATAGTTGATTTACCTGGATTCGGACCCACAAAGCAGGATACGGTTGCGGATCTTGCTTTTTTAGTTGGCGCAACTGTTATAAATGAACAGTTAGGTGATGATCTAGATTTAATCGACGCAAGTTGTTTGGGTGAAGCTTATACCGCAATAACCGATGACAAAAACACTGTACTAACTATAGATACTCCAGAAGAACAAATGGAGGAAAGAATTGCTAGTATTAAGAAGACTATAGATAAATGGGAGAAAAACCCACTTATACAAAAGAAACACAGGCAAAGACTAGCTATGCTATCAGGATCTGTTGGTATGGTAAAAGTAGGTGCTGATTCTAAAGTTGAGCTTAAAGAAAAGAAAGATAGAATAGAAGATGCTATTTACGCTACAAAAGCGGCCCTGAAAGAAGGTATCGTGCCAGGTGGTGGAATTGCTCTTCTAGACGCTTCTGTGAAAATCTCCGCTAATACGGTTGGAGAACAAATAATACTTAAAGCTATTCAAGCTCCTTTCTACACTATATTAGATAATGCCGGTATTGAATATCCTTACAAAGAGCGGTGGAGTAAAGAAGAAGGCGAAGGTATAAATGTTGTAACAGGAGAAGATGCCACCATGATCTCAGCTGGTATCATAGATCCGGTACTTGTTACCAAGTCCGCGCTAAAAAATGCAGTGAGTGTGGTATCAACAATTATATCTGCAGATTGTGTAATTTCAAACATGAGACACAATGAAGGCAATTAATAGATATATAATAGTAGATAGAATAAAGACAGAACCTAAAAAGGTTGCTGGTCTTATAATGACGGATGATACAGATGTAGACAACCGTTATATAAAAGCAAAAATAATATCATGTGGAAATCTTGTAGAAGGCTTAAAAGATGGAGATGTGATATATTACGATAAACATGCTGGACACGACATATCATGGAAAGATACTCTTTATAGAGTTATTCGTGATGGTGACGTTGTTTTAGTGTGCTAGTCACTACAACCCGGTGGCGATTAAAACAAATTAATAACTAAAAAAATTTAAAAAAATGGGAAGAGTATTTTTTAATACAAGAAAAAACATCCACGCGCTTGACGGTGCTTACACGATGTTAGATAGTGATTCTGGCAAAACGTTCTTACTTAGTGCTACTGCTGGTACAGTTGCAATTACATTGCTACCTGCTGCTAGTTTAGTAGAAGGTTGGAACTGTAAGTTTATTGTAAAAGAAGACACGCCAAGTAACGCGATTACAATAGGAGCTGGTTCAGCAATTGTACATGGTGTACAAAAAGATGCGGGAGGTGATGCTGCTAATTCTACAGCTAGTACTGCGGTATCTAATATTGTTGTTGGAACAACAGCTGCGCAAGGTGATGTTATCGATGTACTTTGTGATGGTGATGTTTATTACTTCGAATGTTTATCAGGAATTAACAACGCGGTTACTACGTCGTAGTAACTTAACAGATTAACCTAAACCACAAGCCATAAACCTTAAACTCAAAACAAATAAACACAATTAACCTAATTATTAACAAAAAAATTTACAATTATGAGAATGTTACACTTTATTGACACGGCTACATCTGATGAGACTTTAATTAGTTCAGATAATATAGCTTTTATTCAAGTTCAATCTACTTCAGTTGTTTGGGTCTATTTTAGAGGACCTGCTGCAATAGCTGGTAGTTTTACTGACGTTGAATTCGACAAAGTTATCCTTACAGGAGCGGGCGTGAGTCATACGGTTGCTTTAAAATTAGCAGAGTATATGGCGGCTACTAATCCTGGAGGCGGCAATGTACTTACTATTAAAGCCGGTACAACTCCATTTGCTGGGCTTACTGCTGTTGCTTACACTACTGGTGCTTAATAACAGTTGAGACTAACCGCGCAGGATCTGCGTGAAATGAATATCCTTAAGTATTACAGGCTCACTAGAAAGTGGGTCTGTAAAACTTACGGGTTAAAAGATGCAGATTTAGAATTATTAATTTATTTAGATTGTAAAGGAAGATTTACACGAAACGATTTTATCAACGGAGTTTATACATACTCATGGGATAAAAACAGATGGGAGAGATTAAAGCGAGAAGGTTGGATCGAAACCTGGAGACACAGGAATAGAACAACAATTAAGTACTCAGTATTTAAAACTTCATGGAAATGCTCTCAAATGATAAGTAGGATATATAGAATCCTATTAGGTGAGGAAGACTTACCCACTTCAGAAAGAAGTGTATTTTATAAGAATAAATCATATACAGATAAAGTTTACAACAAAGCTATAGATGATATGATAAAAGATAAAGATAGGTAATATGCCAGAATTTGAAGAAAGTACAGGATATAAAATGAAAGGATCTGCCTTTTATGGAAAAGGAAATTCATCTCCAGCTAAAGTTAGTGACGAGGCTGTTGTTAGTGCTCAAGATAAACTTGATCATACGGAATTAGATTTTAGAGAACCAGGTTGGGCTAAAGCAGCAAGAGGTATACATGAAGGCGCTAAAGGAGTGTTAAGTAGTTTTGGTGGAGGAGGAGAAGGTCCTCAACCAGAAGACCCACAACAACAACAAAACGTAGAGGAGATTGCAAAGAAGAATGAACTGGAAACAGAGATACTTGAGTAATGTTTAAACTACCAAATCAAAATCACAAAAAAGTAACTAAAGGTCGTTTCTCACACTCTAGTGAAGAAGCGTGTCCCGGTACACCTTTATATAGAAAGAAGTTAGATGGAGGTATTCAAGCTGAAGCTAATAATGATGGTACTATATTTATAGACGAATCAGTGGAAGAAGGAAGTGCAGAAGAAAGACAAATTCTAACTCATGAGATGAAGCATTTGACTGATATGAAAATTGGGAAAATGAAATATGACGATGATTGGATAAAATATAACGGAATGGAATATCCACGAGCAGAAGGTAAAATATTATACGAAGGCGAGTGGGTGGACGAAGGAAGTAAAGAATTCCCTTGGGAAAAACATTAAGTAAATAAAAAGAAAAAATGGCATACAAAATGAAAGGCTTTGGTGGATTCAAAAGTTCTCCAGCTAAACAAGAAGGACCTACACCTGAAAAAAATCCAAAATTACAAAAAGGAGAAATGGAAGGAACATGGGTTTATGAAGGTAAAGACAAAAACGAAAGAATTATTGATTTAGAAGATAGAGCTGAATTTGCTAGAAGTGATGCTGAAAGTGCTGAAGGCGAAGAAAAGAAGAAACACTTAGCTAATGCTAAAAAACTTCAACACGAAGCTGATATTCTTAGAAATAGAAAACCTAATTAAAATATAAATATGGCATTTAAAATGAAGGGCTTTGGTGGATTTGGAAACTCTCCAGCTAAGCAGAAAAAAAGTAAATCTCAAGCAGACAAAGCTAAAGAAGTTATTGCAAAAAATACTTCTGGAAAAGATGATCTTAAAAACTATAACGTTCAAGATATTTCAGCTGTACAAAAAGATAAAAAAGGAAATAGCTTTGTAACAACATTAACAGATGACGAATCTTATTCTGGATTTGATGATAATCCAGTTACAACATCAAGAAAAGGTTTTATGGATTTTGATTTTGACGTAGATAGAACTGCACCAAGAGATACTTTTATGGTTAGTAATAATTATCCACAAGGTCATTTGATTGATGAAACACAAATGGAAGAAGGTGATGCGCAAAAACAATCAACAAAAGTTCCTTCTTGGCAATTAAAGAACAAAAAGAAGAAAAAATAATGTTAAGTAAACTATTTTCAGGAGGAGCTGCAGAACTGGTTAAAGGTATAGGTAGTGTTGTAGATAATCTACACACCTCTAAAGAGGAAAAACTTGCTGCTGAACTTAAAGTCAAACAACTTATAAGTGATTATGAGGTAGAGATGGAGAAGCAAATTACATCTCGATGGGAAGCTGACATGAAATCAGATTCATGGTTGGCTAAGAACATAAGACCACTGGTTTTAGCTTTCTTGGTAGTATCCACGGTTTTAATGATATTCATTGATGCTGGAACAATAAAATTTATAGTCGAACCTAAATGGACAGACTTATTACAATTAGTATTAATAACCGTGATCGGTGCTTATTTTGGCGGACGATCATTAGAAAAAGTAAAAAAATAAAATTATGGGAAAATTTTTTAATGTAGACGTAATTCCAGATATAGTAAATGGTGACATTTCGAACGTAATCAATGCTGACAAATCATCTCTTGATATCGGTGGGGGAGATTTATTGTTTGATTGGGTAGAGATTGACGTGCCAAAAGGAGCTAGTATGATGAGAAGTATCACTGCTTTTATGAACGCAGAAAATTGTGCTTATCATGCTAATTCTTTAACTGACTTAGAGTTAGTTTTTGCTAAATCAATAAATGGAGAAGCACCGACTTCAATGGGTGATGTTAATAGTGCTCAAACAGGTGGTTTTGATCTTAGAGAGCATTGGGTTGGTGGCGCTAGACTAGAAGGCGTTGCGGTTACAGCAACATTATCTAAACTGACTTTTGGTATAGGTTATATGGCTGGTACAATGGGTAATGACAGTGGAGGTAAAGGCGGTTTTGGTTTACCTTTGGTGATAAGTTTAGATCCTGAAAGCGGAACAAATGTTGGGTATGATAAGTTGTATGTAGCTGGTTTTATAATATCAGGAAGAAACTTTTCTACTGGCGTGGTAGTAAACGGAGCAATAACTTCTGACACGGCTACAACAATAACAGTTGACGGTGTGGATGCTACAAAAGCGTTTAGTCCAGGTGACACAGTATACTTACATGATGTTGACACTGCTTTGGGTACTGTTAAGTCCGTTTCTGCTAATAGTATAGAATTGAACGCTGCTATTGCTAGTGGTACAGATTTAGATGATGATGACGTATTAGTAAACGCAAACCCAATACGTTTCAAGTTCGGATTCGAAAAATAAAAACAAATTAAATTAACTTAAATTAAATAAAAATGGCAACAAAAACAAAGGGCACTAATGCAAAGATCAAAGAATTAAAAGGTATTAAACCTGAGAAAATCGATCAAGACGAATTAAACAATCTACAGGCTACAATAAGAACTACAGATAAATTAACAGATGATGTTGGTAGATTAGAATTACAAAAATATGCTTTATTAAAAGCTATGGAGAAAATCCAAGAAAGCATTAGTGATATAAGAAAATCATTCATGGAGAAGTATGGTACTGATAATATTAATATTCAAACTGGTGAGATAGCTTATCCAGCTGACCAAGAGGAAAATGGCGAAATTAATAAGGAAGATTAGTATCGGTAAAGATTATAAGAATGACGCTATGCACTATGCTGTGGGGCAAGAAGTGTACGGTGGTCATACTATCTGCGATATTATAGAAGAAGACGATAAGTTTTCTGTCTACATCAAAAAAAATAAAGACGTATTACCTTGGAAAGACTTTAACAAGAATATGGCTGTATCTGTAGAATATAACCTACAATACTAATGAAGAGCGTTTACAACTTTGTTGTAAAGCCAAAAGGAGAAAGATATAACAATACTAAAAAGCTTGGCGGTGGAGAGTTAATCCTTAATACCGACATCTACCAGCATAAGTACATTAATAGAGAAGCTATTGTAATATCAACACCTATTATTGGCGATACAGATATAAGACCAGGGGATACGGTTATAGTACACCACAACGTTTTTAGAAGATGGAATGATGTTAAAGGTGTAGAAAGAAACAGTAAGGCTTACTTTAACGAAGACACTTATCTCATAAACCACGAACAAATCTTTTTGTACAAACAAG
>Ga0206679_10001918_pt1 | contig 16946 bp, 11 predicted proteins | sample M110012015metaG_FD_155464 | JGI IMG/M metagenome (GOLD analysis project Ga0206679, IMG submission 155464) | Ammonia-oxidizing marine archaeal communities from Monterey Bay, California, United States - M1 100m 12015 | ecosystem: Environmental > Aquatic > Marine > Intertidal zone | place: USA... | reverse complement strand
TAAAAAATTATTTTAGGAAATAATTTTGAAATTTTTAGTTGGAAAGTTGGTAATCAGTAAGTTACTCCAAAAATCGTCAATTTTGGAGGAGAAAAGTGTCGGGGTAGCAGGATTCGAACCCTTATTCCCTATAAACAACTCCCAATAAAGTTTGCCCAACCGCATTTAATGTTTCTCTATCAATATTATCCATGTTATCTTTATGTGTATGCCAATGTTTGTTAAATTTATTTTCAGTGCTTGGATCGTATTCAATAATATCAATAGTAGGTATATGAGCTATCGTATTTACATATACATGGTCATCTATAATTTGAGGACTATTATCGTAAATAAAGTGTTTCCCATATCCAAGTTTATGTCCTCTCTTCCATACTTTTTGTAATACAGAAGAAGCAAAATAAGTAGAATATCCTTCTAAATAAAAAGTTGCATTTTTTGCTCCAACCATATCTAATAATATACCATATCTGGCAGTATAATGAGCTTTGTGCGGATTCTTACTCCAATGCTGAGATCCCAAACACCAAGAATCTTGCATAAATGGATATTCTGAATTTTCTGGCTGACCATAATCTTCTGCGTCAAAAAGTATAATATCAATTCCTATTTTTGGTTCTTTTATACTGAATTGTCTAGCTAATTCAATTAACACACCTACTCCACTTCCCCCATCATTTGCTCCAAGTATTGGACTGTCTTGATTTTCTATATCGTGATCTGCTATATGACGAGAATCCCAATGTGCAAATAGTGCAATTCTATTTTTTTTATTAGGAGAGAAGGATGCAATTATATTTTTTAAGGTGTGGTTTCCCCCATCATAAGTAGTGATGGGAGCTTCCTGAACCATTACATTTGGAGTGTATTGCAAGAACTTTTTCTCCAACCAAATAGCACAATTTTGCCATGATTTTGAAGAGATAACTCTAGGTCCAAAATCGACTTGTTGCTGTACATAATAATATGCAGAATCGGCATTAAATTTAGGGACCTCTATTTTTACTTTTGTTTTTTTTGGAGTCTGCTTTACATCTTGTTTGGTTTCTGAAGTGCAGGCACATAAAAACAATAAAACAACTGATATGATTTTAAACTTTTGATTCATTATTTTACTTCCCAACTAGTTCCCTCTCTTCCATCTTTTATCTGAATACCAGATTTATTCAATTCCTCTCTAATTAAATCTGCCGTATTAAAATCTTTATTCTTTTTAGCATTTCCTCTAAGTTTCAACACCAATTCCATTACTTCATTAGTCAAATTATTTCCACTGCTTTCCTTTGTAGAAACAAGTCCTAAAATATCTGTTACAAAAGTATTGAATACTGTTTTCAGTTTTTCTAAATCAACCAAATTTAAACTTTCTTTCCCATCTTTTACTGAGTTGATAATTCTAACTCCATCAAATAAGTGGGCAATTAAAATTGGTGTATTAAAATCATCACTCATTGCTGTGTAGCACTTCTCTTCTAATGCATTTACATCATAAGTTGAGGTTTTAGAAGGAGATAGTGTTTGTAAAGTTTCCATAGCATTCATCAGTTTCGTGAATCCTTTTTCTGCCGCTTGCAAGGATTCATTACTAAAGTCTACTGTACTCCTGTAGTGGGCTTGCAAAATGAAAAAACGAATCGTCATTGGCGCATAAGCCCTTTCTAATTTTTCATGAGTTCCATTAAAAAACTCTTCTAAATTAATAAAGTTCCCAAGGGATTTACCCATTTTCTTTCCATCCACAGTAATCATGTTATTGTGCATCCAATAATTTGCAGGATTACAACCATTACTAGCATTGCTTTGTGCAATTTCTGCTTCATGATGAGGAAAAACTAAATCCATTCCACCTCCATGAATATCAAATGTTTTACCTAAATACTTTTTACTCATTGCTGAACATTCTATGTGCCAACCTGGGAAACCTTCTCCCCAAGGAGTAGGCCACCTCATAATATGTTCTGGATTTGCTTTTATCCAGATAGCAAAATCTACCGGACTTTTCTTTTCTGACTGTCCATCTAAAGTTCTGGTGCCTTCCAAGGTATCATCTAAATTTCTTCCTGATAGAATTCCATAAGGATACTTTTCATTATACTTATTTACATCTAAATATACAGTTCCATTTACTTCATAAGCAAATCCATTTTTTAGAATTTGTTTTACCATTTCTATTTGTTCAATAATATGCCCAGTTACAGTAGGTTCAATACTTGGAGGCAAACAATTTAAGGCATCCATTGCTTTGTGGTAACTGATTGTATAGAACTGAACAATTTCCATAGGTTCTAATTGTTCTAATCTTGCTTTTTTAGCAATTTTATCTTCCCCTTCATCTGCATCATTTTCTAGGTGACCTGCATCTGTTATGTTTCTAACATATCTTACTTTGTAGTCATTGTGCTTTAGGTATCTGAAAACTACATCAAACGTAATACCTGGACGTGCATGTCCTAGGTGTGGGTCGCCATAAACTGTAGGTCCGCAAACATACATTCCTACATGGTTTTCTACTATAGGGATAAAGAGTTCTTTTTGTCTTGTAAGGGTATTGTATATCTGTATTTTTCTACTCATTATGCTGTAATTTTATATTGTTCTTTCAGGTTTCTCATCATGTCCTGAGTCATCTTTTCTAAATCATATTCTAAGTTCCATCCCCAATCTTTTTGCGCATAACTATCATTAATAGATGAGGGCCAAGAATCAGCAATTTCTTGTCTGAAATCAGGGTTATAACTCATTTCAAAATTAGGAATATGTTTTTTAATTTCAGTTGCCATTTGGTTTGGTGTAAAACTTACTCCAGATAAATTATAAGAAGAACGGATTTTTACTTGCTCAGCTGGAGCTTCCATCAATTCAATTGTTGCACGGATTGCATCTGGCATGTACATCATTGGGAGCCCAGTGTTTTCGGATAAGAAACTTTCATATTTTCCATGCTGAATAGCTTGGTGAAAGATATCTACAGCATAATCAGTTGTCCCTCCTCCTGGAGCAGCTTTCCATCCAATAAGTCCTGGGTAACGGATACTTCTTACATCCACCCCAAATTTATTGAAATAGTATTCATTCCATCTTTCCCCTGCTTGTTTAGTGATTCCATAAACCGTGTTAGGTTCCATTACTGTGTATTGTGGGGTGTTTTCCATAGGAGTTGTAGGTCCGAACACTGCAATAGACGAAGGCCAGAAAATCTTTTTAATCAATCCGTCTTTTGCTAAATCCAATACATGGGAATGAGAACGCATATTTAAACTCCATCCTAATTCTATATTTTGTTCAGCAGTTGCGGAAAGGAGTGCCGCTAATAAATAGACTTGTGTTACCTTATATTTTTTAACGATAGACCTTAATAATTGCTCGTCCATTATATCCATCTTTTCAAACGGACCGGATTGCATTACCTGCTCAGATGAAGGGCGAATATCGGAAGCGATAATATTTTCGTTTCCGTACATACTCCTTAACTCCATCACCAATTCAGTCCCAATTTGCCCGGAAGAACCTATTATTAATATCCTTTCTTTCATTTATAAATATTTGGCACAAATATAACATTATAGACCAAATTTTTAGTTAAAAATCCTAATCAATACAAATCATAGTTTTTATATCTTTGCAATTGATAAAAACAATAAGATGGATCCGAACGCAGGTAAAAAAGATATGTTTAATAAATTGAGTAAAGAGCAGTGCATGGCTTTGCTGGAAAAAGAAACTTTTAAGAGAGTTACGGTTTCTTTTTATAAATATATCCTTTTGGATAATCTATTGGAATTGAGAGATGACCTTTATAATAAGTGGAATGATTTAGGGGTTTTAGGTAGAATATACCTTGCAGATGAAGGGATAAATGCTCAGCTAAGTGTACCCGAACATAATTGGAGAGATTTTATTCAGAATGTTAATTCATTTTCATTTTTTAAAGATATACCATTTAAAATTGCAGTGGAAGATGATGGGAAATCCTTTTTTAAATTGACCATAAAAATTAGGAAACAAATTGTTACAGATGGTTTGTCAATTGAAGATTATGATGTTACAAATGTAGGAGAACATCTTTCTGCAAAACAGTGGAATGATGCTATAAATAAGGGGGCAACTGTGGTGGATATGAGAAATCATTATGAGAGTGAGATAGGAAAATTTAAGGGTGCTATTTGCCCGGATGTAGAAACTTTTAAAGAGGAGCTACCGGTAGTAAAGGATTTATTAAAAGGGAAAGAAAAAGAAGAGGTTTTACTATATTGTACAGGAGGAATTAGATGTGAAAAAACTTCTGCCTATTTAAAGCATCATGGTTTTGAAAATGTAAGCCAGTTACATGGAGGGATTATCGACTATGTTCGTCAGTTAAATAAGGATGAAAGTTTAGAAAATAAGTTTGAAGGGAAGAATTTTGTGTTTGATGAAAGGAGAGGAGAGCGAATTTCAGATGATATAATAAGTAATTGCCATCAGTGTGATGAAGCTTGTGATACTCATGTAAATTGCAAGAACGAAAATTGTAATTTACTGTTTTTACAATGTGATAGTTGCCAAGAAAAACATGAAAATTGTTGCTCAGTAGAATGTATTGAAGTGGCAAATCTTCCGGAAGAACAGAGATTAAAATTAAGAAAAGGAGTAGAAAATAAAAAGATGTATTATAGCCATAGTAAAGTGAACTTAAACTTGAAAGGATTAAAATAAAGATGAAAAGAATAAAAGTAAAAAGCCTATTAACCGAAAAGGCAACAGGACAAGAAATTTGCGTAAAAGGATGGGTTAGAACCCGTAGAGGGAGTAAGCATGTTTCTTTTATTGCGTTAAATGATGGCTCTACAATTAACAATATTCAAGTTGTTGCTGAAGGAGAACATTTTGAGGAAGAGTTAATAAAGAGAATTACGACCGGTTCTGCAATATCAGTAATTGGTATTTTGGTAGAGTCGAAAGGAGGTGGTCAAAATGTAGAGGTTTTAGCTGCTCAAATTGAGGTTTTAGGAGAAGCAGATGCAGAGGAATATCCATTACAGCCTAAAAAACATTCTTTAGACTTTTTGAGGGAGAAAGCGCATTTACGTTTCCGAACTAATACTTTTTCTGCAGTTTTCAGATTAAGACATGCGCTTACTTTTGCAGTACATAAGTTTTTTAACGACAAGGGTTTTTCTAATATTCATACTCCAATTATTACCGGTGCAGATGCGGAAGGTGCTGGGGAAATGTTTCAAGTTACAAATCTTGATTTAGAAAAACTACCAAAAAGGGAAGATGGTAAAACAGATTATTTAGCAGACTTTTTTGGAAGTAAAACAAACTTAACAGTTTCTGGTCAATTAGAAGCGGAATTAGCTGCAATGGCCTTGGGTCAGGTATATACTTTTGGGCCTACTTTTAGAGCAGAAAACTCTAATACTTCTCGTCATTTGTCGGAATTTTGGATGATAGAACCTGAGGTTGCTTTTGCAGATTTAGATGAAAACATGGATTTAGCAGAAGAATTTTTAAAGTATTGTATTCAATATTGTATTACAAATTGTGCAGATGATTTAAGATTTTTAGATAGCAGAATTGCGGATGAAGAGAAAAACATGAAGAAGGAAGAAAGATCAGAAATGGGACTTTTAGAGCGTCTTCAGTTTGTAATTGAAAACGACTTTGTAAGACTTACTTACAGAGAAGCAATTGATATTTTAAGAAATTCAAAACCAAATAAAAAAAAGAAATTCAATTATATTATTGAAGGATTTGGTTCCGATTTACAATCCGAACATGAAAGATATTTGGTGGAAAAGAAATTTAAAAAACCAGTTATTATAACAGATTATCCTAAAGGAATAAAAGCCTTCTACATGAAGCAAAATGAAGATGGAGAGACTGTTAGAGCAATGGATATTCTATTCCCACTTATTGGAGAAATTGTAGGTGGATCTCAGAGAGAAGAGAACTTAGAAAAACTGACTCAGAGAATGGATGAAATGGAAGTGGATAAGGAGGAACTTTGGTGGTATTTAGAAACCCGAAAGTTTGGAACTTGTACTCATTCTGGTTTTGGTTTAGGTTTTGAAAGATTAATTATGTTTGTTACAGGAATGAAAAATATTAGAGATGTAATTCCTTTCCCACGAACTCCTCAAAATGCTGATTTTTAATAGATGCAAAAACAGAAATTACAACAAAAATTAGGATTAAACCTGTCACCACAGCAGATTCAGTTTTTAAGTTTGTTGCAAATTCCCTTAGCATCTTTAAACAGTAGAATTCAGGAAGAATTAGAAGACAATCCTGCTTTAGAAGAATCCGAAAAATCAGAAGATATTTCTTTAGATGAGTTAGAAGAAGACAATTCGAATTCCTATAAATACCAACAAAATAATACTCCCGATTTCACTGAAGTTCAAATTTCAAATTCAGAAGAAAGTTTATCTGATCATCTGAAAAAACAATTATTACTTCTTAATTTACAAGAAAATGATTTGTTTTTAACGGAATATTTAATTGATAGTTTGGATAATAATGGATGGATAAATAGAGAACTTTTTTCCATTTCAGATGATTTACTCATTAACTTAAATTTAGATTTTTCGGAACTAGAAATTGAGAAATCCTTATCTGTAATTCAAACTTTAGAACCCTTTGGAGTTGGATCCAGAAATCTACAAGACTGTTTATTAATCCAGTTAAAAAACAAAGAAAAAAATGAAGTAGTAGAACGCTCTGTTTTAGTTTTAGAAAATCAGTACGAACGATTTAGTAAAAAGAATTTTGAGGGAGTAATAAGAGAGCTAGAAATTTCAGAAGTTCAACTGAAAGAGGTTTATGAATTGGTAGAAAAATTAAATCCTTTTCCAGCGTCTAATTTCAGTAAAAATTCTACGGCATCTTACATTACTCCAGATTTTTTAGTGAATATTTTAGAAGAAAAAAATGTAGTCACCTTAACCAAAAGAAGCGGTAAAGAATTAAAGGTCAGTTCAGCTTACAAAAAGATAATTGAGGAAACTTCTGATACAGAAGCAAAGGAGTTTTTGAAGCAAAAGATAGAGTCGGCAAATTGGTTTAAAAATGCAATTCTGCAAAGAGAAGAAACTCTAATTAAGGTAATGAACGCCATTGTAAATCATCAGGAGAATTATTTTCTTTCAGGAGATGAAAAAGATTTAAAACCCATGATACTTGCGGATATTGCACAGGTTGTAAATATGGATATTTCTACTATTTCAAGGGTGAGTAATAGCAAATATGCTCAGACTTTTTTTGGAACTTTTTTACTAAAAGATTTATTTTCAGAAGCCTACCGAAAAGATAATGGAGAATTGATTTCTACTAAAGTAATAAAAAGTAGGTTGAAAGAAATTATTGAAATGGAAGATAAAAAATCGCCTTATACAGATGAAAAACTTGCAGCGATTTTAGGGGAAGATGAATATCATATTGCCAGAAGAACAGTGTCGAAATACAGAGAGGGATTAGGAATTGAAACCTCCAAATACCGTAGGGAACTATAATGAAGCTTTCAAAAATACTTTCTTATGTTCTACACCCTATTTTTATGCCGATTTTCGTAATATATGTAGCACTAAATTATGTAGATTTTTTCCAGATTATTTTTTCAAATTATACAAGACCACTTTATATTATTATAGCGGTTTTTACCATAATTTTACCTTTAATATCATCTGTACTATTCGTAAAATTTAAGAAAGCGGAATCTTTAGAAATGAAAACCAAAGAAGAAAGAAACGGACCAATTTTTTCTTCTATCATTATAATGATAATCGGATACCCTTTTTTTAAATCTATTTCTCAATTATCCCCTTATTTAACCTCAATATACTTGTCGTCTATAATAATTTTAACTATCGCATTTCTGATAACTAAAAAATGGAAAATAAGCTTGCATATGTTAGGAATTGGAGGAGCGACAGGAAGTTTTATTGCTTTAAATTATATTTTTGGAGGCTTGTATTTCTGGGTTATTTTCTTTCTTTTCCTTTCAGGATTATTAGCTTTTTCTCGTTTAGATCAAAAAGCACACAATATATCACAAGTCTATGCTGGATTTTTATTAGGTTGTATTTTCCAGACTTTATTTATTGTTTATTTCGACTCAATAATTTCAACAATTTCAATTTTCCTTTCCAGCATGGCTTCTTTGCTATAAACCGAATTTTTTCTATCTCTTGGGTTATCACTTACATTCTTCTGAGATTGATTTTCACCAAATGGGAGTTCAATAATTTTCAGTTTTGCACTTTCTAAATATGATTCTAATTGTCCGTTTTCAAACGAATAGATTAAATTCATAAAAGAGGAAATTCTTCTTTGGGAGAGATTTATATTGTATTGTTTTTCGTGTAAAGGACTTGCAAATCCTTTTATGTGTAATTCCATTCTATTTCCATTTTTTAAGGATGATAAAACATAGTTTAAAGTAGAGTTTAGCTTTATGTAATTTCCTTTTAAAGTTTCTTCAAAAAAGTTTTCTATTTCGGTGTTTGAATTTATTTTTAGGTATTTATCTTTAAGTAAGTAATAGGAAATATAGGATTCCTTGTATGTTTTTTCAGTGGATGTTTTTAGCGTATTTCTATCGGGTTCATCATTATGAAAATACAATTTTATTGGGAGGTGTTTCTTTATGGTATCGTTAAAAGTTAAAATTATAGTATCCTTTTTTGGAAATTGAAAAGAAAAGATATCGTTACAACAATTTTCTTCATTTTCAAAAAGAGAAGGACTTCTGTTGGACGAGAAATATCCAGAATATTCATCATAAAAACTCAAATATAAATCATCTTCTTTCGAGTTTAATTCGTCTGCTTTTTCTGATTTATTCCATAAATTTAAACTTCCACTCGCTTTATAAATATCAATTCCATTTTCTTTTTCTTCTCTATCCGAGCTATAAAAAAGAGCTCCTTCCCACACATTATAAAAAGGAGTTATTTCATTGTGTTTCGTATTAATTTTTTCTCCTGCATTTATAGGTTCTCCATAATTTCCGAACTTATCTACTACAGAAAACCAAATATCCATTCCTCCAAAACCTCCTTTTCGGTCGGAAACAAAATACAAAACACTTTTTCCATTATAAGTAGTTTTATGAGGTTGTGTATTTACAGAATAGGCTAGGTTAATTTTATTATTCAAAAATTGAGTAACAGGTTTTTTGTAATCTCTAAAAGCTATTTTATTATTCCCAAATTTATCCACCACACTATAATAACTATAATGTTCCTCTTTTGGATAAGAGATATTTGCATAGGAGAAGGCGTTTCCTAAATGATAGTATTTCCCTTTCTGCCACTTTCCAATTTTTAGTTCTGTTCGGAAGATTAGGGATTGGTATTCTCCATCTTCTAAAGTAGAAGAAGTATAATATGCAGTGTTTTCGTTTGTTTGTACAAAGTTTAATTCTGCACCAATAGTATTAACAAAATTTGATAAATGTTCTATTTTCACTTCTTGTGATAAAGAAATAAATGGAATAAAAATCAATATTATTTTTACAAGTATTTTGGGCATTTTTCTTCTTTTTTATCTATTGTTTTTTTCTTGTTCTTCTTTTTCCAAAGGTATATTATAGAGAATTCAAATCCTCCTTTATTATTACTTGCGGAAGTTAAATCAGAAGTATTTATATCGTAACTAATATTAGCTTGTATGTTATCTTTCTCTATTCCCAAACCGAAAATTAAAGCATCTTCCACTCTGTAATAAGCCATGGGAACAATCTTCATTTCATCTAATTTAATCTCAGTTCTTGTCCCAATTAAAACTTCCTTAGTTGTTCCTTGTGTTGTTAAAATCACATCTGATTGAAGAATGATATTGGAGGAGTATTGGTAATTTACTCCAAAATTAAGATTATTTTTTAAGGGTAATTTTACATTTTCATCTTCATTAAAAGATAGGTTTGGTTTATTGATGTGGTAAGATGAAAACCCCAATTTATACGATACTATTTGAAAAGGGTTTATTTTATAATTCATCCCAATTCCTATGTCCGGATATAGGAAACTATTTGTAAGAAAATTTTCATCTTCTTCAAAAATTAAATCGGAGTAATCAATCGTTTTTTGTGCAAATCCCACAATGGCCCCAACAGAGAAACTATTTAACCTTAACACTTTATAGATTTTACTAATGGCCATATTTAGTTGATTTAATGTCAGTTTTGAATCTCCTGATTTATCATTAAAAAATTGAAATCCTAAGTTTAAACCTTTGTAAATATCTTTACTTTCGAAAGAAGTGGAAAATGTAGAAAAGGGTAGTGTTACAGAATTCCATTGTGATTTTCTTTGCATGGAAACTCTATAATCTTCTTCTGATAAATCTCCCATTAAAGATGGATTAAAATACATTCTATCAGCAAAACTTTGAGAAAAATGGACGTCTTGCCCTGAAGAAATTTTCAGAAAAAATAAAAATAATATTACTATTTTCCACTTCATCTAATAAGTGTAATATTTCCTTTTTCGAACAAAGTTTTATTACCAACACATTCAATTTCTAAGTAATAATCTAATACTTGCGGAGCGAGCAATTCCCCTTTGAAATATCCATCCCAACTATTATTTATATTTTTGGAAGCAAATACTTTTTGCCCAAAACGATTAAACACTTCAATTTTAAATTTTGTAATAATTCCATCTAGATCTATAATTCTATAAAAATCATTTTTCAGGTCTTCATTTGGGCTAAATGCAGTTGGAATTATAATTCGGTTTTTATTACAAAATACATTTTTCACCATTATAAAAATAGAGTCTTCAATTTGGCAGAAATCATTGTAAATAATCACATTGTATTGGGTAGAAACTTCCGGATAAAGTAAAACTGCATTTGTAGTATCACTTGTATTCCAAATCAGATTATCAATTGTAGAAACATTTAATTGAGTAGATTCACCTAAAAAGATAATCGTATCGGTTGCCCACAAGGAATCCGAAAGAGGGTAGTTATGAACTGTTACAAAAATAGAGTCTGAAATATAACAACCCAATGTGTTTGTTGCCGTTACTTTATACCAGGATGAACTATCGGGATAAGAAATAAAACTAGAGGAATCTGAACCAAATAATAATTCGTATTGGGACTCCCAATAATAAAATACAATTGGGTCCAAAGAACTTAAGTCATCTACTTTTATAAAGATAGAATCTCCCTTACAAATTTCAGTAATTCCACTTAAATTAATAGCGATATTATCGTTGCTAACCTTTACACTATCCATATCCGAACAATTATCGTTTTCCACTAAAATATAAAAGGTTCCAATATTATTTGCGGTATAAAAATTAGAGAAACTAATAGTATCTGTAAAGTTAATATTTGTCGACCACATAATTGAATTTATGCTTCCGCTAGTATTGGCAGATAGTTGAATAGGGTCCTTACAAAAGGAAGTATCTGCACTAGCATTTATATTTATACTATCTGTATATACCCACTGATAAATGGTGTCGGCACAAGTTCCATCCGAGATAATTAATTGATATTGAGTAGAGGAATTTATGGTAGAAATAGGGTTTGGAATCGCTACATTGTTCAATCCAACAGGTGGAAACCAAAAGTAAGAAATAGAAGGATCATTAATTGGTAAAACTCCAATCTGAATAGACTCTCCTTTACAGACTTCAACTTCCTGTAAATTGGAGGAAGAATTGGATAATATATAAATCTGTTTTGTAATAGTATCAGATAAGTTACAAGCATCTGGAGAGGAAGAAATAAGAGTAATAGTGTAAATTCCGGGAGTTAAATATTGATGTGTTGGGTTGATTTGAGTGGAGTTATTACCATCTCCGAAATCCCAAAAATAAGTTGTGTTTTGAGGATGAGTACTCAGATTGGTAAAAGAAATATTATTACTACATCCTACCCAAGGAGCATTAAAATCTGCTAAAATAATAGGGAAATTAAAGTCAAATTTAAAGACACCGTTATTACAATTATTGGAGTTATTAGTTGCAGATACTGCTCCTGGATTTGGTTCAATTGGAAAGTCATCATGATTGCCACAACCCGCACAAACAGATTGATAAATCACCCCTTTTTTATCAAATCTACTGGTTCCTCCATCAACATGTTCCGCACTTTGACTTCCTCCAAAATAAGTCCCATAAACTAGGTTGTTTAATCCATCATCTAAAATCATAATATAGAAATCGTTTCCGTCAGTTGTATTTTGAAATGCATTTGCTGTAATGGGCATGTTCAGTGTAGAGAGAGGTCCGTTTCCGGTTCCACTTCCCCAACCAGAAATGTAAATGTTATTACAGACATCAACCAAAAATGCTGTGGGAGAAATATCTGGAGTTCCTTTTCCTGTACCCACTACAGTAGACCGTAAAAGTTGTTTTAAATTGTTACCTAGAATAGCTACAAACTGACTGGCTTCAGTAGTAAAATAACTTGCATTATGAACTAAACTATTTCCTAGAGCTTTTGTTTGTCCGAAAATATAAACTTCTTCTTCAGAGTTTAATTCTACAAAATAAGATTGGTCGTAAAATTCAGACCCAAAATAAGTGGAGTTTATAATAGTGTTTCCATCAGAAGAAATATGAGTTACAAAGGCATCTGCTTTTATGGAATCTAAATAGGAATTTTGGTAGGCATTTGCAGAAACAGGAAAATTATCGGAGGTTGTTCCTCCAGTAACAAAAACATTATCATTCTCATCTATAGCTAGAGAGTAAATAGCATCATCTTTATCTCCTCCTAAATAAGAAGACCAAATAATAGAGCTCAGTTGGTTGTCCATTTTTATAATACATCCCTCCTGATTACCATTATTATTTTGTTGAAAGGAAGAGTTGATTGGAAAGTCGGTGGAGTAGGTTGAAGTAGCTAAATAAATATTGTTGTTTTGGTCAATATCAATTTCCCCTCTCACCTCATCTGCATAATTTCTTTTTAGTTTTTGTGCTGTATTGAGTCCATCATTTCCAGTTCCTCCAATATAGGTAGAAGCGAGTAGATTCCCTCCATTTGCACTAAGTCTGCTTACTATAATATCACTCCCATTTGGGAAAGAAACTCCCAATCCACTTGGAGAGAATCCGTTTCCTCCACTAAAATTTTCATTATAACATCCATTTGTTGTTGGATAATCGTCCGAACCAGTAGTACCGAAAATAAATAGTTCATCTAAGTTATTTACAATCATACTATGTGGAAGTTCATCCATGCTTCCCCCCAAATAAGTAGAGTAAATTCGGAGGGTTCCTGTTGTATCGTATTTTGTGATTCCGATATCTGTTCCTCCAGAATTATTTGCATAAGTAATTTGATATGCCCCTAAAGTTGTGGGGTATCCTACTCCAAAAACGGTACTTCCAGAATAAAGAAACCCATCTCTATCATAAGTTGCGGTATATCCGAAATTATCGGCTGTAGAGCCAGAATAAGTAGAGAAAATTAAAGTTGGGTCAATAATAAGTTCTTTAGATTTATCGTATCCGTTAGGGAATTGAAAAGATAAAACATTCTGTTTTAATTTGAAATTAGATTCAACTTTCACCTTTTTTCCATTTATTATTTGATAGGAATAAGGAGCTAATTCAGTAACGCTATTTACAGAGGTTATAACAATTAAGTTTCCATTTTTTAAATAGACATCTTCTTGTCCGGAATATTTTATTTTTATCTTTTTTGTAGATTGATTTGGCTGAATAATTAAGTCGTATTTCAGATTATTACCTGCAAAATACATTTGTAAATCTATTCCATTGTAAATATTTTTTTGAGATATAATTTTGTAAAAATGAACTTGCTCGGCCCAGTTTTCTGTATTGTAAAAATTTTCATAATAATTACTTTTTTCAGAAAGTATAATCTCCGCATGAGGGTTTGAATTTATGAAATTTGCAGAAAAAGAATGAGCATCAATCCAGTCTTCATCTCTTAGTAAATTGTGCCTTTCTTGTAGTTGTTTGCTGTTGTAAAAGGAATATAGAAACTTTCCTTTTGCTATAAAAATAGATCCTCCAGGAATCTTAACTTTTGAGAAAACAGAATTGGGTAATTGACCTTTATTTTCGATAAAAGGATGTTCTGTTTGAGAAAAACTAAACAAAGAAATACTCATAAAAAGGCTAATTAGCCAAAGAGATATTTCCCTGTTATTTTTCATACAGCTAGTTTACAAAATTATCAAGAACTTTTAGGTATTCATTTTTTATTTTCTCGAATTCTATTTTATTTTCCTTTTTTAGTGGTAAAGATGGAGGTAATTCTTGTTTATATGGATCTACTTGGCTACCATAAAGTAAAAATTCGTAATGTAAATGTGGGCCAGTAGCATATCCTGTACTTCCTACATATCCAATAATTTCTCCTTGTTTTACATAAGACCCTTTTTTTGCTCCAGATTTAAATTTAGAAAGGTGTGCATATAAAGTTGTGTATTTATCATTATGCTTTACAATAACACAATTACCATACCCTCCTTTTCTGCTGGAATGGATAATAGTACCACTTGCTGTTGTCATAATTGGGGTACCTGTTCTGGCAGCATAATCAGTCCCCTTATGTTTTTTCCATCTTCCTGAAATTGGATGTTTTCTATTCCCAAAACTTGAGCTCACTCTAGCGAAATCAATAGGAGATTTTAGAAATGCGCTTCTTAAGTTATTTTCATTTTCATCAAAATAATCAATATAATTTTCATTTTCTTTAAATCGAAAAGCATTTATTGTTTTCCCTTTATGTGTAAATGACGCTGCATATACTTTCCCAATACCAACATATTCATCATCTACATATTTTTCCTCAAAATAAACTATAAAGGAGTCTTTTGCCTGAATTTGGAAAAAATCAATGGACCATCCATAAATGTTATTTGCTAGTATGTCTACTAATGGGGGAGCTTTTTCTTCCCCAAGTTGTTTCGCAATAGAATACCATAATCCACCGCCTTGCTTTATAGTTCCACTTATAACATTGTTTCTTGTTGTAACTTCTTTTTCACCTTTATAAACAGAAACTGTATCTCTAAAATCAAACACTATATATTCTGTTTTTGACTTTTGATACACAAAACATTTTGCAATCGAATGAGAATCTTTAGAGCAAATCACAGTATATGGTTTCCCACTTTGTATATTTCTTAAATCGAATATATCTTTGGAGGCTTGCTCTAGCTTATAAATATCTGTATGACTTATATTATATTTACCTAATATGTGACTAATAGCTTGTCCAGGATTTATTACTCCTTCTATTACAGAATATTCATCTGTTTCGTAGCTAATTCCTGTAGATACTTTAGAGGTATCATTTGGTATCCCATCCTCAATAATATCATTAATAGTTGGTGGAGGTATAATGGTATCTTCTACAATTGCTATCTCTACAGTGTTTTCAGAAGAAGAACTAGAAGAATTACAATAAACAAATAGTATTGAAATAATAAAAGTAAGAGTAGTTAAAAAGAATATTTTTCGCATGAAGAGAATAGATTAAATTATATGCCAAAATAAGGATAATAATAGAGTTCTTTTTATAAGAGAATAAACAGTTATTGACAATTTATTTTTCATATCTGGAAGAAAATTATATGTTAGGAATAAATACTATCTTTGCAATCACATTATGAGTAAGTATTCTGCCGGCCCGTTATTATCAAAAATAAACTCTCCTTCTGATTTAAGGAAGTTGAGCAAAGAAGAATTGCCTCAAATTTCAGAAGAATTAAGACAATTTATTGTTGATGTAGTTTCGGAAAAAGGAGGACATTTTGGAGCAAGTTTAGGAGTTGTAGAACTTACTATTGCGCTTCATCATACTTTTAATACCCCAGAAGATCAATTAGTTTGGGACGTAGGTCATCAAGCTTATGGTCATAAAATTCTGACTGGCAGAAGAGATGAGTTTCATACAAATAGAACTTATAAAGGGATAAGTGGTTTCCCAAAAAGATCGGAAAGTGTTTATGATACTTTTGGGGTAGGACATTCTTCTACTTCTATTTCGGCAGCTCTTGGGATGTCGCTTGCTTCAGGGTTGAAAAAAGACACCAAAAAACAACATATTGCAGTTATTGGAGATGGGTCCATGACGGGAGGAATTGCATTTGAAGGATTGAATCACGCAGGAATGGAGGATACTAATCTTCTTATTATCTTGAACGATAATTGTATGTCGATTGACCCAGCTGTAGGGGCTTTAAAAGAATATTTGACTGATATTGCTACTTCCAAAACTTATAATAAGGCAAAAAATAAATTGTGGAAAATTTTAGGGAAGATTAGTAAGTTTGGCCCTAATGCACAGAAAGTGGCACAGAAAGTAGAGGGAGCTATAAAGTCTTCTTTACTTGGAGAAAGCAACTATTTTGAATCTTTGAATTTTAGATATTTTGGACCTATTGATGGTCATGATGTAAAACATTTAGCAGAAGTACTTTCTGATTTGAAAGATATTCCGGGACCAAAAATTTTACATTGCATTACTCAAAAAGGAAAAGGATATAAACCTGCTGAAGATGGAGATTCTACAAAGTGGCATGCTCCAGGTTTATTTAATAAAGAAACGGGAGAAATCATCTCTCCTAAAAAGAAAAAATCTCCACCAAAATACCAAGAAGTTTTTGGAGAAACCATTATAGAATTAGCAAAAGAAAATGAAAATATTGTTGGGGTAACTCCTGCTATGCTTTCGGGTTCTTCTTTAAATAAAATGATGGATGAAATGCCGGATAGAGTATTTGATGTGGGAATTGCCGAGCAACATGCGGTTACGTTTTCTGCAGGACTTGCTACACAGGGGATGATACCTTATTGCAATATTTATTCTACTTTTATGCAAAGGGCTTACGACCAAGTAATACATGATGTCGCTCTACAAAACTTGGACGTTGTTTTCTGTTTGGATAGAGGCGGTTTTGTTGGTGCAGATGGAGCTACACATCATGGAGTTTTTGATTTGGCTTACTTTAGATGTAT
>Ga0206679_10001912_pt1 | contig 16966 bp, 12 predicted proteins | sample M110012015metaG_FD_155464 | JGI IMG/M metagenome (GOLD analysis project Ga0206679, IMG submission 155464) | Ammonia-oxidizing marine archaeal communities from Monterey Bay, California, United States - M1 100m 12015 | ecosystem: Environmental > Aquatic > Marine > Intertidal zone | place: USA... | reverse complement strand
GGGATTAACTGAAACCGTCTTGCACAGTGCGACGGTTCCAGGTCGAGGTCGCTTAAAGATTACCTCAGCAGAACTCGAAACCATCATGGGTATCGATACCTGGTCTGGACCCGCCATGCTGGAAGTCAATGGCTCTGCACGCTTTGATCTCATGAGTAAGCTGCAAAGTCCAAGCGGCCTTATCTCCAACACCAACTGTGTCAGGCAAGATCGTGTCCACAACCTTGAAGGCTTCGATTCCGATAACATGACGTATATCCGACTGATCAATATTGGTGACACTGCGCTAACGGATATTCGCGGCACGATTACTGACACCAGCGGTAATACCGTCGGCACGGGTAATGTACAGCTATCGGGTAGCCTGGGTGCTAAACAACAGATATGGCTAAACCGGAATGATCTCAGTGCGCTGATCGGCGCAGAATGGAACGGCACCGCCAGCCTGCAGACCGCTATACCGATGCCTAATCTGCGCATGCTAAACCTTAATTTTGTCAACTCAGAGACTTTCTTTAACTTTAGCTGCTTTGAGAACGAAGCCTCCAATCGCGTGTACCTGATCACCAATTCCAACAGTGCCAATATTAGTGAGACCCACATCATTAATACCGGCAGCGACACCGTCACCGTCACCGGCACCTTATACACTAGCGCTGGTGCCCAACAGGGCAATAGTGATGTGGCTTTAAGCGCAGCGATCGCGCCCGGTGCAAGAACGATTCTCAGCGCCACTGATTTTGAGACCGCGCTCGGGACCGACGCCTGGTCTGGGCCAGCGATGCTGGAAGTCGCCAGTGAAAACAATATCGAACTGATGATTCGTTTGACCAGCCCGAGTGGCCTTATCTCTAACACCAACTGTGTGACCCAGGGCGCAGTTCACAACCTTGAAGGGTCAGACTCAGATGACATGACCTACGTTCGTTTTATTAATCAGGGGGACAGTGTCATCTCCGATGTCCGGGGGACCTTGTATGACCTGAACGGTAATGTGATGGGTGCAGCCAATACACGGTTGTTTGAAGCACTCGCTGCCAAGCAGCAGTCATTCCTGAACCGCAACGATTTTGAAAACCTCTTCGGGACTACCTGGACGGGCGAGGCGAGCCTTGTGATCACCGGGGCAGAAGATACTGACCTGCGTCTTCTGAACCTCAATTTGGTCAATGGCGAAACCTTCTTTAATTTTTCCTGTTTTGAGAACTCCAACAACACTAGCGACGTAACGGGCCAGGCGTTCTTCAACAGCAATCTGTCAGATCAGGTGGTCCAAGGTGCCTGTGCAGACTGTCACATTGAAGGCGGCCTTGCAGAAGCGTCGGCGCTTGTCTACGCACCCAGCAGCACCTCGGGCCATGAGACCATTAACTTTAACTTACTGCAGTCATACATCGACACCAACCCTGATAACGCCAACACCATCCTGCAAAAAGTCAGAGGCATTGACCACGGTGGCGGCCAGCAACTGGATATCGAGTCAAACGATTACCAGAATTTACTGGCATTTCTTGGTCTGATTGGCGGCAGTATCGATACGACCAATTCCGTATCCCTGGGTGATTTCTGGCAGGGTGTTTCGATAGCCTCCCCTGAAGAAACTTTACGCCGCGGCGCAATCATCATCGCAAAAAAACTTCCCAGCACAGGACAAATCGCGGCTGTTTTGGCTGGCGGCGAGGACGCACTTCGTACAGCGCTGCGAGACCAGATGGAGAGCGGTGGCTTTCATGAATTTCTGATAACCGGCGCAAACGACCGACTCTTCACTGACGCGTTTATCGACGGCAATCTGTTTTTCGAATCCGTCAACCTGCAAAACACGGTATTCTTCCCCATTGGGGCCAATAAGTATTTCGAAGAACAACCTCGTGATGACGACAACAACGACCGTGATACCGTAAATTGGCATCAGGAGTGGTATTGGGGAATGGCACGATCGCCGCTCGAACTCATTGCTTTTGTCATCGAAAATGATCGAAGCTATCAGGAGGTTCTGACAGCTGACTACATGATGCTTAATCCGCGAACCAACGAGATTCTGAACGGCGGTTTAACTTTCGAAGCAGGTGCCAACCATCGTAACTATCTTCCAGGGTCGAATAATGGCCAAATCGTAAGGGACGATCAGCTTGTCGCCGAATTCAGCAATGACATGGGCGTTCAGGTTACTTCCTGGGGCCCGTACATCGACTATCCGCATGCTGGTGTATTAAATACCCATGCTTTTCTCGCTCGATATCCAACGACAGAAACCAACCGCAACCGGGCTAGGAGTAGATGGACATATTTTCATTTTTTGGGTGTGGATATTGAGAAATCTTCCACTAGAACGACCGACCCCGAAGCATTAGCAGATACCGACAATCCCACGATGAACAACCCGGCCTGTACGGTTTGCCATGAACTGCACGATCCGGTCGCCGGAACCTTTCAGAACTATGGGAACGAAGGTATATATAGAGATCAATATGGTGGCCTCGACTCACTTCCAGACCCCTATAAGTCATCTAGATCTTCTGAAGGAGAATCAGAACAGAGCCTTTATGCTGAAGGCGATACCTGGTTCGCTGATATGCGTGAACCCGGACTTGACGGACAGCTGGCTTCTAATCCGGATAACAGCCTGCAATGGCTCGGTAACGAAATAGCGAATGATCCCAGATTCGGTGCAGCCACTGTCTCCTTCTGGTGGCCCGCTGTTATGGGGACCGATCCGCTGGTTGCCCCGGAGCTGACAGACGCCACTGACTACGCTGAGAAACTTGCGGCGTTTGAAGAACAAACGATCTTTATTAACGGCCTTGGCGCCGAATTTACGGTCGGTATCAATGGGGGCAATGCCTACAATGGCAAGGACCTGCTGGTTGAAATGATGATGAGCCCTTGGTTTCGCGCTAAAGAAATTGAAGCAGGCGCCAGCACTGTTGGTGCAGGCGCGACGGCTGCAGATATCGGCGTTCGTCGTTTACTAACACCAAGGGAACTGGAGGCTAAGACAACTAAGCTATTGGGTTGGACTTGGGGAAGCTTTCGCGCGCCGAGCTTTCAGTATGATGGCGTCTCCACGAGACTGGTCGACCAGTTCGGTATTTACTACGGCGATATCGATTCAAACCGCATAAAATCGCGCGCGCGTCAGTTAACTTCACTAATGGCTAACGTAGCGGAACGCCAAGCTGTCACCATGGCCTGCCCCTCAGTCGTCGCCGATTTTTTTAGTACGGACACCGAACGCGTTATTTTTGATGGCATAGATCAAAATATTACACCGGCTACAGAATTCGTCGACGAATTCGAAGTCTCCGCTTCATCCGCCGGGAGCAGAGAGACACTCGTTGCTACAGGAACGCTATCTGAGGGCAGCAAAAAAGTCACCGTGGCCTTCTTAAACGACTTCTTTGATGAGGATGAAGGCGATCGGAATTTGGTGGTGACGGCACTTCGACTAGCCGATAGCGCAGGGAATATACTACGCGAAGTCAGTCTGGCAAATTTCGACAACATCGCCGGCGCAACTGCAACCTGCGGTGGAGCGAACCCAACCGGGTACAATCTTTGGGGTAATTGCCAACTCTCTATCCCATTTACAGTTGATTCAGCGAGTTCCGTTAGAGTCGAAGTAGACGCTTGGGGACAACAGGCCGGGCCCGAACTGGTTGCGATGTCAGTCGCGGTGAATGACGAAAATTATCTGGAAGGGAATACCGCCGGTGCCGTCGCCATCAAAAACAAACTGATAGACATGCATAGCGACTTCCTGGGTGAAAGCCTGACGCTCACTAGCGATGAGCTGGAAGCGTCCTATTTATTGTTTGTTGAGACCTGGCAGGATCGATTGTCTCAGGCAGGCAACGGCAGGGCATGGAGCTATCCTGATGAAAAATGCATGTTCTGGGATGATTCTCAACGGGCAGAGGGTGGTCCTGCGAACCAAGCAGCAGACCCCGACGGGATTCTGTACACATGGACAACGATTCTAATTTACCTGATGACTGACTTCTACTACCTGCATGAATAAGGGTTGATCAAAGATGAAGAGACGCGACTTTCTCAAACAATCCTTCATTATAGGCGCTGCTGGATTGGTTGCACCTGTACCAAGAATATATGGCGCCCCAGCCGATGGCTATTCAGGCCGTTTACTGGTGACGCTTCAGGTTGATGGTGGCTGGGATGTCACCAGCTTCTGCGATCCAAAGATGAACGTGACCGGTGAACGGGACATCAATAACTGGGCTAACACGGCAGAAACACAAACGGCTGGCAACATTAGCTACGCACCTTTCGCAGACAATGCAGCCTTTTTCGACAAGTATTATCAGGACATGTTGGTTATCAATGGTGTCGACGCACAGACGAATTCACACAGCACGGGCGTGCTGCACAACTGGAGTGGCCGAAACTCAGAAGGGTACCCATCCATTACTGCCATGTTCGCCGCACACAACGCGCCGGATCAGCCGCTCTCTTACGTCAATTCCGGCGGTTTTGGCTACACAGCTGACTTGATCCGCTTCAGCCGCCTAGAGAATGTAGATGTCTTGAGGCAACTGTTGGTGCCTGAGAAAGAATCAGACGGGGTTTATATTCGCAGCCCAGGCGACATGGCGCGAATACGAGAATATCGAAACCAGCGTCACACACGATTGCTTTCAGATCCAAACATAATTTCACGACATCAAGAAAACCTGGCTGCGTACGACTCTGCGCTACGGAGCAAGTCTTTGTTGTCGGATTTCGAAAATTTTATTCCCGCCAACGAAGATATTGAGCCTAATGAGCAGGTCAACAATCAAGTTAACAGCAATCTTAAGCGTCAGATGCAAATGACGCTTGCGACATTCGAAGCGGGCATTGGCTCTGCAGCGGATCTCTTCGCCCAAGGTTACGACACACACAGTGACCACGATACCCTGCACGCATCACTCTTTTCACATCTCACGGATTCCATTGATTTCTTCTGGACAAGCGCTGAAACTGCGGGGCTAGCCGATCGGATTACACTGCTGATTGGTTCCGACTTCGGTAGAACGCCGAACTACAACCCTGATATGGGTAAGGACCACTGGCCCATCGGATCCTTCATTGTTATGGGAAGCAACCCTTCATGGGGCAATCAAGTCATTGGCGAAACCGACGAGGGACACAATGCCTACGCGATCAACCCTGCAACCATGCTACGCGACGATGACAATGGCACTATTATTTATCCCGCACACGTTCACAAGGCGGTTAGGAGATACCTCGGATTAGAGGCAACATCAGTCGATCAGGATTTTCAGTTTTTGACAACAGAGGACTTTGATTTTTTTGGGTAGTGTAAACTCGGCTACGTAAATCCCCCTTAATATTCGGATTCCCCACATGGCAAATGGGACTCGTTACAACTGACCATCCTCGCTCAACCTTTTTTATTTCAACTAACAGTTTTTAGATCGCGTCAGCAATTGGGAACAATAAATCGTATTTTTCTTTCGCTAAACCGTATTCTCCTATGGAATGTTTACAACAAAATCTGGCGAAAGCCGCTGCGCGGCAGCGATTATTTAAGCGCTATCAACGATATCGTTGAGGGCCGCTATAAGGGCAATGCTTGTTTCGTTGCCGACGAATCCAGCTTGCATCCGGTTCATCATGTAGGTGAACGTAATACGGTTATCGAGGTCATTGAGTACAAGTGATCCACCCCAACCTCCCCAATAGCACTTCTTGCCAGAAGTAATGCCAACAGCGTTTGTTGCTGCGGCCAGGTCATAGCCAAGACCAAACCGGACTGGCATCATAAGAACCTGATCGACGCCATGGGATTGTGCAATGAAGATGCGGTCGATAGTTTCAGGAGACAGCAGCTGTACACCCTGCGAGAACCCCCCATTAGAGATCACCGCCTGAATTTTGGCGACTGACCTGGCATTCCCGTGCCCATTGGCCGCGCCAATCGTTGCTGCCCGCCACGATGCAGTATGTGCGATTTCGGCCTCCGGCTGCGGCCCGTTGAACGTCTTAAACGTGACCGATTCAGGATCGAGATCTGGAGGGAGAGGCAACGGTGGCGGCGGCGTTACGTTGCTGATTCGATGGTGGTTCTCTCGCGGAGAACCAATCGTGAAGTCAGCATCCAACGGACCAGCGACATCTTCCGCGAAAAACTGCTTGAGGCCTCGGCCGTCGATTCTCTTGATGACTTCGCCAACGAGATGTCCTTGGTTAAGCGCGTGATAGCCGAATGCTGTTCCTGGCTTCCACCATGGTGCTTGGGCGGCAAGCCGGGCGGTCGCACCCTCGTCATCGAGGATATCTGCGGTTGTCACGGGTTGCGCCCATGCCGACACACCCGAAGTGTGAGACAAGATGTGGCGAACCCGAATGTCTTCCTTGCCATTTTGGGCAAACTCGGGCCAGTAGCTAGCCACGGTCGCGTCTGGGTCGAGGGAGCCCCGCTCCATCAGAAGTAAGGCCGAGATGGCAGTCATGGTTTTGGTCGTCGACCAAACGTTGGTGATTGTGTCGGCTTCCCATGGTTTGACGCGCGCTTCATCAGCCCACCCACCCCACACGTCCAGCACTATCTCCCCATCGACGGCAAGCGCCATTGAGGCACCCAGGTCATAGTCGGCATCAAGCTGACGTTCGAGAATCTGATTGAGCGGCTCAAACCTGTTGTCGCCCCGATTGCCTTCGAGTTGCATGGCTTCCCTCAATGGTCGAACGAACTCACCGCGCGACTCGCTTCTCTGACACTAACCTTACTGCGGTCCAATACTCTAACAGTACCTGACGTTGTGGTTAAGTATAGCTAAAAAGTCAGTTACTCAGCATCGGGCACGACCGCCGTCTGGCTTAAGAATTCGTCGTGAAGCCTCCGAGCGAAACCTCAACATACTGCACCCGCATGGGGACGGCGAAGAAATGAATGGGCTTATCAATTCTTTTCTACTCGCCTACGAAGATGGAACCAGATAACACCGCAAGTAATTCTTTAGATGTTTTCAGACGCCCTCTACGGCGCTTTCCTGGTAACCCCAAGCCATAGACGCCACGGCCATCGCGTCATGCCTTGTCGCCGGATGACGTCATCACGATGCCTTTATCCACGAGTTCTTTGATCTCGGCCTTTGAGAAATCAAGATCATGGAGGATTTCATCACTGTGCTCCCCTAAGGCCGGTGCAATAGGTTCCTTGCGGATATCACTCCTCGAAAACTTTGCGCCTGGTCGGGGCTGGCGTATCTGACCCAGTCCAGGGTGCTCATACTGGTTGATCAGCTTATTTGCTTTAATCTGTTCGTTCTCCAAAATTTCGGGTCGGCTCAATACCGGCGCGCAGGGTACATCATTGGCATCAAGCCGCTCAAGCCAATCCGCACTTGTGCGGGACTTGAGCACGTCGCCCATACTATCAATCCGCTCTTTGGCATTGGCTACCCTGCCCATCGGGGTATTAAATCGCTCGTCATCCAGCCAATGCGGTTGTTCCAACGCAGCGCACATACCCTTCCATTCAGAATCCGAGACTGCGCCACAAGTGATATAGCCGTCTTTCGTCTCAAATATCAGGTCCTGAGCAAGTTGTCCGCGGCGAACGTTCTTCTCTCCTCCAACCATGGTGAGACCGCCCAGGGCCTCAGGCCAAAGGAAGGAGATGGTCGCATCAATCATCGCTACTTTAATATGTTGTCCTTCACCTGAACCACGCTCCCGCTCCAGTAACCCTGCGGTGATCGCCTGCGCCGTCGTCAATGCCGAAACTTTGTCCGGGATAATGGTTCGAACCATCCTGGGTCGTGAAGTTGCGCTGTCAGCCTGAACATCGGGCAATCCTGTCAGTGCCTGGATAACCGGATCATAAACACGCTTGTGTGCATAGGGTCCCGTCTCTCCAAATCCGCTTACCGAAACATAGAGAAGTCTGGGATTAAGGACAGACAATACATCGTAGCTGAGCCCCATCCGTTCGATCGCACCGGGCCGGAAGTTCTGGATAAACACATCAGCGTCTGCAATGAGTTTTTTAACTACCGCAACGCCCGCCGGATCCTTAAGGTCAATACAAATTGAGCGTTTCCCCCTATTCGCGGAAACAAATCCTGGACTCAGGTTATTCTTCCCCAGCCCCATGCGCCTGATAATATCACCCTGGGGCGGCTCTACTTTTATGACATCAGCACCCTGGTCGGCGAGCAGCACTGTTGCCACAGGACCCGATATCACACTACTCAAGTCTATGATCTTTATCCCGGATAACGGCCCGCTCATGATGCACTTTCTCCAAGGTGCATTCTTCGCGCCAGCCAGGGAGAGACAATTATCAACAGAAGACCCAGCCCAACAGCCAGCATCGCGAGCTTTTCAAACACGGAGGTATAGACCATAAGAGACTCCACACCCAGGCTGACGTCGCTACCATCGCCGCCAATCGCCATGGCGCCGGCAATCATTCCCCCGACATAAGCAGCGAACGAACTCGACAGAAACCAAACACCCATCATCATGCCGCCAACCCGGGCTACACTCAGCCGAGTCACCATTGAAAGCCCAACCGGTGAAAGACAAAGCTCCCCGGTTGTATGTAACAGGTACATTAAAGCCAACCAGATGACTGCGACTTTCCCGTCTGGACCCGCCAGGCTTGCGCCCAAAATAAGAACCGCAAAACCAAGCCCGACTTGAAGGATGCCCAGCCCGAACTTCATTGGTGTACTCGGCTCCATCCCGCGCCGACCAAGTTTGACCCAAATCCAGGCAAACAGGGGCGCGAGCATAATAATGAACATGGGATTTAGGGACTGGAACATACCGGCTGTGAAAACGCTGCCCATGGCGACGTTTCGATCAGTAAATAAAGTGAGTGATGAACCGGCCTGCTCAAAAAGTGCCCAGAAACAAACCGACAGGGCAATCAGCGCGAGCATGACCAACATACGGTCCCGCTCGATCGGTGTGCATTTCGACAGCGAAAACCAGATCAACCAGGCAGTCACCACGAACCCGACAAGCACCAGCAGAACACCAAGATCACCAGTACTCTGGATCATCCGCCAGACACCAACAACGGCAATCAATCCAGACAGGTAAATAAACCACTCCTTGCTCAACCCGGCGAACACAGGCTTTGTCAGGTTAGCGGATTCAGGCGGCGCACCAATGCCCTGCAGGTACTTGTCGCCATGGATGAAAGTTGCAAGCCCGATGAGCATGCCGATACCCGCTGCACCGAACCCATATTGCCAGCCATAGGTTTCACCAAGGTAAGCGCAAAGCAACGTCGCGACAAACGCCCCAATATTGATACCCATATAGAAAATCGTGAAACCCGCATCCCGCCGGGGATCTGCTTCACTATAAAGCTGACCAACGATCGTCGAAATACTCGATTTCAGGAATCCTACCCCGACAATAATAAATGCCAGAGACAGGTAAAACGTCTGTTCGTACAGGCCATCCCTGATAACAACACCATCCACCATCGTCGATGGAGGTCCCTCAAACGCCATGCCGAAGTGTCCAATCACCAGCAGAGCTGCACCAAACATGATGGCTTTTTTGAAACCAAGATAGCGGTCTGCGATCAGGCCTCCCAGCACTGGCGTCGCATAGACCAGAGAGGCATAGCTTCCGTACAACAGCCCTGCATCCTTGTCACCAAACAGGAAGTGTTTCGTTAGATAGAGAATAAGCAACGCCCGCATACCGTAGTAACTGAAGCGTTCCCACATCTCTGTCATGAACAGGACAAAAAGCCCCCTGGGATGACCAAGAAGCTCATCTACTGGCGCGCCGATAGAAGACAAAGGCTAAACGCCCATCCGCATGGCACCCAGATAGTCTCTTTTACCAAGAGGCACGCCTTTCATCCTTAATACATCGTAGGTCGTCGTCGCATGAAAATACAAGTTAGGTAGCGAGAAAGACAATACATAGTTCTCGGCAGTGAAAGGAATTTCAGTGCTACCCAGTTTGAACGTCAGAGTCTTACCTGCCCATCCGTTGACTGTTTCAGCATCGAACGAGCCTACTTGCGAAATCGCCTGGCTCACCAAATCCTGCAGCCCCGCATAATCAAGGTCACCGTATCCTGCTGGTGGTGCGAACTCACCGGCTTCCAATCCCTTCAACGCTCCAAGGGAATGGTGCACCACAGAAATCACCTGGAACTGGAAAGGATTCATATCTTCAATCAAGCGGGTTTCGACGATTGCTGACAGATCAATGCCATTTTCCTCACAAAAACTTTTACCCTTATCAAGCACAGCCACGATGGAATTCAGAGTCTGAAGGTAGTTAGTGACGGTCGCATCATAGAGGGAAATGGACATTATGGTTGCTCGTTTCATGAAGGAAGCCACTATTGTTCAATATGCGAGAGGCGAATGCTATCCCTGCCAGGGAATAGGTTTTATATCCGTCGGATATGCTCTGCAAGCCACCCTGGAAATTGCTGTGCTTCTGTTTCGTTCATCCCAATCAAGCCTGCAATGGCATCCCCGCAGATGCTCTTGCCCATCGCGGCGATTGCGACAAGGAAGATGATCTGTTTCGCATGTACCGGGTCGCTACTGTCTTCGGCTATCGTATTCAGGATGTCAGTAAACAGACCCTTCGAACCACTGGCTGGCGTAAATGCCTGCTGATCCAGCGTTAGCCAGGCAAGTAAACGCCCATGCCCACCGTGAGACAGCATTTCAAACAGGTGGTCCAGAATCCTGGCAGGTTCCTCATGGTGGTTAAGCGCCACCATTACGTCTGACAGCAGGTCGTGAGTCATTTTCTCAAGCAGCGCTTCACGCATGGCACCCGTTGAACCAAAGTGATGTATTACCGTCGCGTGTGACATACCAGCGTCTTTCGCCACCCCGGATATATTCAACCCTTCAAGCCCAAAAGTGGATAATCGGTCAGAAGCAATTTTTAGAATCAATGACTTAGCTTCTTCAGATGTTCGTCGTACTCGCTTGCCTGCACTATTGACATTCATGTTAATAGCTCTATTATTGACATCATTGTTGATAAGAATCACAGTAACATTGATGAACATTGAAACCAATAATATCGAGGGCCATCACATCGATACTCACAGCATCGAATCCAAAGCGCCACGAGTTAACCGCATGCGTCCATTGATCGCCATGCGCGCCCTGAAGAATCTGATTAATGATCCAGAGAAGACAGATCAGGTATTTGTTGTCATCAAGGCGATGTCAGGCAACTCTCTCGAAAAAACTTTCGTCCGATTCAGTAAAACCGAGACAGGTAGAAAGATTCTCTCAGAGAATCGGAACCTGCTAAGCACACTTGTTGATCGTGAAAGTTTGCAAACCCACAACGCTGGAACCCTGGCTCATGCGTACCTGGGTTTCGTCGAGCGGGAGCAGATCAGCGCGGATGGACTGGTGGAGGCAAGCCAGCTGGAAGATAAAATCGAGGAACCAACATTCAGGTTGTTCGGTGAACGGATGCGAGACCAGCACGACCTTTGGCATGTCACCACAGGCTATGGCCGGGATACTTTTGGCGAAGCCTGCCTGCTGGCATTCACTTACGCACAAACCGGTAACCGCGGACTGGGTATCATCGCCCTGGCCGGTATGCTAAAACTTCAAAAAGCGCTCGGCTCCGGTGTACGCAAAGCCATGTGGCAGGCCTACAAGGCTGGCAAGCGCGCGGCGTGGTTACCACAGCAGGACTGGGAAACACTGCTATCCCAACCACTTGAAGAAGTTCGGCAACAACTGAGGATTGCACCACCCGAGGTGTACCGGGAAGTGTTCGAGAATTACAAAGTGGCAAACGCCTGATGTTGTTTGCCTGGGCAACAGTATCGGGAAAGCTGGTTTAGTTCGAGAGAAGCCCTTCCAGGATTATCTGGTCGCCGGTGAAATTTCGAATTCCCTCAGCCAGTTTCTCTGTTGCCATCGCGTCTTCATTCATCTGCCAACGAAACCCGGATTCCGATTGATGCACCTTGTCTTCTCCGTTAGCGGAGTCTGGAAAAAGCTGTCTGGGCAGGTTACCGTCATCTTCGGAAAGTGCCTGTAACAGCTGGGGACTGATCGTCAGCCGGTCGCACCCGGCAAGGGATTCAATTTCACCGGTATTCCTGAAGCTCGCACCCATGACAACCGTTTTGTAACCATGCGTTTTATAGTAGTCGTAGATTCTTTTTACGGATAATACGCCCGGGTCAGTTTGCGCGTCATAGTTTTCTCCGGTTGCATTCCTGTACCAGTCCAGTATTCGCCCGACAAAAGGTGAAATGAGGAACACACCTGCTTCCGCACACGCCACCGCCTGGGAAAAACCAAACAATAAAGTCAGGTTGCAGTTAATTCCTCGCTGCTCCAGTTGTTCAGCTGCGCGAATACCTTCCCAGGTACTGGCAATCTTGATCAGAATACGTTCACGACCAATGTTGTTTTCTTCGTATAGCGAGATCAGGCGCTTTGCTTTCTCTATTGTCTTCACCGTGTCAAAGGACAGACGCGCGTCCACTTCGGAAGACACCCGCCCCGGTACAATTGCCAGTATTTCAGTGCCTATATCCACCGCCAGTTTATCCGCGCAGTTTTGTCGCATCTGCTCACTGGAACCGCCCTCGGCCTTCGCCCAGTTCTTTGCTATCGCCAAATGACCAGCGTATTGCGGCATCGCCGCCGCTTTTAGTAAAAGCGATGGATTGGTGGTCGCATCAATTGGCTTGTACTCCGCAATCGCTACGATATCGCCAGTATCGGCCACGACGTCTGTCATCGTTTTCAGTTGTTCCAGCTTGTTCATGGCATTCGCCTTGTATAACGCAATTCTGATTCGCGGGTTGAATCTTCATCATTGTCAGCACTCGAGTCAACTTCCCATGATTAGTCTATACTCAAAATAAAGAATTCAGGTCTTTATGCAGAAATCTCACCAGTTCAGTTCCACTTTTGGCTTTTTGATGGCTGCAACTGGATTTGCCGTCGGACTAGGCAATATCTGGAGATTTCCTTACATCACGGGTGAAAACGGTGGTGGGGCATTTGTAGTGGTCTATCTTGGATGTGCGATCATGATCGGCATTCCTATCTTGATCGCAGAGATCCTGGTGGGCAGACGCGGGCGGGCTAATCCCCCAAAAGCCATGCAGAACCTGGCCGAAGCAGAGCGCAGATCGCCACTCTGGAAGCATGCGGGGCACCTGAACCTTGCCACGGCATTCGTTATTCTGGGCACCTATTGCGTCGTTACTGGTTGGGTACTCTGGTACCTGTTCAAGGCCATTTCAACCGGGTTTGTGGATACCACCACCAGCGCAGCTGCGAACGACTTCGGCGCTGTTATGCAAAGCATTGACGGCATGCTCCTGTGGACCGCTTTAAGCCTGATACTCACCAGCGCAATTATTTACTTAGGTGTAAACAAAGGAATCGAACGTTCCGTGCGGGTGCTGATGCCTGCCCTATTCCTGCTGATGATCAGTCTCGTTATCTACAACGCCTTTCAGGAAGGATTCCTGGATGCAGCGACTTACCTGTTCACGCCCGACTTTTCAAAGGTCACGGGCGCTACCTACCTTGCCGCCATCGGGCAGGCGTTCTTCAGTATCGGTGTTGGAATGGCAGGGATGATGATATTCGGATCCTACCTGCCCCAGGAAGTCTCGATTATTCGCTGTGTACTAATCATCATTGTGATCGACACCGCCGTGGCGTTGATGGCCGGATTGATGATTTTCCCGATGGTGTTTCGCTTTGATCTGGACCCGGCCGGCGGACCCGGCCTGATTTTCCAGACTCTGCCAGTCGCATTCGGACTGATGCCAGGCGGGCATATGGTCGCAATTCTCTTTTTTACACTGCTATCTGTTGCAGCAGTCACCTCGATGGTAGGTTTGCTGGAACCCCTCGTTGCCTGGCTAGAAGACACTCTTGACTATTCGCGACATAAATCAACGCTAATCACGATAACCTGTATCGCCTGCCTTGGGGTGCTAAGTATTCTGTCTTACAACATGCTCTCGCAATGGCAGATAGGGTCCCAAAACCTTAATGGTATTCTGGACGTCCTTGCCAACCAGATAATGCTCCCGCTTGGTGGGCTTTTAATTGCGATATTTGCGGCCTGGCAGGTTAGCAAGACGTCCTTGCGTAATGAACTGCCTGCAATGCCCAACGCAATGTTCGAAGTCTGGCACCTTTTACTCCGCTTTTTGCTACCACCCGCTATCGCGGTCATAATTATCACGGGGCTGTTATAAAAATGTCTATGCGTCTATTCCTTTTCATATCAGTGGTTTTTTCGGTAGAGATTTTTTTCAGTTCCACCAACGAGCCTCTACTGGGGCGACCTACATGTACATAGCAACCGGTCCCGGAAAAAATAGACTACAGTGCTGGAAGGGTGCTAACGAAAACATACCCATGGTGACTCAGGAACGAATCTACCGTTCACCGATCTGGCTTTCACCCTCGGACTCATAGGCTATTTAATTTCATATGTGGAAGATGACACTCAAGCAACGTCGCCGACATGGCGAACTGATGAGCCAATTGGAAGGCATGCGCAACAACGCCTATCTCTGGCCACCGGAAGACTATGCGCCAGGCGACAACGAAGAAGAAGACGATAAGTACCAGAAGGCACAGGAAACTTTCCAGTCCCTGGTGCAGGAACTTCATCAACTAGAACAGGATGCGACCTGAACGGGAGACAGAAAAATGGCACTAGAACCAGGACCCATGCAAGTCATACACAACTTCCACACGACTAAAGAAGAAGTGCTGGATGACATCAAAAAGTTGGACCTCTGGCCAACAGTCTATGTCTCTGGACGCATGGATGAGTTACCCCCCCACTGGCACGACATCGACAACTGCGGCTACGTAATGGAAGGCAGCGGCTATGTACTGAACGAAAAGGGCGAAAAAGTTCCCCTGAGCGCCGGAGACAAGTTACATATTCCACGAGGTGCCATCCATGCTGAAGGCACCGTTACTGAGCGCATGGTATACATCGTCGGGATTTCAGTACCTGAAAACCTGTTCGAGGTCCTTTCATTGCTGGACCCCAAAGACAGCCCGCTTAATCAATAATTTAGACGATAATTCGGCAATCCATTGCCTGAATAGCGAGGCTCTTCAGTTTTTAGCAGCTCAAAGCAATATCATCACCAATACTGTACCAGGGCTGTAACTCCACCTAAACCTGGACAGACACCTCTTGGAGTTTCACATGAAGGCAGGATCTTATTTCCCCGGCAATCACTATTCATCCCTTTATGCGATGGCAGGGGATGACTGCTCTTTGTTCTTCGACCTGGAGGAACTGACCGAAAAACAACAGGCGGACCACCTGTCAAACATTGAGCTAACCGCCATGTTGCAGGTTGCCCTGGCCTGCGTTGGTCATGACAGGGACCACCTTGCGTTGTATGACGAATACCTGGAGCCTGGCTGGCAGAAAATGCTGCAGCGCTACCATAATTTTTTCTGCCGGATGACAAGTGATGTAGTCCCTATGGAACACTTCAGCTACCACCCTAGAGACACCTACTACCAGTCAGTTGCAAACCACATCAAAGACAACCCTGCCCTAACCGATGTCGCCAACCTTTATATGTCGAGCGGCTCCAATAAATTGATCCACCAGAACGAAGAACTTCTCGCCATCAACCGTAACGTAAACTCCAAGAAACATTTTGCTGAAAACGCCCCGGCCTTTGGAATACAGGTCCCGGACACGCTGGTCACCACTAAAGCAGAGCTTGCCAGTAAGTCGGTTGCCGACTTTTTCAGTAAACACCAAAACAAAATTATTCTGAAGCTTCTAGGTCTGGCCGGCGCCAGAAACGTCACCGCTGTCGAGGGCATCACAGCGACCAAAGACTACGTGGCCGAGTACGACGACGACATGGTGATTCTGCTGCAGGAACGCCTGGACCTGGAAAGCTACACCGAGATGACGGTGGACCTGGTGGTATCTACCGACGACATCAGGATAGCGAACACCCGGAAAATTCTTTTCGCCGACGGCCTATGGGTCGGCAATCTAATAGGGAACTCTGTCTCTGTCACTGAAGAACAGGCCAGCGCACTGCTTCATGTGGGCGAATATGCAAGGCACCATGGTTACGTGACCGACGAGGGCAGCAACTGTGGCATTGATTTCTTCATTGGGAAAGACGACAGCCTGATCGTTACCGAGATCAACGCACGCTGGACTGGCGGCCTTTTCCCCGCACAGATCCTCAGCCAAATTGATGTGCAAGGGAGAGACGCCGTTCCCTTCTTCGACATGGTGTTGATGGAAGAGAAGGAGGCCTACGTCGATTTTATCGAACGCCACCTGGTAGGTGAATACGAGGGTGAATACGCCATGGTACCCATCGGCTTTGGCTGTTTCCCTGTGCCCCTTGAAGGCCAGGATTACTTCTACTCCTGGCAAATGGTTGTGGGGGACTTCGACGCCTTCAAGCAGGCGAGGAACAAAGAGTTGGCAGCCGGCGTCATGATCACCGCTGATATCATTCAACCCTACCAATAAATATATAGGGTCTATTTTTTCTATCGAGCGTAGGTCGACAGAAAACCAATCATTAGCTGTTCAACGGTGTCTGAAACTGCTGGCAGTAACAACAGTGTTACAGCCCAGACGACGGTGATGACCGCGCATAGAATCAGGTAACTTTTAGTTTGCATTAGTTGCTCCTTGTCGCGGCGCCATTTCGAAAATCCAGGTATCGCCGTCGTTTATGCTTTTTGTGGTGTTAGCGACCGCATCAGGTGCACCACCGGAATACTTTTCTGCCAGTTTTCGAGCAATCCCGTCAATATCCTCACCTTCGATGATTCGAATCAATTGTCGCTCATACCGAATTCCGTTTATCCGAGCAACAGCCAGACCGCCACCTTCTGCGACCTGAAATGCCCAGTCTTTCCAAAGACGGCCAAGAAAAGATCGCATATAACCTGAAGGAACGTAGACTTTGCCA
>Ga0206679_10001908_pt1 | contig 16973 bp, 3 predicted proteins | sample M110012015metaG_FD_155464 | JGI IMG/M metagenome (GOLD analysis project Ga0206679, IMG submission 155464) | Ammonia-oxidizing marine archaeal communities from Monterey Bay, California, United States - M1 100m 12015 | ecosystem: Environmental > Aquatic > Marine > Intertidal zone | place: USA... | reverse complement strand
ACTCCTTCATTAGTTTCTATCTCTAAGAAATAGATTCCTTTTGCATTTTCTTTTAAGTTAATCTGTTTAGTGTACTCACCAATAAATTGATCTAAATCTTCTGAGATGATTACCTCTCCAACTACATTAAGTATTCTAACTCTTAAGTTCTGAATTTCTTCTGATGTAAAAGTCACATTAAAGATATCTCTTGATGGGTTAGGATAAACATCTAAGTTAGCTATTGCTGCTCCTCCATCAACTCTAATAACAGTTGGCTGTGTCCAGAAGATTGGAGATGTCCAACCTGCAGCACGATAAGTTCCTCCTGTTGGGTCACACCATGTTCTTGCAGATGCACGGTAAGGCTGTCCTGGAGTTAATCCGTTCTTATTCTTAGTAAGCGCTGGATAGAATACTCCAAATCCACCGGCAGTTGCCCAAGCAGAACCTAAAGTATCCAATCTTAACTTAATACGAACAAAACTATAAGCAGCTGTTGTATCCCAAGTAAAGGTTGCTTTTGTAGTAGTTGGTGTACTAGCTGCAAAGTTAATTACATTTGGACATTCATCAGCTGTAGTGAACTGCTGTAATGCAGACCATCCAGAATTACTACCACCACAATACCAAGCTTTCATGTAGTACTCGTAAGTAGTTGAAGGCGTTAATCCTAAAATTTTCTTACTTGTAGTATTCAAACCAAAGACACATAAACCAGAACCTGACATAGTCTTAGAAGACCATGAGCTTGTTCCTTGAACTCTATATCTGATACGGTATTGATTAACCATACAGTTTGCATCATTCATATTATCCCAGTTGATTCTTGCTCTATCGTGAATTAACTCAGAAACATATGCTCCGCTTGGAGATGGATTAGCACAAGTACTAACAATAGTACATGAACCATCATCTATAGTAGCTAAAGGATCATAGTTGGTTGCTGTTGGATCTGTACAACCATAAATAAATGGAGTACAAGAGCTATCATCCACAGTTGCAAGTGGATTGTAATTAAACATTGTAGAGTCTATACAACCATAAACTATATCACTCACAAAATATGTATTTGTAGTATCGCAACCATTCGCATCTGTTACTATTAAATCATAATTACCTTCACAAAGGTCTGTTAAATCCTCTGAAGTAATTTCATCAATAATAATTAACCTGTATCCCATATACATATGGTTTCCACATTGATAATAAAGCGTATCGGTATGTGAACTATCAGGAGTAAAAGCTAGGGTTTGATATGTAGTAGCACTAAAAGTCCCTGGGGCATCTAAATTAGTAACACCAGCTGTTACTTGCCCAATAAAACTACCCATTTGTCCACCAAACATATCTGTTGAGATATGAAATGGATGAAAAAATGGAACATTATCCATAGTGAAATAATAGGTTTCTCCTCTTATTAATGTAAGTTCAGCACCCTGTACCCCATCAATTTCATATACTTGAAACGGTCCATAACTAAAATAAGGATGAGATGAAGTAGCAGGAGCAGATGTTACAGAGAAAGAATCCGTAATTGAAGTAGTTGGTATTTGCCAAGCAAAACTATATGGTGGAGTACCGCCACTAACACTTACATCAATAGCCCCATCACAATTGGTTGAAACATTAGTAATATTTGCACTAACCGTTATTTGATTAGGCTCTGAAATGATAATAGAATCAGATGAAGAACAATTATTAGCATCAGTAACTGTAATGGTATAATTAGCTGCAGTTATATTTATAAGATCTTCAGTATTACTTCCATCTGACCAAAGGTAAGTATATGGTGATAATCCTCCACTAGCAGTTACATCAATAGCTCCATCATTTCCACCATTACAACTAACATCAGTAGTTGTTGCGTTAATTAGAACATCATCAACTATTAAAGTTATGGTATCAGAATTTACTGAACATGCATAGGCATCAGTTACCACCACAAAATAAGTTCCGCTAGGAATATTTGAAATATCCTCTTGGAAAAAAGCTGGGATAAAACCAAACCCAGGAACATCATAATACCAAGTAAAACTATAAGGGGCTTCACCTCCACTTATTGTTGCATCAATAGTCCCATCATTACCATTACAACTTACATTAGTTGTGCTTATTGAAATATTTATAGGATTTGAATTAATTGAAAAATATGCTGTATCTAAACAATTTGCAGAATCCGTTACAAATACTTGATAACTACCCTCAGATAAATTAGTTGCAGTATTTCCGCTTTGTCCATCACTCCATAAATAAGTAAAAGGTGGGGTTCCTCCTGATGAATTGATACTGGCAGAACCATCAGTTCCACCAACACAACTTACATCAGTAGTGTTAATAGCTGAAACAATTGGCAGTGGATGTAAAATAAAATAAGTAAGCGTATCCTGGCAGCCATTTGCATCACTTACATAAGCTTGATATATTCCGTTAGTTAAATTTGTAGTGTTATTTCCAGTAGTTCCGTTCGACCAACTTATAGAATAAGGAGATGTATTTCCTGATACTACATTCAAATTTATACCTCCGTCATCTCCACCAGAACAACTTACATCATTTTCAATTGCATTATACACAAATGCATCTGGCTCAGTAATTTGCATCCAAAACAATCCTGTATTAGGGTTAATACAGCCTATAGAGTCCATATAGGTTACATAATAATTTCCAGCTGACAAATCATTAAATGTAGAAGAAGATTGAAAAGTGAACCCTGAATCTACAGAATACATATAGGGTCCATTTCCATTATAAAGAATTTGATTACCTAAATAAATTCCATAGATAGATGCATCATTTCCACCATTACATGTGACATTAGTAGGAGTTACATCTTCAATATAATCATTATCCATATAACTACATAAAACACAACTACTATCATCAATATTGGCTATTGAATTATAATTTATTGCTAATGAATCAGTACAACCATAAAATATATAAATACAAATTAATGTATCATTCACATTTGCCATAAAGTTATAATTAATGGCTAAAGAGTCCATACACCCATATACAAAAGGAGTGCATGTAGAATCATCCATTGTTGCATTTATATTATAATTAAACATAGTAGAGTCAGTACAACCACAAACCTCAACTACTAAAGATAAATAGGACACATGCAAACAACTATACGCATTTAATGAAGAGTCAATATAATTTCCTGAAGAAGTTAAAACCTGATTATTCCATAAATAGGAAGAGCAAACGCTTACCGTATCATAAGAGTTAGATGAATTATTTATCGTTAAATTCAAAGTTGCAGTACTATCGCAACCTACAGTATTGATTGTAGAATAAGTATAAATTCCTGAAGCAGTATAAGTAACTCCATTCCATGTATAATTCTCACAATCTGTTCTAGTTTCTGTACTTGTAGTAGAATTATTTATCGTTAAATTCAAAGTTGCGGTACTATCACATCCTACTGAATTTGTTGCAGAATAAGTATAAACACCAGTTGATGTGTAATTATTTCCATTCCACATATAACTATTACAATTTGTAGCATATGAAGTGCTTGTGGATGAGTTTAAAATAATTAAATTTAATGTTGCTACACTATCACAACCTAATACTGTTTGAGTGAAAAATGTGTAGGTACCACTTAAGCTATATACATTTCCATTCCATAAATAGCTATCACAGACAGTAGTATTTTCTATACTAGAATTAGAATAATTAATGATTAAATTTAAAGTTGCAGTACTATCACAACCATTAGAGTTTAGGGTTGAATAAGAATAGATTCCGCTTGAAACATAAGTGACACCATTCCAGTTATATGAGTTACACTCTACTCTACTTTCATAACTTGATGATGCGTCAACTATTTCTAGAGTTAAAGTATCAGTGCAAATACCATTATTATAAATATATATCCCTGATGAATCATAAATATTTCCATTCCATAAGAATTCCTCACAAGTTGTAACATAGGACATGGCATCAACTCCTGAAATAGTCAAGTCTAATGTATCAATATGAGTACAACCATATTGATTATTTCCTATATAAATATAAGTTCCAGTAGAATCTAGATTTATTCCATTCCATAAATAAGAATAACAAGAAGTAAAAGGCATATTAGTAGAGGTACTATAATTAATAGTTAAATTTAAATTAGCTGTACTATCACATCCATTTGTATTCAAAGTACTATAAGTATAAGTGTCACTTGTAGTATAAGTTGTTCCATTCCAAGTATAACTATCACATTCAACAATTGATGTTACTGAAGTTGTAGAATTAGTAATTGTAAGATTTAATGTTGCTGTACTATCACATCCAACTGAATTTGTTGTTGAGTAAGTATAAACTCCTGAACTTGTATAAAGCGTTCCATTCCAAGTAAAAGAGTCACATTCTGTAATATTTGTTGTAGATGATGTACTATTAATAATAGTTAATATTAAAGTATCATTTATTAAACATCCATTTGCTGTAGTATCTTGTATATAATAATTTCCACTAGCAGCAAATGTATAATTTAACCAACTGTAATTATCACAAGCAGTAGCCTCAGTGTAAGATGCTTCTGAATTATAAATAACCAAGTCTAATGTTGCTACACTATCACACCCAACAGCATTTGTTGTAGAGTAAGTATAAACTCCTGATGTATCATAAATAGTTCCATTCCAAGTATAACTATCACATTCAACAATTGATGTTACTGAAGTTGTAGAATTAGTAATTGTAAGATTTAATGTTGCTGTACTATCACATCCAACTGAGTTTGTTGTTGAGTAAGTATAAACTCCTGAATTTGTATAAGTTGTTCCATTCCAAGTATAATAGTTACATTCAGTAACATAAGTAGTACTTGTAGTAGAGTTTTCAATAAACAGATTTAATGTTGCTGTACTATCACAACCATTAGAATTTGTTGTTAAATAAGTATAGACTCCACTTACTAAATAAGAATTACCATTCCATAGATAAGAGTCACATTCTGTTCTTGTTTCTTGGCTTGTTGTAGAATCATTAATAGTTAAATTAAGCATAGCTAAACTATCACAACCATTAGTATTAGTAGTAAAAAAAGTAAAATTGCCACTTTGAGTATATGTAACTCCATTCCATGAGAAAGAGTAACAACTGGAAATCGTATCAAAACTAACTGTTGAATCAGCAATTGTTAGGTTAAGTATAATTATGCTATCACATCCTCCTAAATTCGAGAGTGTATCAATATATGTTCCTGTTGTAGTTAAATTCTGATTATTCCATAAATATGAATCGCAACTATAAACGGTTGAGGATTCAGTAGTAGGACTATATACATGAATATTTACTATTGAACTGATACCATTATAGGTATAAGTTATAGGATAAGTCCCTACACCCACTAAAGATGGATCAAAGGTATTATTTACTAATCCCTGCCCAGAATAAACACCACCTAATGGAAAAGCATTACTAATAGAAATAGGACTATCACTTATACATAATAGAGTATCTGAAACTGAAAATGTTACTGGAGTGTATAAGAAATTATATATTTGATTTGGATTATCAAAATTTGGCATTGGTGCTCCATTTTGATTTGACCAACCACTCAATGAAACAATATTCGTGAATGACTCATAATCTAAAATTGCATTTTGAGATAAGTCATATACCTTTAAATAAAAATCTTCAAAATTAGTAATCCCTTCATCTATGGTAGTTGATAAAGTATCATCACTATAGATAACTAAATTAATATAAGCCAATCCATTATTAATAACTAACGGAGATGCTCCAGCACAATTTCCTGCACTATCAAAAGCAGCAACCCAATCACCAAATTCTGAAGGCATTCCATTAAGCTGAACCTGACCATACATAACCCCTGATAAATTAGTTGGGATATAATTAAATGAAGTTGGAGCCGCACCTAATCCAACCAATGAGGAGTCTAGAATAGTAAGGCTAAGACTAGCAATACTATCACAACCATTAATTGTAGCTGTCTGAAAAGTATATAAGCCTGATAAAGTATAATTTAGGCCATTCCACATGTAAGAATCATAAGCAGTTATACTATTATAAGATGAAGAACTGTTATTGATAGTAAGATCTAAGGTTGCTGTACTATCACAACCACCAACATTTGTAGTTGAATAAGAATAGAGTCCGCTTGTTGTATAAGTAGTGCCATTCCAATCATAATTATCACATTCTACTCTTGTTTCTGTACTTGTTGTAGAATTATTAATTGTAAGATCTAAGGTTGCCGTACTATCACAACCACCAACATTTGTAGTTGAATAAGAATAGACTCCACTTGTTGTAAAAGTAGTGCCATTCCATAAATAAGAATCACATTCTACTCTTGTTTCTGAACTTGTTGTAGAATTATTAATTGTAAGATCTAAGGTTGCCGTACTATCACAACCAATAGCATTTGTATTTGAATATGTATAGACTCCGCTTGTTGTATAGCTTGTTCCATTCCATAGAAAAGAATCACATTCAGTTCTTGTTTCTGTACTTGTTGTAGAATTATTAATTGTAAGATCTAAGGTTGCCGTACTATCACAACCACCAACATTTGTAGTTGAATAAGAATAGACTCCACTTGTTGTAAAAGTAGTGCCATTCCAATCATAATTATCACACTCTGTTCTAGTTTCTGAACTTGTACTCGAATTGTTAATTGTTAAATTAAGGGTTGCTGTACTATCACAACCACCAACATTTGTAGTTGAATAAGAATAGACTCCGCTTGTTGTAAAAGTAGTGCCATTCCATAAATAAGAATCACATTCTACTCTTGTTTCTGAACTTGTACTCGAATTGTTAATTGTTAAATTAAGGGTTGCTGTACTATCACAACCACCAACATTTGTAGTTGAATAAGAATAGACTCCACTTGTTGTATAGCTTGTTCCATTCCATAGAAAAGAATCACATTCAGTTCTTGTTTCTGTACTTGTTGTAGAATTATTAATTGTAAGATCTAAGGTTGCCGTACTATCACAACCACCAACATTTGTAGTTGAATAAGAATAGACTCCACTTGTTGTAAAAGTAGTGCCATTCCAATCATAATTATCACACTCTGTTCTAGTTTCTGAACTTGTTGTAGAATTATTAATTGTAAGATATAGGGTTGTTGTACTATCACAACCACCAACATTTGTAGTTGAATAAGAATAGACTCCACTTGTTGTAAAAGTAGTGCCATTCCAATCATAGGAATCACAAGCAACTTGTGTATCTGTACTTGAAGAAGAATTTATCGAATAACAACAACTACCATCATCATTATTTGCTAGTGGGTTATAATTAGAAGCTAATGAATCAGTACACCCATCAATTATTGGTGGAGTAAACAAAAAATTATAAATAGTATTTGTGTTATTATAATTTGGTAGTGGCGCTCCATTAGTATTGGTCCAACCACTAAATGAAACAATATTTGTTGGCGATTGATAATCATGAATTATCCCATAAAATGAGTCATATATTTTTAAATAAAAATCTTCAGCTCCAGTAATTCCTTCATCTAAATTTGGAGTTGTAGCATCATCACCATAAATAACCAAATTTATGTATGCATCACCATTGAATAAAACAATTTCTGAAGCTCCAGCACAATTTCCATTTGGGTCAAAAGCGGCTATCCAATCACCACTACTTGCAGGAACTCCATTTAAGTGTACTTGCCCGTAAAAAGTAGCTGATGCATTAGTTGGGTAATACGTAAATGAAGCAGGTGCTTGAGACCATGCATTTACGGATGTAAACAATACAATAAAAACTATAAGTTTCCTTATAAGATTACCTTTTTGCATATTACTTGTTTATTGTTTTCTATTATTAATAAATAAAGTCCTTTAGCTAAAGTTTGAGTGCTAATTTCATTAGCATTAATAACGCTAGCAAGCTGCTGACCATTCATATTTATTAATTTTATTTTATTTATTGCTTTATTTGACTTAACAATGATTTTATCATTTAACACGACTAAATTAAAGCTGTACTCTATTTGATTTATTGAACTTATTATAAAACTAAATGCACTTGATATTTCACTGCAATCACCATTACTTACCTCAACATAATAATCACCAGCTAATGTTGGTAAATAAGTTTGATTGGTAGCGCCTGCTACCAAATTCATACTACCATCAAACCATTGATAACTCATTCCTATTTCAGAACAAGTTAATGTATTGGATAATTGAGAAATAATAGGAATATTTGGTGATGGTGATACGGCAAGTAAAGATTGAATATCCTGAGAGCAATTATTAGTGTCAGTTAATGTATAAGTTATCCAATAGCTCCCTGCTCCTACTATGTTCGGATTAAAGGTATTTGAAATAACACCACTACCAGAATAAACACCTCCTGAAGTTACTGAATTTAAAGTCAAAGCCCCATCATTACTACAAAATGGACCAGTTGTAGTTAATGTAGCGTTTGCTAATGTAAAAACCTCTAACATAGCCATAGCTGAACTACCATTATAAGTGTAAGTAATGGTTTGTATTCCATTTCCTGTAATTCATGGGTCAAAATATCCATTTACTACTCCACTACCTGAATAAACACCTCCACTTGGCTGCCCACCACTTAACAAAACAGGAGTATCATTTTCACAAAGTGAAATATTCAAACTAAAACTTACAGTGGAATTATTTGCAAAATCATAAATATCAGTAACATTACTATAACTTGGCATTGGCGCTCCGTTTGTGTTTGTCCAATTACTAAAACTATTAATACTTGAACTTGTTGGATAATCCAAATAGACTCCACTACTTGCTTGGTATAATTTTAATGTAAAATCTTCACTACCACTCATCCCTTCATCAATAGTTGTAGTTGTAGCGTCATCACCATAAATAACAAGGTTAATATATGCTACTCCACTATTGATAATTATCTGGCTAGTTCCTGCACACACTCCGCTTGCGTCAAATGCTGCTACCCAATCGTTAGCACTTGCCACAACACTATTTACCTGAGCTTGCCCATAAAATGTACCAGAGGAATTAGTTGGTATATAATTAAATAGAGAAGGTTGCTGAGCCCATGACATAGAGCTTAGCATTAATCCTCCAAGAAAGGTTATTACTTTTCGCATCATATAGAATTTTATTGTACAACTACTCTTTCGGTAGTTATTTTTGCTCCATTAATATGTAACTCAATTAAATACAGCCCTTTTTCAAAGTAAGTAGCATCCCATATTTGTGTATAATAAGATGCGTCTTGTCTTGTATTTACAAGCTCATCAATCTGACGACCAGCTACATCAATTACCTTTATACTAACATGAGCTGTAGTATTTAATTGATAGTTAATTGTAGTTGTAGTGGATAGTGGATTTGGATAAATACTCCAAGCACCACCATTAGCAAATTCAAGATTAATTTGTTTGAGTTCCATATTTCCTTCAAAGTTAACATCTGAGTATATTTCCTCCCCGTTAAAACGGAAAGTTAATTGCTCATTCTCTGTTAAGCCTTCAAGCATATCTGTATGCGGATCATCACCATAAAGTGCTGTTGTCATTAAATAACCGCCTTCAAGTATTGTAAGGGTAGCCACTAACTCATCTAGTGAATTTAATACCTCAACAAATTCACCTACATGGCTCTCTAAGTTTGAAGTACCATTCACAAACATAAATTCTGGACTATACTTAACGCCTTCATTATTTGCTAAACGATAATTACCACTACTAACAGCTGCATTTACTTTTATCCAGTAACCAAATGGCCTTTGCATACTATTTAAAGTATTAAGGAAAGGCAAGCCGTTAGGGTTAAACAACTGTGTCCCTTGGTTAAATCCAGTACAGTATTCTAAATTATTTGCATCTATTAAATCACCTAAATAAATAGCAGGTGCTGCTGATTGATCATTCATATATCCACTTAAATTCCATCCTGGCATTAAGCTAATTTTATACAGTGGATCAATAGTTGTACCCGTTACTCTTAATGTATCATCAGCAAGTACTTTTACCCAGTATCCATAACCATCAGTAAACTGATTAAGCGTATTTAAAAATGGTAAACCATTAGGATTAAATAGTAAAGAACCTTGGTTAAAGCCAGTTACATATAATAAGTTAGCAGGCATAAGTGTAGAGAATATATCCTGCATTGTATTATTAGTAGGCACATGATTACTTGAAATCAAATTCCAACCTGCTGTTAATGGAATAACATCCTCATTATCATCCAAGGTAATAGTAACCCAAGCTGTATCAGAAGCATTACCATTAGTATCAAAATGCCTAGCAGCATAAGTATAAGTACCGCCTGCTAAAACAGCATAGTCATACATTAATGTATCAGTTGTAGTACCAAGGTTAGTTGCACCTACCATTGAATAAACCTCAGAATAAGCGTAATCAGCTACTGTTGGTGCATTCCAATAAACAATAACATTGTTAGGTGTATTTGGAGCTACCATGGCAGAAACTACTGGAGAACTAGGCGCTAAATTATCTACAGAATAACCACACATAACATTGGAAATATAAGAAAGCTGAGCAATAGAAGTATGAGCTTTAATAATAAAACAAGAATTAAAACCTCCTGTTACTAAATTGGAATCTCCTAGGGTTAAGGAAACATAACCGTAAGCATTAAATGCTTGAGCTGGGGTGTAGCCCATAAGCTCCCAAGTTCCATTTTGAACAGAATCAATAATACCTCCATTTATATCAAGATGACGCCAAATAGAATATTCCTCTACTCTATTATTAATATCATAATCATCCCATAAAGATGCATCCCAACTAAGAGCAACATTAGTTCCTTGATCTTGTGGTATATCCTCTATAGTTGTTAGTATTGGCGCACCAAAAGAAGGTGAAACGGGAGTTCCTCCTCCCCAGAACCAATTTGCAGGACCGCCATACATACCCATATCAGCAATAGGGCTACCTAAACCTTCAGGCATAATACTATCTAAATCAGATATATCTCCACCATCCACAACACCTGATGTAGCATTTATATGAAACAAAGTATCCAAATACATGGGGTCCTCTTCTAAAGCATTGGCAACATAAAATTGACCTGAAGTTCCATAAATTGGGTTAAGCCCATAAGTATATAATCCCATTACAGAAGAATACTCAATATTAGTTACACCAGAGGATGAATATATTTGATTATGGCTACTCAAATACTGATTGTTCCATAGAATTGAACTATTTACGATTGCTATTCCTTCAACATCAATACCATAGCTAACATTATCAGTAATATTAGAATAATTTAAAAATAATGTCCCATAATCTGTATTTTGATCTATTCCCCTATCACCATTATCATTGATTGAAGAATTATCTATTGTTAATATTATAGGCTCTGTACTACTGCCTCCCTCTTGACAAATTCCATCTTCTCCATTATCTTTTATAAATGAATATTTAATATTCACATTTACATTACCTCCAGTAGTGTGAATGCCATGCCCATCACTATCTTTTATAGTACTATTGTATACACTGACATTAATATTATCATCTCTAGCAAAAATTGCTTGCTCATCACCACCACTTATAGTTGAATTAGTAATTGTTATATTACCTCTAAAAGAAACAATTGAGCTTTTATTTGAATTGGAGATAAGGATGGTATTATCTAAAACAATGTCATTGTAAGTGTATAAATCTGCCTTAATAAGGCAATTGGTAAAAGTGGTTTGTGCTTTTATTGCTTTATCTATTGATAAGTTATCAATATAATATCGAGATTCATCCTGAGAACTAGAATTACTATAAATATCTGAAAAGAACTTTAATTCCACTACATCCCCTGCATTTGCAGTAGTAATGGTATGCGTTATTGTTTCCCAACCTCCTGAAGATTGATAGTTATAATTGGTTGTACCCTGAAACCAAAATTGAACCCAAGACCCATTATTTATTTTATAATAGAAGCGTGCGTAACAGTGTTGATCTAACCTAGCTCTTTTATAATCTAAGCTAATTTCAGGGTTATCCTCTTGAATATAAAAACTACCGGTGTACATGTTTTTATCAGAATCATAAACATTAGAATACACCCCATATCCAGGGTTCCCATAAGAAGAGCCAATAGAAAAAGAACCTGTATTAGACCAACCTGAAGGCCATTGACCGTTTTCAAAATTAAAACTGTAGAAATTAGCATTATCTATTGAAAGCGTATTAATAGTTGTGTTATTAATACTATTGTTAATTTTATTAGCAATTACTAGAGAAGAAGATGTGTTATTAGAGTTAAAGCTTACATAATTTATAGTATCGTTTGCAGAATGGTTATTCAAGGAAATTGTAGCAAAATCATTTATAATTATACTATCAGTAGATGTACCAATAGCTTGTAAGGTCCCATCAATTAACACGCTATACTGTGCGCAATTTACTATCACACCAGGCTCAATAATAAGGGTGCAACTATCTGCAACCGTAACATCACCAATAAGGGTGTAAGGGCTATTAATTAAAGAAAGCGTACCACATATTGCACCACTAATATGGCTAACAGCAGTACCCTCAACATATACATTATAAATAGGGTTATTTGGGTCGTTACTTTCAATACCAATAGTAGCTGTACTAACTCCTGTTAATACTGGAGAGAAGGTAATATTTACGTACATACTATCACCCTCAGCTATAGTAGCTGTAGTTGAGCTTGCTGTAAAATCGGTATTATCACTGCTAATATTAGTAATAGCCATAGTGCCACCTGTACCCGTATTATACACCATAATACTATCAGTAATACTTGTACCTAATGAGATACTACCTACATTTAAACTATCAGTACTAGTTGCTATAACTACTAGTACTCCCTCAGCATTTAGTATAATTTGCCCACCTCCAAAAACAGAACCTGAAAAATCAAGAGTATCATAAAAATTACCCACAGAATTAGGAGTAAAACTAATATCGACCATTACGCTATCGTTTCCTGGAATTGAAACACTATTTGAAATGCTAAATGGAGTGTTTAATCCAGTAAAACTTACCACATTTACTACCGATAATGTATTGTTAAACTGCACACTAACTGTTGTGGTGCTATCAATAGAAGTTGGTGTAATGGTGTATGGCGAGTTAATTTGTGCTACTACCACACTTCCTGTTTGTGCCGATACTGTAAATGCTATTGCAAGTGCAAAGCACAGTGTAAGTAATTTTTTCATAATTATTTAGTTTAAATGTTTATCTCTTATTATTGAAAAGCTCTATTGTACAACAACTCTTTCAGTAGTAACTTTAGCTCCATTTATATGCAATTCAATCATATAAACTCCTTTTTCAAAATAAGTAGCATCCCAAGTAGTTGAATAATAGGAAGCGTCTTGCCTTCCATTTACCACTTCATCAATTTGACGACCAGTAATATCAAATACTTTTATACTAACATTAGCTGTAGTATTTATCTGGTAGTTAATGGTTGTAGTTGTTGTAAACGGATTAGGGTAAATACTCCAAGCTCCACCATTAGCAAACTCAAGATTCAATTCTCTTAATTCCATATTGCCTTTAAATGCAATGTCAGAATTAATTTCATCTCCATTAAAGCGGAAAGTCAACAACTCACCTTCTTCTAAACCTTCAATTTCTTCAGTTTGATGGTCATCACCATAAAGGACTGTTGTCATTAAGTAACCTCCTTCCAGAATCTCAAGGTTTGCAACTAATTCATAAGCTGAGTTAAACACCTCAACAAATTCACCAACATGACTTTCAAGGTTGGATATACCATTTACAAACATAAATTCAGGACTATAATTAACGCCTTCATTATTTGCTAAACGGTATTGCCCTACTCCAACTCCAGCACTTACCTTAAGCCAGTAACCATAAGGCCTCTGCATAGAAGTAAGTGTATTTAGGAAAGGTAATCCGTTAGGATTAAACACTTGTGTACCTTGTGCAAAACCTGTACAGTATTCTAAATTATTGTTATTTATTAAAGTTCCTAAATAATCAGTAGGTGATGAAGCTTGAGGGTTCATGTAACCACTTAAGTTCCATCCTGGCATTAATGCAATTTTATATTCAGGAGCAATAGTTTGTCCTACAATACGCAAGGTATCATCAGCCAGTACTTTTACCCAATATCCATACCCATCAGTAAACTGATTTAACGTATTAAGGAATGGTAAACCATTAGGATTATAAAGGGATGACCCTTGATTAAATGCAGTAACATAAACTAAATTACCTGAGCTTAAACTCGCAAAGTTTTGTTGCATAGTATTTGTATTTGGTAACTTATTAGTAGATATTAAATTCCAACCAGCAGTTAATGGAATTACATCCTCATTATCATCCAGAGTAATGGTTACCCAAGCAGTATCTGATGGATTTCCATTAACATCAAAATGCCTAACCGCATAAGTATAAGTACCTCCTGATAGTGTAGCATAATCGTACATTAAAGTATCAGTTGTAGTACCTAATGTAGTGGTTCCTATCATTGAATATACTTCAGAATAAGCATAATCAGCTACTGTTGGCTCATCCCAATAAACAATAACATCATCAGGAGTATTAGGTGCTGCCATTGCAGAAACTACTGGAGCACTAGGCGCTAAATCATCAGTAGAATAACCACAAAGTACATTGGAGTACCAATAAGTAGAACTATCACCAGTGTGTGCAACTACTACATAACAGTTATTGAACATACCAGATACTAAGTTGGAATCACCTAAAGTTGCTGCTTCATAAGCATAGCCACTAAAACTCTGTGCTTGCATACTTCCCATCATTTGCCAGTTACCTTGATCAACTGAATCAATAGTACCACCTGCAATGTCATAATTACGCCAAAAGCTATAATGCGTAACATTATTTACTAGTGTTGAATTATCCCAAACGGATGCATCAAATAAAATACCTGCTACACCTCCTTGATCTTGAGGGCTATCTTCAATTGAAGTAAGTACTGGTGCTCCATCAGGAACTGGAGTACCACCCCAGAACCAGTTATCTGGTCCTCCATAAATACCAATATCAGCACGCACTCCGCCTAAACCATAAGGCATATTAGCATCTACCTCCCAAGGCGTACCTGCATCTACACAATTACTAAAAGTACTCATGTGTTGCTCGGCATCTGCAAAAACAGGATCATCATCTATACTACCATCACCATAATAGTACTGCCCACCAGTAGTACCATAAGCACCACTACCTTGTACTGTAGAGTAGGTAATAGAAGATACACCAGAAGATGTATTTATTTGATTGTAGTTTACTACATCATTACCCCAAATAATAGAATTTTTAATATTGGAAAAATTATTACCCGTTAGATAAATACCATCATCCTCATTAAAAGTAATGTTGGAATAATTAGAATTTACTTGACCAGCAGATTGAATACCGAAACTACCATTATTTGTAACCATGGATGATGATAAATGAACATGTGATCCCGAACCTAATGTTGAAATTCCTATACCTCCATTATCTTTTATAAAAGAATATTGTAAGGTAATTTCTGCATTATCACCATTTGTAGATAAACCATTACTACCTGAGTTAATTACAGTAGAATTAAACAGACTTATAGATGAGTTATTATCAATAGTTTCAATTGAACGAACAGTAGAGTTATTAATATTAATACTTAAATCGGAACCTAACTCAATAATTGGAAGTTCAATAATAGAATTATCAATTGCAATTGGAGTATTATACGAAAGCATACCACTTTGTGTAATATCCTTATTGATCAATTTTATATCATCTATATAAAAAATAATTTCGTCTTGACTACCAGATGTATTATATCTATCTGCCCAAAATTCTAAAATAATTTCCTCATTTGCTTGTAGATTTCCTATTGCAGCAGTTCTTTTTTCCCAATCATAAGTGTTTCCATAAGTATTAGATACACTACCCCATTCATTATCGAAGAAATAATTCCAATTATTACCTCCATCCCTACTAAATCTATTTTTAATTCTACAGTAATAATCAACCTTTTCTACTTTTAAAAAATATTCAATATAATAAAAACCATCTTTTGGTATTTTAATGGATAATGTTTGAAGTTCAATATCACCATTATTTGCATCAGTATATATTTTCATGGACGAACCATTAACTACTGATGCATCATTAGTACTTACCTGAATATTAGGTACACTTGCATCATAATCCCATTGTTTATCTAATTGAGTAGTGTCATTAAAGTTCTCATAAAACACCACTAATCCATCCCCAGAAACTTTATCTACCTTTATTTCATCTATATACACTCTCATATCGTTTAAACCATCTCTATCCCAATTAAGCCTAATATTTATTTCATCACCTGATAATAAATCAATTGGTTCTGAAATTGCAAATTCAAAATGATCGCTATAATGTAAATCCGGAGCTGATGTAAAGAATTTAATCCAGCTACCATCATTTACTTGATAATAACCATAAAGTCGTGCTTCTGTGGATGTACTATATTCAGTATGTTGCCACCTTGCTAAAAATGAAGTTGTGTATTTACCATCTTCTGGTATTAAAATAGGATTTTCGGATATAATATTGGCTTCATGTTCTGAAGTGCTATTGACCATCCTCCAATACAAAGTATTATAATCTCCAACACCTGAAGTAGAATTTGTCCAGTTCGTCCAAGCATAAGTACTATTAGTTGTTTCATAGAAGTTATAACAAGATCCGGAGTTAGAGCTTGATGTATAATAGTTGCTCCAAGCAGTACCCGACCAGTTGTAAGCACAGACCCAATCATTACTTCCATTATAGAAAGTTTCATTATATAAATTATATCCATTTGATGGAATGTCATTATTAATTACCCAATATTTCATTAATATACTATCTGCATCCTGAGCAACAATACCAGCATCAGTAAATACTATACTATCTTGCTGTGTTCCAACGGCATCTAATGTTCCGTAAATATTTAACAAATAACCAGCCATATTAACAGTAACTCCTGGCTCAATTGTTAAAGTACAACCTTCCTCAATTACCACATTTTCAGTAAATGTATATG
>Ga0206679_10001905_pt1 | contig 16985 bp, 17 predicted proteins | sample M110012015metaG_FD_155464 | JGI IMG/M metagenome (GOLD analysis project Ga0206679, IMG submission 155464) | Ammonia-oxidizing marine archaeal communities from Monterey Bay, California, United States - M1 100m 12015 | ecosystem: Environmental > Aquatic > Marine > Intertidal zone | place: USA... | reverse complement strand
AGTAGTATGTCCAAAAACAGCTATAGAAGATGGCCAAAATAATTTCTTAATGAACTTTTTTTCTGCCAATTGCAGAATATTAGAAAGAGATAATGTATTTAATCTCCATGCTAATTCTACATTTTCCTCTGATTTAGCAGATAGCATTGCAGCTAATAAATATATTTGGGTGATTTTATTTTTTTTAATAACATCATATATTTTATTTTTATCTAATGCATTCAATTCTACGTAAGGACCTTCAGCCTCTACATTTTCAGAATGAATAACTGTAGAATGATCTCTCACTTTAGGATTAACAGAATAAATATCTGATGCAATTATATTTGTCTCACCATATATTTTTCGTAATGCAGTTACTAATTCCGACCCTACTTGTCCAGATGCTCCGATAATTAATATACGCTCACTCATTTATAGAATTATTTTGTACAAATATAATATAAACACTATACTATCAACAATAATTTTCTTATCAATAAAATGATAGTTTTGTATCTTTGCAAATAATTTAAAAATAACAGATGGATCCAAATGGAGGTAAAAAAAGAATGTTTAATAAACTTAATAAGCAACAAGCAATAGTAAAGCTTGAAAGAGAATCTTTTAAAAGAAAAACCATTTCCTTTTACAGATATGTGATTTTAGAAGATCTTTTAGATTTAAGAGACAAATTATATTCTCGGTGGGAAGAATTAGATGTTTTAGGAAGAATTTATTTAGCACATGAGGGTATCAATGCGCAACTAAGTGTACCTGAAGATAATTGGGGGGAATTTGTTAGTAACGTAAATTCTTATTCTCAATTTAAAAAAATGTTATTTAAAATTGCAGTGGAAGATGATGGGAAATCTTTTTTCAAATTAACGATAAAAATTCGAAATCAAATTGTGGCTGATGGATTAAAGTTGGACGAATATGACGTAAGTAATGTCGGTATACATTTAGATGCTAAACAATGGAATAAGGCATTAGAAAATGGAGCAATAGTGGTGGATATGCGCAATCATTATGAAAGTGAAATAGGTAGATTTGAAGGTGCTATTTGTCCTAAAACTGAGACTTTTAAAGAAGAATTACCAGCGGTAAAAGAGCTATTAACAGGAAAGGAGGATGAGCAAATTTTGCTATATTGTACAGGAGGTATTAGGTGCGAGAAAACTTCTTCCTACTTAAAACATCATGGCTTTACTGATGTAAATCAATTACATGGAGGTATTATCGATTATACCAGACAATTGAAGCAAGATAATTCTCTACAAAATAAATTTCAAGGTAAAAATTTTGTTTTTGATGAAAGATTGAGTGAAACAATTTCTGACAAAATAATAAGCAAATGCCACCAGTGTGGGGAGCCCTCTGACACTCATATTAATTGTAAGAATGTAAATTGTAATTTACTTTTCATACAATGTGAGAAGTGTAAAAAGGATTATGAAGGGTGCTGTTCGCCAAAGTGCATTTCAATTAGAAATTTACCGCAGGAGAAACAGACAGAAATAAGAAAAAGAAAGCAAAACAGAAAACGATTTCATAGCCATAGTAAAATAGATCTGAGTAAAGCATTTAACAAAGAAAATAATGGTTAGAATCACAAAAGCATTCAAGTTTGAAATGGCACATGCTTTGCATGGATATGATGGGCTTTGTAAAAATATTCATGGACATTCCTATCGTCTTTGGGTGACTATAAGAGGAGAAATAAAAAATGCGAAAGGGCATAAAAAAGATGGGATGGTGCTGGACTTTGATTTCATAAAGAAAATTATAAAAGAAGCAATTATAGAAAAATACGATCATTCTTTGGTGTTAAATGCTAATTCTCCACATGCTGAAATTGATTTATCAGCATTTGAAAAGGTTTTTTATTTACCCTTTCAGCCCACCTCCGAGAATTTAGTTAATGATTTTGCAAAGCTTATAAAAAGCAATCTACCAGGAAATGTTGAGCTACTTAAAGTTGTGCTTTCCGAAACAGCTACCTCTTTTGCTGAATGGAATCTGGAAGAAAACTAATCTGCATTCTCTTACATAACTTGCAAACAATTTGAATTTAGAAATATAGCTTACATATTTTTCTGAATGGAAATAATATAGATGATTATAGATTTCTTAAATCTTATTTAGCACATGAGTAGATTTTTTATTTTTTTAATGAGATTGGATTTACTGAATCTGTTGTAATATATGCATCAGGATTAATTTCTTTAATAATTTTTAAAACAGACTTTAACTTTCTTCTAGGTACAATACACCAATAAATTCTAACTATCCCATCTCTTCCTTCTCCATTGATTACAGTCACTCCATATCCTTGATCTCTTAATGCTTCTGCTACACTAGGTGATTTAATCGAAGTAAATACTCTAATTACTACGTCTCCAAATCCAAGTATTCTTTCTGCATAGTATCCTAGTATTGTTCCAGCAGAAAATCCAATTGCATATCCTGCTATTAAAATTGGCTTATCAATATCGTTAACAACTTTTGCTACTACAATTATCCAAATTACCGATTCAATAAGCCCTATTAGTGCTGCATATATTGGTTTATTTCTACTAATTAATCTAGCTCTCAGGGTTGCTAAACTTTGATCTGCAACTCTTAAAGAAAAAATAATAAATGCGGAAATAAATAAATTCACCTCTTATTTTAGTCTAAGATTTAATTCATCTAATTGTGTAGTGTCAATATTGGATGGAGAATTAATCATTATATCACGACCAGCATTATTTTTAGGGAAAGCAATAAAATCACGAATACTTTCTTGTCCTCCCATAATTGCACAAAGTCTGTCAAAACCAAAGGCAATACCACCATGAGGCGGAGCTCCATATTCAAAAGCATCCATTAAAAATCCAAATTGCTCTTTCGCTTTTTCATCAGAGAACCCTAAATGTTTAAACATTAATTTTTGCAAATTTCTATCATGTATTCTAATACTTCCACCACCAATTTCATTTCCGTTTAATACTAAATCATACGCATTTGCTCTTACTACAGCCGGATCTGTATCTAGTTTTGCAATATCCTCTGATTTAGGTGAAGTAAAAGGATGGTGCATTGCATGGTATCTTGCTGTTTCTTCATCCCATTCTAATAAAGGAAAGTCTAAAATCCAAAGTGGAGCAAATACTTCAGGATTTCTTAATCCTAATTCTTCTGCTAAGTGCAATCTTAAAGTTGAAAGCGCTTTTCTTGTTTTATCAGTATCGCCTGCTATTATTAAAAGTAAATCTCCTAGCTTACAATTAGTTTTTTTAGCCCATCTCTTTCTTGCGTCTTCGTCAAAGAATTTATCTACTGTTGATTTTGAGGTTCCATCTTCATTATACTTACAGTAAATAAGTCCTGTAGCGCCAACTTGAGGTGTTTTTACAAAATCAACTAATTTATCCAATTGCTTTCTTGTGTAGTTTGCACATCCTTTAGCATTAATTCCTACTACTAACTCAGCATCTTCAAATACACTAAAATTTCTGTCTTGACAAACATCATTCATTTCTATAAACTCCATTCCAAACCTTATATCTGGCTTGTCAGAACCATACATCTTCATAGCTTCAGCATAAGTCATTCTTGGAAATTTGGAAAGGTCAATACCTTTAATTTTTTTTAGAATATGCTTTATTAATCCTTCAAACATATTTAAAACATCTTCTTGTTCTACAAATGACATTTCACAATCAATTTGAGTGAATTCTGGCTGTCTATCGGCTCTCAGATCTTCATCACGGAAACATTTTACAATTTGATAATATTTGTCCATTCCAGCAATCATTAGTAGTTGCTTAAAAGTTTGAGGAGATTGAGGCAGAGCATAAAACTGTCCTTCATTCATTCTGCTAGGCACTACAAAATCTCTTGCTCCTTCAGGTGTAGATTTAATTAGATAAGGGGTTTCTATCTCACAAAATCCTTGAGTATCTAAATATTTTCTAGTTTCAGTTGAAACTTTTGCTCTAAGTAGTAGGTTGTCTTTTATTGGATTTCTCCTGATATCCAAATAACGATATTTCATTCTTAATTCATCTCCGCCATCAGTTTCATCTTCAATTGTAAATGGAGGAGTTTCAGCCGTATTTAAGATATGTAATGTTTCGACCTCAATTTCAATATTTCCTGTAGGAATATTATTATTTTTTGATGCTCTTTCAATTACTTTCCCTTCAACTTTTATCACAAACTCACGACCTAGCTTTCTAGCATTAGCGCATAAATCAGAATTAATATCCATATTAAAAGCTAATTGAGTGATTCCGTATCTATCTCTCAAATCTACAAAAGTCATACCACCAAGATCTCTTGTTTTTTGAACCCATCCACTTAGGGTAACTTTATCTCCAACATTATTTATGTCTAATGTTCCGCAATTATGTGTTCTTAACATCTTAAAAATATTTACATGCAATATTACAAAACAAAATCAGATATTTGCAAAATGAAAAAAAATCCTTGTGATAATCATCATTTTATGAAAGAAGCCCTAAAAGAAGCAGAAAAGGCACTAGAAAAAGATGAGGTTCCTGTTGGTGCAGTTGTTGTTTGTAAAAATCAGATTATTGCACGAGCTCATAATTATACAGAAAATTTAAATGATGTTACTGCTCACGCTGAAATGCAAGCTTTTACTGCTGCTGCAAATTATCTTGGAGGAAAGTACTTAAATGAATGCACTTTGTACGTAACTTTGGAACCTTGTATAATGTGTGCAGGAGCATCTTATTGGACTCAAATAAAAAAAATAGTTTATGGCGCAAAAGACGGGAAAAGAGGTTTCTCAAAATTATCTGAAAATATTTTGCATCCCAAGACAGTAATAGAAAACGAATTAATGAGTACAGAATGCTCAAAATTATTAACAGATTTTTTCAAATCAAAAAGATAAATAAACGTATTTTTGCCAAAAAATTATAATTATGTATCCAGAAGAAATGTGTGCTCCAATGCGAGAAGATTTAACTTCAGCTGGCTTTGTTGCTTTAAGAACTGCTGAATCAGTTTCAAACTTATTAGATAAAAAAGAAGGGACTATACTTGTTATGGTTAATTCTGTTTGTGGTTGTGCTGCAGGAAATGCAAGACCTGCCGTAAAAATGACGACTCAATTTGATAAAAAAGTAGATATTTTTGCTACAGTTTTTGCCGGACAAGACAATTCTGCTACTGCTAAAGCAAGAGAATATATGACTCCATTTCCTCCTTCATCACCTTCTATTGCAGTATTTAAAGATGGTAAATTAGTACACTTTATTGAGAGGCATCATATTGAAGGTCGTTCAGCCGAGATGATTGCTGATAATCTGAAGGATTGTTTTGATCAAATCTGCTAATTTGCATTAAATTGAAAAGAACTATTTTTTATTATAGCCAATTATTAAAAATAAGGCTTTCTACCACAGTTGTTTTTTCGGCAGTTGCTGGATTTCTTTTAGGTGCTACTATTTTTAGTCTTTCCACTTTTATTTGTTTAATTTTTGGCGGATTTTTAGTTACCGGATCTGCTAATGGTTTTAATCAGATTTTAGAAAAAGCACAAGATAAATTAATGGAAAGAACTGCAGTAAGACCATTGCCAAAAAGAAATCTGAGTGTCTTACATGCTTCAGTTTTTTCAATCATCATTGGTGTTTTAGGGGTTTATCTATTGAACTTCATCAATCCTCAAGGCATTTTTTTTGGTTTAATGTCAAAATCTGGAGCTTTTGGCTTGTTCTCAATGGTGATTTATGTTTTGGTGTACACTCCATTAAAACGAGTCTCTCCACTATCAATTTCAATTGGGGCAATTCCTGGAGCAATACCTTTTTTGCTAGGTTTTGTTGCTGCAACTGATGATTTTGGATTGGCTGCAGGAATACTTTTTGCGATTCAGTTTTTTTGGCAATATCCACATTTTATTGCAATTGTTTGGGCGCAAGAGGACGCTTATAAAACGGCAGGATTCAAGATGATGTTTGGAGGGGAAAAAGGAAAATATGCTGCAAGTATTGCAATTATCACTTCAGTATTAATGACAATGATCTCAATTGCCGCTTATTTTTATGAGATTCCAAATTTAAATCTTTCAATTTATGGAGCAATAATGATCCTTATGCTAGGGATCTGGTTTACTTTAAAATCAATAAAATTGTATATTGATTGTAAAGATTCTTCTGCTACTAAATTAATGTTATCATCATTTGCTTATTTACCACTTATGCAAATAGTGTATGTATTAGATAAATACCTTATTCAATAAAAAACTAAAATAATGAAGAAGAAAGATTCCATATTTATTCCAATAATCATTTTCTTATCTCTAATTATTCCCGTTGTAGTCGCTTTATTAATGCTTTTCCCAGACACATTATATGTCAAAATAAGTATTATAGATTTTAGCTCTTTACCTTTTTTTCATGCAGTCCTTAATGGCTGTACAGCTATTTTAATTTTCATAGGTTTTGTATTTATCAAAAATAAGAAAACTCAATTACACAAAACTACCATGTTATCTGCTTTTATTTTATCTTCTGTTTTCTTAGTATCTTATGTTATATCAAAGATTACTAATGAGCCAGTTCCTTTTGGTGGAGAAGGAATTATTAGATATGTTTATTTTTTCATTCTAATTAGTCATATTTTCCTATCAGTTTTTGTTTTGCCTTTGGCTCTTTTTTCTATTTACAGAGGAATGACAGGGGAGATTCAAAAACACAAATCCATTGTAAAATGGACTTTTCCTATTTGGATGTATGTAGCTATAACTGGTGTTTTGGTTTATCTGCTAATGAGTCCTTATTATTAGTGATTACTTTTTAAGTACAGTTGGTACTTTAAAATAATCAGAATCTTTTTCAGGAGCATTTTTGAGTGCTTCAACTTGTGAAACCATTGTTTTTGTCTCATCTTCTCTAAGCACGTTTACTTCCTCGCTTAAATAAACAAGAGGTTCAACACCATCTGTATCTATTTCAGATAATTTATCAATAAAACGAATAATCCTTTCCAAATCTACTTTCATTTTCTCTGTTGATTTCTCATCAAATTCAAGTTTTGCTAAAGCAGCAATATCTTGGATTAGTTTGTTAGTTATTTTCATAATTTTTTAATTGTTCAAAAATAATATTGTAAACGTTAGTATTCAAATCTTCTGGACTTTTATTTTTTTCAACTTTAATTGGTTTATGAATTTTAATTCTAACTATTCCAGGTCTACCTTTAAAATATTCTTGTGGAAATATTTTTTTGTTATCCGGCATTGTAATTGGAACTATAGATATTTTCTTCTCTATTGACAAACGGAAAGGACCATTTTTGAATTGTTTTAGAAAAATAGTTTTCTTTGGTATTCCTCCTTCTGGGAAAATACACATGCTTTGTCCACTATCTAATTTTTCGCCAGCTTTTAAAAAGGCAGAATAAGCATCTTTTATTTTGCTTCTATCTACAATTACACTATTTCTTTTGTAGAACCATCCAAATAGTGGAATTTTGGATAATTCAGCTTTTCCCATAAACTGCAATGGAATAGGCAATACTGCTAAAATAAAAGGAATATCTAAGGTAGAAACATGGTTTGGACAAAAGACAAAACACTTCTTTTTATCTAATTTTTCCTCCCACTCTACTTTTGGGAAAATAAAAGAACTCCAAAGTATGAGTTTAGCCCAGTAGCGTGATAAGCGTGATATCACTAAACTATTTTTTATAATAGCCGTAAAGAAAAAAAGTGCGGGAATAAAGGCAAAAAAAACAATTATAAACACTAGCAAGAACCATAATCGCCAAAGCGAACTAAAAAGATAGCCAATCCATTTCATTGACACAAAGATAAAAATCCTATTTTTACAAAATCAAATTATTTTATAAATGGCAAGAATACTTACAGGAATACAAAGTACTGGGACTCCACATCTAGGAAATTTGTTGGGGGCAATTATTCCAGCAATAGCTCTTTCACAAAATGTCAAAAATGAAAGTTTATTCTTTATTGCAGATTTGCACTCTTTTACAACAATCCGTAATGCAGAAAATTTAAAAGAAAACACTTATGCTACTGCCGCTGCTTGGCTTGCATTTGGCTTTGATACGGATAAAAATTTGTTTTATCGGCAATCGGATGTTACAGAAGTAACTGAGCTTACTTGGTATTTAAATTGCTTTACTCCTTACCCAATGCTTGCTAATGCACATTCTTTTAAAGACAAAGTTGATAAATTGTCAGATGTGAACTCGGGCTTGTTTACTTATCCTGTACTTATGGCTGCTGATATTTTGCTTTATGATGCTGAGATTGTTCCTGTGGGAAAAGACCAAATGCAACATTTAGAAATGACAAGAGATATTGCAGGAGCTTTTAATCATAAATATCCAGAGTCTTTTATAATTCCTGAAACAAGAGTTGATAAAAGAGTAATGATTGTTCCTGGAACGGATGGGCAAAAGATGAGTAAATCTTACAATAATGATATTGATATTTTCCTATCTGATAATAAACTTAAAAAACAAATCATGGGTATAAAAACAGATTCTACTCCCATGGAAGATCCTAAGAAAACGGAGAATTGTAATGTATTCAAATTATATAAGTTACTATCTTCTGATGAGCAAACAGCTCAGTTAAAATCAAGATATGAAGCTGGTAATTTTGGTTACGGACATGCCAAACAGGAACTTTTTGAATTAATTTGTCTTAATTTCTCTGCAGAGCGTGAAAAGTTCAACCACCTAATAGAGAATAAAAATATTATAGAAGAGCAATTACAAAAAGGAGCAGAGAAAGCAAGGGTAATTGCTCGTGAAGTTCTAACAAGAATTAGAACAAATATTGGCTATTGATGATCGATAAGCGAATTATCTAACCTTATATTTCTTAAAAAGTTCCTTTTGGTGGTTATTGAGATCAATAGCTTTTCCACTAATAAATGCTTGTTCTACATTGTTTGTTCTCATGTCGAGGGCATCTCCACTGCTAATAAAAAATGTTGCATTTTTGTCATGTTCAATAGAGCCAACCTCCGCATCAATTCCTAAAATTTTCGCAGCATTTAAAGTAATGGAAGCAATCGCATCTTCATAATTCATTCCATACGCCACAGTAGTTCCAGCAGAAAAAGGTAAATTCCTAGCGCCCATTGCTTCCATATCACCTTCATAACTAAGGCAAAATAATATACCTGCTTCTTTTAGTTTTTTTGCTTGTGTGAATGGTTCATCAATAGGCCTATTTTGACCATCAGGTAATCTATGCACCCTATTTAAAATTAAGGAAATATTTTTTTCTTTCAGTAAATCCACAATCTTCAGAGCATCTTCTGCTCCAATAATCACTATTTTTTTGATATTCAAACTACTAGCCATTTTAATGGCTTTTCGCATATCTTTGGCATAATCGGCATGAATGTAAAGCGTTTTACTTCCATTAAATAGACCCTTCATACTTTCCATCCTCAAATCCATAATATTTGCAGATTTAGCATAGGCCTCAGCTTTTGTAAAAAAGGTTTTTATCTCATCAGTTTGCTTGTTATATTTATCGTTCTTTTTGTTCTCTCCTGGCTCTGCCCACCAACCACTATAATGATAAGAATTTGGCCAATTTAGATGCAAACCATCATCCGATCTTAGCACTGCATCTTCCCAATTCCAACCATCTAAATGCATAATAGAAGATTGTCCAGAAATGGTTCCGCCTCTTGGTGTAACTTGGGCTAAAAGCACCCCATTTGTTCTTACTGTTTTACTAATCTTTGAATCCGTATTGTAGGCGATAAGCGAACGAACATTTGGATTCAAACTACCTACTTCCCTAAAATCGTGAGTAGCACGAACTTGTCCAATTTCTGTAATCCCTAAAGTAGTATTTGGCACAATAAATGCTGGATAAATGTGCTTTCCATCAAGCTTTATAATGGTATCATAAGTAGTGGGGTTTATTCCTATAATACTTGCGTTTGCTACTAATGAGAATTTTCCATTTTTCACTCCAATAGCAGCATTTTCAATTTTTAATCCATTACCTAAATGCGCAATCGCTCCCAAATACAAAATATGACCTTGGGCAAACGAAACTTGCACAAAAGCAAAACAGAATATAAATACAATTAGTTTTCTTATCATGGCTCTAAAGTATCACAATGGTATAATTTTTCTTTTTCTTTTTTAGGCTTTCGCTTTTTCTCACTCTCTTCATGCATCATTTTTTGAATGATTCGTATTCTTTCTCTCAAATTTTGCTCTCTCAATTTTAAATCTCTTTGCAAATCAAAAAGGCAAATTCCATCTACATAAGTTTGCTCGACTTTAGCATAAACAGAAAGAGGATTATCAGACCAAATAACAATATCGGCATCTTTGCCTACTTTTATGCTCCCCATTCTATCATCTAAATGCAAGAGTTTTGCAGGATTGAACGTTACCATTTTCCATGCATCTTCCTCTGTCGTTCCACCATATTTTACCGCCTTTGCTGCTTCTTGATTTAGTCGCCTTCCCATTTCAGCATCATCCGAATTAATAGCAGTTACCACACCAGCGTTATTTAGCAAAGTAGCATTATAAGGGATAGCATCATTTACTTCAAATTTGTATGCCCACCAATCCGAAAAAGAAGAACCTCCAGCACCATGATTTTTCATTTTCTCGGCTACCTTATAACCCTCCAAAATATGGGTAAAAGTATTGATGTTAAAATCCATAGAATCCGCTACATGCATTAGCATATTTATTTCCGATTGCACATAAGAGTGACAAGTTACAAAGCGTTCACTTTTCAAAATTTCTACTAGTGCATCTAGCTCTAAATCTTCTCTTGGATATTTTGACTTATTTTTCATACTACGAGACATAGCATTATACAAATTCCACTCTAATTGATACTTTTTTGCTCTATAAAAAGCATCATAAAAAACCTGTTCTACACCCATTCTGCTTTGTGGGAAACGGATCCTATTGAAATCGCCCCAGTTGGATTGTTTTACATTTTCACCTAAAGCAAATTTAATAAAACCATCTGCGCCTTTAATTTTCATTTGTTCTGCACTGCTTCCCCATCTTAGTTTTATAAGAGCGGATTGACCACCAATTGGATTGGCCGATCCGTGCAAAAGTTGTGAGGCAGTAACTCCTCCAGCGAGTTGCCGATAGATATTGATATCATTTGCATTGATAACATCTCCAATTCTTACTTCAGCAGTAACTGCTTGACTACCTTCATTCACACCTCTTCTTATAGCAATGTGAGAGTGTTCATCAATTATTCCGCAACTAATGTGTTTGTCGGAAGCATCAATTGTTTTAATGATATCATATTTATTTAAAATCTCAGAAAGGTCAATTTCTTTTCCAACTGCAATAATTGAACCCTCTTTAATTAACACATCTGAGTTTACCAAAATACCTTCGGCTTCATTTGTCCAAATAGTTGCGTTTTTGAAAAGGATAGTTTCCGCCACAGGCTTTTGTAAGAAACCATATGCTTTATTAGGGAACCAAATTTTAGGAATTATGCTATCCGTTTCTTCTGAGAATTTTTTCTCCTTCTCCTTAAAAAGAGAATCACGGACCATTGAGAATGAATGAAAAGCTCCACTTTCATTTTGAAATCTTCCCCTTATTTTCCCATTAGAAAAAGTGCTAACAGCACGAAAAACACCATTTTTTGTATACATGCTTATTTCGTTATCTAAAAGAGAAGTCTTAAGTGGTAAAGAGTCTAAAAAAACGATAGTTGTTCTTGGTTTTTCTTTAGTCCCTTTGATTTCCACCAACTTATTTTCAAATTTTTCAGAATTTAGTGTGTAATATCCTCTTATATCTATTTCTTGTTTTTTGTTTATCTCATATTTTTTCCCAGCAATCCAATTTTCATAAATAACGCCATCTTCAAAAATATCTTTGGAGCAAATAATAAAATTGGCGTACTTATCTTTTTCTATTGTACCGATTAAGTGTGCCACATTTAGTTGTCTAGCAGGAATTGTGGTAAGGGCAGCAAGTGCATCTTTTTTAGAAAGACCTGTCTGTATGGTTTTTCTTAAATTTTTTAAAAAATCTTTTGGGTTTTTTTGCCCAGAACTTGTGAAAGAAAAAGCAATATTTGTATTGGCCAAAATAAGAGGGTTGAATGGTGCACTTTCCCAATGTTTTAATTCTTGAAGTGATATATTTTCCGCTTCCTCCGGATTACTAACCTCATAACTTTCAGGAAAGTTAAGTGGCAAGATAAAAGAGAAATTAGTTTCCTTAATTATATCCAATTGTTTGTATTCATCTCCATTTCCTATAATAATATAATCTACTTCAAATTCGTCCGCTATTTTATAAACTCTCGAGATATCAAAAGCATCATTTATTGTAAAAATTTGAGGTAAATCTTGCTGGTTATTAAAGGCCTCATAAGAATAATTAAAATCGTTCACTCCTTGAGCGTACCATTCTGCATCCAAGAAAGTTTGTCGTAAAAGAGCAATACTTCCCATAAGTGAAGTGGGGTATTTTTGGCTGGAATTCCCTTTACTAAAAGAATAATGTGCAGAGGCATTTTGCATCAAAATATTCTGATGTTCTTTCTTTTCAGAGAGTAAAACTAGGCCTCCAGTTCCTCTAACTATTCCATTTTTCTGATGCGTGAGTACTGCCCCAAAGCCAATACTTCTAAAAGTTTCAGCTTTTTTATTGTCATTCTGAAAATTATCGATAGCATTTATTTCAGGATGAATGGCCTGATTCCAATGGAATGCACCTTCTTTCTTACTGTCATATTGAGGACGAAAAGAACGCTCTTTACTTTTAGTTTTTGGCAGGCCATATTGGGTATTGAGATCAATAAAAGAAGGATAAACAAAATCGCCTTTCAAATCTGTGATAATTGCATCTTTTGGAATTTGCACTACAGTATCTACCTGTAGGATCTTATCTCCTTGAATGAGCAAAATCCCATTAGAGATTTCATTGTCTGGATTAATTATATGTGCATTAATAAAAGCATAAATGGGTTCAAACTCGGTGGTAACTCCATTTACAGGAAATGTTTCTTGCCCAAAAGAAGGAAAGCAAAAAATGGAGAGCAAAATAATTAATAATTTTCTATTCATTGTATGATAAAATTCAAGTCGTGAATTTACAGATTTTTTCCAAAGTGCCGTATATTTCAAAATTCATTTGATAAAAAAGAGGTATATTTGTCAAAACTAACACTTCGAATCATGTCATTAATGCTCCATAATCTTCTGCCATATTTACTGATTCCTATAGTTATTTTAGCAGTTATAAAATATTTTTTAGCTGCCTTTTTAGGTAAAGAGAGTTCTATTAAAGAATGTAAACTTCTTTCCATAAGTATGATTTTGGCTCATCTGCAATTGATATTTGGAATATTGGTTTTTTCAAAATTTGCATTTTCTAATCCAGATTGGACAGAAATTATGAAAAATACTGAAAGTAGAGAAACTTTTATAGAACATCCATTTATGATGTTGATTGCAATTATTCTTATTTCAGTTGGTAAAGTAAAAGCTAAAAAAACAGAAGATAATACTAAATGCGCTAAAATAACTTTTACTTATTTTTTCATAGCACTTGCGCTTATTTTATTTTCAACACCTTTTGACAAATTATTTTAATTGGGAAAAGAAAAAGCAATTCTCATAGGAGTAATTACTCCTGAGCAAAACAAAAATCAGGCACAAGAATATTTGGAGGAATTAGCTTTTCTAGCGAAAACTGCTGGTGCTATCCCTATAAAAAAGATAACCCAAAAACTTTCTGTTCCAAATAATAAAACTTTTATTGGAAAAGGAAAAATAGAGGAGGTTAAGCAGTTAGTAAAAGAGCTAGAAGTAGAGCTCATTATTTTTGATGATGATTTGAGTCCAGTTCAGCTGAGGAATGTTGAACGTATTTTAGAATGTAAAATACTAGATAGAAGTAATTTAATATTAGATATTTTTGCGTCTCGTGCCAGAACGGCAAATGCAAAAACACAAGTAGAACTAGCACAGTATCAGTATCTGCTTCCTAGACTTACTAGAATGTGGACACATCTTGAAAGACAAAAAGGAGGAATAGGAATGAGAGGCCCTGGAGAAACCCAAATTGAGACTGACAGAAGAATTATTGGGCAAAAGATTGCTTTATTAAAAAAGCAGTTAGAAAAGATTGACAAGCAAAAGATCACCCAAAGAAAAGGTAGAGGAAATATGATTCGTCTTGCACTTGTTGGCTATACCAATGCTGGAAAATCAACTTTGATGAATCAGCTTAGCAAATCTGAGGTATTTGCAGAAGACAAACTTTTCGCTACTTTGGACATCACTATTCGGAAGGTAGTAATTGAGAATATCCCGTTTTTATTGGCCGATACAGTTGGTTTTATTCGAAAACTTCCACATCAATTGGTGGATTCTTTTAAATCTACATTAGATGAGGTGCGAGAATCTGATTTGCTTTTACATATTGTTGATATTTCTAATCCTAATTTTGAAAGCCAAATAGAAGTTGTTAATCAGACTTTATCTGAAATAGGAGTTAGTGATAAACCAATGATTTTAGTATTCAACAAGACTGATGCATTTACCTTTGTAGAAAAAGATGAAGATGATTTGACTCCTAAAACAAAAAAAAACATTTCATTGGAAGAATTGCAAAAGACTTGGATTTCAAAAATGGAAGACAACACCATCTTCATTTCCGCACTTAATAAAACTAACTTTGAATATTTGAGAAAACTACTTTATGAAAAAGTAAAATCACTACACATCAAAAGGTATCCTTACAACAACTTTTTGTATTAGGAAAAATCTTGTAAATCGTATAGTCTTTTGTAGTTTTTATTGTTAGTTAAAAGCTCTTTATGAGTACCTTCTTCTACAACTCTTCCTTCATGCAGAACAATTATCTTATCGGCATGTTGAATGGTGGAAAGGCGATGAGCAATTACTATGGACGTCCTATTTTTCATTAGATTATTCAGGGCATCTTGTACTAACTTTTCGGATTGTGTGTCTAATGATGAAGTGGCCTCATCCAATATTAGAATAGGGGGGTTTTTTAATATCGCACGAGCAATATTTATTCTTTGTTTTTGCCCGCTAGAAAGTTTTACTCCACTATCGCCAATATTTGTATCGTATCCATTTTCTGTTTGGAGAATAAAATGATGTGCATTAGCAACCTTTGCAGCTAATCTCACTTCTTTTTTTGTTGCAGTAGGATTTCCTAACAAAAGGTTATTCATAATACTATCGTTAAATAAAATAGATTCTTGATTTACAATACCCATCAATGCTCTTACATCTGCAATTTTTAGATTCTTGATATTCTTTCCATCAATTTTTACTGCACCTATTTTTACATCATAAAAGCGTGCAATAAGATCAGCCAAAGTAGATTTTCCACTTCCTGATTGCCCTACCAAAGCTACTGTTTCTCCTTTTTTAATACTCAAATTAATTTCTTTAAGTACCTGAATATTTTCATAGCTAAAGGATACTGCTTTAAAATTTATCTCAGATTTAAATTCTGAAATTTTTTCGGTATTTTTTGCATCTTTTATTTCGTTTTTTGCATCTAATATTTGGTGAATACGAGCAGCTGAGGCACTGCCTTTTTGAATAAAATAATAAGCAGAAGTGAAGGATTTTGCAGGCGGAATAAGCTGAGAAAAGATAGCAATATATCCAATGAATTCTTCTGGGGAAAGTGTGCTTGTTCCACTTAAAACCAACTTTCCACCAAACCACATCACGACTATCATTACTACTGTGCTTAAAAATTCACTCATTGGAGAAGATAAATCTTTTTTTCGTAAAAGCTGAGTCATAATATTTTTATAATCGGCGCTTTCTTTTTCAAACTTTTTATGAACCATCTTTTCTGCATCAAAAGCTTTTATAATTCTAAGACCTGATAAATTCTCATCAATTATAGAGAGTAAGATCCCCATTTTACTTTGTCCTTTTTCTGATGACTTTTTTAAACTTTTCCCAATGAGAGCAATTAAAAATCCAGTAATAGGAAATAGAATTATCACAAAAAGTGTAAGTTTAGGGCTGATGATTATAAGTGTAATTAAAAAAATGATAATGTTGAGGGGGTCTTTGAAGAACATTTCCAAAGAACTCATTACGGACCATTCAATTTCCACCAAATCAGTAGTCATACGGGCTGTAATATCTCCTTTTCTTTTTTCTGTAAAATAAGAGATAGGTAAACTAATAATTTTTTTATTCAAATCATTTCTTAAATCACAAACTACACCATTTCGGATTGGTGAGAGAAAATAAAGCGCTAAATATCGACACAAATTCCTACAAAAGAACATTACCAGTATTAAAATACAAATAAAAACAAGCGCTTCCACTTTCCCCTTATCATCAATAATGTTGGTGATAAGAGCATAAAAGTTTTCTTTAACAGAAATAGCTGAAAAGCTTAAATCAATTGGATTATATACTTTTTGCTGTGTACCAAAAAGCAGTCCTAAAAAGGGGATAATCATAGTAATGGAAACTAGGGAAAATAAAATATTCAAAATATTGAAGAATATGTTAAGTCCAGCAAAACCTAAATAAGGGTTTACATATTTTAGAATCCTACAAAAATCTTTCATAAGCGCAAAGATAGAATAATGTATCTTTGCAAAATGGAAAGTACACGACAAAAAAAGATATCTCGGCTTTTACAAAAAGATTTGGCAATTATTTTTCAGCAAGATGCTCCTGATATTTTAGGTAATATTTTGTTTACCATAACAGGCGTAAGGGTATCATCAGATTTATCAGTAGCAAAAGTGAATTTGAGTATTTTTCCTACAACAGATAGCAAAAAACTAATCAAACAAGTAAAAGAGAAATCTCCTTTCTTTAGAAATCTATTGGCCAAGAAAGTACGATATCAACTTAGAATAATTCCTGAATTGCATTTTTATTTGGATGATTCTGCAGATTATTCTGATGAGATTAACAGATTGCTGAAAGAATGAATTTCCCTTTTTTTATAGCCAA
>Ga0206679_10001899_pt1 | contig 17022 bp, 12 predicted proteins | sample M110012015metaG_FD_155464 | JGI IMG/M metagenome (GOLD analysis project Ga0206679, IMG submission 155464) | Ammonia-oxidizing marine archaeal communities from Monterey Bay, California, United States - M1 100m 12015 | ecosystem: Environmental > Aquatic > Marine > Intertidal zone | place: USA... | reverse complement strand
ATTGTTCTTGCCACGAATATTATCTATATGCAAAGTTACCAAGGCGTGATTAACGAACCCCTGAAAGAATTCATGGAACAAATCCACATCGAAACTACCGACAATGCCTTTAACAAAGTCGACATGATAATCAAGGCCCGGTCGGCCAGAGAAATCAATGACTACTCGAGACAAGGCTTCATCAAGAGGCACATAAGCATTGCCATAACGGCGTATGCCAGTTTTATCCAAGGCCTGATTCACCGCTTGACCCAAAGTAATCCCAATATCTTCAACGGTATGGTGGGCATCAATTTCTAAATCTCCTTTGGCTATAATCGAAAGATCAATTAAGCCATGCCGAGCGATTTGGTCCAACATGTGGTCAAGAAAAGGCAAACCTGTCTCAACATCGAGCTTCCCCGTACCGTCGAGGTTGACTGAAATTGAGATCTGAGTTTCTTTGGTATTACGCTCAACTCTCGCTTGGCGTGAGTTATCAGAAGGAGCTACGTCGCTCATGGCGAGTCCTGGATAGAAGAAAGTGCGCATTATAATGCCGAGATTGCTTAAGTGAAAGTCACAAAGACAGTAGATCGCCAACAAAAGGAAGCATACAGCGACCGAATTGTCTATCACTCAACAGCATTGGAGCTTGTAACGGTGCACAGGCAGAGCCATTCCGGTACACTTGTTTCGCTACAAAATATCCACAGCAATCGAAATGAACCTAAAGAATTTCTCTAAAGTCTTTGCCTTATTTGCTGTTGTGCTCGTCATCGCAGGCGTGTTGCTAATAAACTCCATAAATACCGAGCGCAGTAAGCAAGCAATACAACAAGCGGTACTTTCCAGTACTGGCTATGAACTCACTGTTGCCGGAGATATTAGTATAGATTTATTTCCGTCCTTAAGTCTGACTCTTAATGACATTCGCTTTCGGAACCCAACCCATAATCAAGAGCTGGCTTCTACTTCTGCGGCAGTCCTTTTGGTCGATGCCCGCGCACTGTTGGGTGGTGATCTCTACATTCGTGAATTAAGTACTGATGACTTTCATGTCAATGTTTATACCGATGCCAACGGTGTCAATATTTGGACTATTGACCAATCGCCAGCTGCTCAAGATTCTGAATCAAGCCTAATTAATATCGAAGAAGCCACTGCAGAAATAGACGCAAATGCCAACGTCCTGACAACATCGACAGAAACATCATTTGGTTCATCTATTGATTCACCAAATCCCCAATCAAATGACGATGTTCCTACTATTTCGTTCGGGCATATTCGGATCGCCAATGCCAGCATTGATATACAAGATGTCAGCAAGGGAATTCGCTACAGCATTAACAATCTTGATATCGATAGTACCGACACAAACATTGAGGGGAGACCATTTGATATAGACCTTAGGTTTGACTTCCTCAACAACGGAATGAGTGAGCCGTTCCCGATGGCATTGAGAAGCACCGTTAATGCTGACATTAACAATAACAATATTGATATCTCTCAGATCAATTTCAGCATTACACCCATGCTGGTTACCGGCGACATTGCTGTTCGAAGCCTTTATGACAATTTGTCCTACGAAGGAAGTGTGTCGTCTAATAATTTCGACGTAATGGGATTGTTGCAAACATTGGGATATGCAGAGAGAGAAGAAATGTTTTCTGGTGGAGTTACCGCAACACAAGACTTTGGGTTTGAATTAGGACTCACTGGCGATGCGACTCAAATCACGCTCGATCGCTTCCGAGCGACTTTGGGACAAACAGAAATTCAAGCCAATGGTGATATTCGATTCGCCACAGATTTCGCCCCAAGAAATGTTAGATATGAAGTGATAACCAGCAGTATCGATTTTTCGCCTTTCACGTCTTCCAATTCATTATCCGACTCTGAATTCACTGGTACGGAAACTGCAACATCAGATCTCTCTGCTGCTGCCCCGCAACCACAAAGGACAAATGACATAAGGCTGCCTTTCGAAGCGCTAAAATCTTTTAACGTACTCGGTAGCGTTGCCATCGAATCAATCATGGCAAACGATCTCATTATTCAAGATGTGAATTTTTTTACAAACGTAGAAGATGGAGTCTTGGATATAGAATTACAGCCCACAAGTCTTTACGGTGGCAGCATGCAGGGCTTGCTGAGGATTGATGGTGGAGGTAATGCACCGACTTTAAATACTCAACTCACACTAGATCAATTAAACATCATGGAATTCCTGCCAGCGATTTCGCGTCTAAACACCGTCACTGGAAGGATAGAAGTTGATGCTTCTTTTGCAGCGACCGGATCATCGACAAATGAACTGCTCGACACGTTAAATGGTTCTACTACTTTCGCGATTACTGACAACACAGTTGATATTGGTCTCATCAAACAAGTATTCACAGAAATTGCTGCACTAAGCCCGACCGGTGAATCCATTCAACAGTGGCCAGACATCATTCAGTTTGGGGAACTTGGTGGCTACATATTGATGGAGGGTGGCATAACTGACAGTCAAGAAATAAAATTGCGTATGGATAATTTTGATATCAGTGGAACTGGCGGAATAGATTTAGCAGCAGGTACTTTCGACTACGATCTTGAACTTGCCCTTCTTGGACCTCCAGTGGCGCAAACTATTCCTATTAATGAGCTCTATCATAATGTGCCTTGGCCAGTGGATTGCAACGCACGGTTTAATGATGAAATAAATCAGTATTGCCGTCCTGACTTTTCACGAGCCCGAGAAATTTTTACCCAGCTTGGCACAAACGCCCTACGCAACCAACTACAAGACAGGCTCACTGATCAAGTTCCCGAAGAACTGCAAGATACGGCGCGAAGTATACTTCGCAGTATTCTAAACTAAGTTACCGTGAGTAATTTTTCTGACAATGTTCTCGCATGGTTTAAATTACATGGTCGTCACGATCTTCCTTGGCAAAAAAAACCAACACCTTATCGAGTATGGATATCAGAAATCATGCTGCAACAAACACAAGTTGCAACGGTCATTCCCTACTATCAACGCTTCATGGAAAAGTTTCCAAACACAGCGGATCTAGCCAAAGCTGACATCGACCAAGTACTCCATCTATGGACAGGTCTTGGCTACTACGCGAGAGCAAGAAATTTACATAAAGCTGCACAAACAGTTGTTGAAAATTTTTCAAGTGAATTCCCGAAATCAATTGAGGCATTAGAATCTTTACCCGGTATCGGACGCTCCACTGCGGGTGCAATCGCCGCTCTTAGCATGAGCATTCAAGCACCCATTCTCGATGGCAATGTAAAACGCGTACTAGCTCGCTTTCATGCAATTGAGGGATGGCCCGAACAGACGAAAGTCAAAAATGAGCTGTGGCAAATCGCTGAACAATATACTCCAGCAAAAGATATTGCTGCGTACACCCAGGCAATAATGGATCTGGGAGCAACAGTTTGTAAACGCTCCAATCCAAGCTGTGATAGATGTCCGCTGAATTCTAATTGTCTAGCTTTTACTACTAATTCCATTAAGAAATACCCCGGCAAGAAACCCACAAAGGAATTGCCGGTGAAGTCAGTTGTTATGTATATCTTTCAAAATGAATCAGGCGAGGTGTATTTAGAAAAAAGACCACCAAATGGTATTTGGGGTTCACTTTATTCTTTTCCAGAACAGGCATTAGAAGCTGATGCTACTCTAGTCCATGAATCATTTGAGAATATCCCACAACATATTCTGCCACTTGAAAGCGGTAAGTCACTTCAACCACTGCGGCATACTTTTTCTCATTATCATCTCGATATAAATCCGAGGATGGTTGCTGTTAAACAAAATGGTGTTGGGATAGCTGAAACCGATCACTGGCTTTGGTACCCTCTTGACCATTCTGTGGAAGTGGGACTCGCTGCACCGGTAAAAAAGCTGCTTTCAAAACTTGCGGTACCTTTATAGATATCAACTGTCTAAACAGAACCTATATGAAGAGGAAAGACCATGACACGCATGGTGAAATGTAAAAAGTACAACAAAGAATTACCTGGCCTGCTAGTGCCTCCCTATCCTGGCTCAAAGGGACAGGAAATCTATGAAACTGTCTCTCAAAAAGCTTGGCAGGAATGGCAATCCCTGCAAACAATGCTGATCAATGAAAAACAGCTAAATATGATGGATCCCGATGCCCGGAAGTATTTGCAGGAAGAAATGGATAAATTTATTGATAATGAAACACATGACATAGCGGAAGGATACGTGCCGCCTGAGGAGTAGCATTCTGCACCCTTGACTCAAGTGTCCGTATTCTATTTAATACGCGGCGTGTTCGAAGGCTCAATTCTGCTCTATGACCGCAGCAGATTTAAAAGCCCAGGTAGCTCAGTCGGTAGAGCAGAGGACTGAAAATCCTCGTGTCGGTGGTTCGATTCCGCCCCTGGGCACCATCTTTAAATGAAACCGCTAACAACCATAACTCTACAGCCCTATTCCCTGGCAGCTTCAGCTTCTTCTCGTCGAGCTCCGGCCAAAATGCCTGTCATCGCATAATTGCCCTCGTGGCAGGCATACTCGTATACCGGACCTTGACTCGGATAAAAACTAAGCTCTGCCGTCCATGGCTGACGGTACACTTTCGGATCATCAACGGTGAACTGATAAAATATTTCATTTACGCCATAACGGCTAAAACGCTCAGTAATCTTCCCTGTCGCCGTGATCGGCACTGGACTTTCTCGCATTTGTTTGGGGTTGATATTGATAGTTTCAACTATCAAAGTTGCGTTTTCATACCAGCCTCTTGAGTCGCCGAACCAGGGATTCAAAAAATCTGGGCGATGCTGAGCCCGAGCCTCTTTTGCTGAGTTATAGGTGGGTATGATACGCGCGTCATGAGCCATTTCAGTCAGCAATATTACGTGATCCTGAGTTTGCACAAATTGATAGTTACTGTTGTAGGGCGTGGACAGCATTCCGGGGCCGGCTGTGTTACCGAACCCAATCAGGCAACGCTCCTTCAGGGGCATCGCTTCCGGGCCCGACGCATCGCCAACGCCACTCAAAAAGCGGCTGTCGAAATTAACGCGTTGCAGTGACGGGTCTGAATTCTCCAACCAGGGCACTTGACCGTTTTCCGGATCGACAACAAAGGAACTTCGATATTGACCTTTTACTCTGGCAAGTGACGCACCCTGATCGAACCAGAATTGGTTGTAACTGAACAGACCAAAGTCACGACTGCCAGCCTTTGGCGCACCGGTGTCGGGGTCAAGCTCATCAATCCAACCCGGGGGCCGACCATGAATCGGCGCGGCTGCCGCTGTCAGTTGTGCTTGCTCAGCAGTAACCACCAATGGCGAATCGTCAGGTCTATTTAGCCGGGTTATAGACTGATTAGTCCAGGTACCATTCAGTTCTGGCCGTTCCGAATCGGCGGCAATACAAGTCAGAGGAATAACAGTCAATGAAATTCCCAGACAGATCATTGTTAGGAAGTTTCTTTTGAAAACGCTTGTTTCCAATTTGCTCATAAGGATGCTTCTCACAAGACTCACGAATAGGGACAAAGGTAAAAATACAGAAATTTCCCTTATTTAGCGACCAGCCAAAATTATGATTAAATGCAATTACACATAAAAAAGCCCCGCCAAAGCGAGGCTCTTTTTACATTCTTGGTCGTATAAAAACTTCTCTAACTTCAAAACTATTCTGTAAGTCACCGAATGGGAATGTATTTCCCACACGGCAACTTCTTGCAATTTATTCTAGGGTGAGGCTACAACCAGTTATACATGATCACGCCAGCGGTTATTGTCGTAACTATAAAATACGGCAGGGCCATAAACACCATTCTGATATACCCCAACCTGATTCTCGGCGCGATGCCTGACATCAACAGAAACAGGAAGGCTGCTTGTCCGTTAGGGGTAGACATACTTGGAATACCAGTACCCATCACTACCGCAGTAGCTTGCGCTTCATACAATTCACGCGACAGAACACCTGCCTCCAATAGTGGCGTGATCTGGTCCATGTAGATAGTTGCCACGAATACGTTGTCACTAATGGCGGACAAAGCACCGTTGGTCAGGAACACCATAAACACCTGCATTCTGCCATCCATGGACAATACCCATTCCATAACTGGCGTGAACATCTCCTGATCATTAATCATTGCAACAATGGCGAAGAACACAACCAGGAGTGATGCAAAGGGCAATCCTTCGACGAAAGCCTTGCCAAGATTATGCTCATTCGTCTCACCCAGCAAAGAAGAAGCAAGAATGATTACACCGAGACCAATCAAGCCAATTTCAGCCAGGTGCAGTGATAAAGCAATGACCATTAGCACGGAAACACAGATTTGAATCTTGATTATCAGCCGATCCCTGTCAGTTTCTGATTCCTGAATTCGCTGATCTTCTGCAGCGAGCACTTTTCGTACGTTTTCTGGTAACTCAGAACCGTAACCAAAAACCTTACCAAAGGGCCGAAAGTACTCCAGCAAGATACACATGATGAAACCAGACACCAGGGTTGGCATAGTCGCAGGTGCATTAACTAGGAAGAATGTCACGAAATCCCAACCGGTATGACCTCCAATAACAATATTCTCGGGTTCACCCACCAGGGTACTTACCCCACCTATTGCGGTAGCAACTGCACCATGCATCAACAGGCCACGGAGATATCCGCGAAAATCTTCCAGATCTTGCAGATGTGTTTCTTCAATATGGCTGTCATCGGAAGGCAATCCGGGCTCGTGCCCGACCTTGGTAATCACTTTTTCATACACAAGGTAGAAGGTGGTAGCTAGTGCGATGAGGACTGCAAGGATAGTCAAGGCATCTAGAAAGGCAGAAAGTACGGAGACAACAACCACCGTAGCAAAATTCATCATGACTCGAGATTTTATTCCCAGCAATACCTTGTTTATAAACTTGAAAAGCATCTCCCTGAGAAAATGCACCCCGGCCACCATGAAAATAACAAGGAGGATCACCGGTAGCCCGTGCAAAACCTCGTCATAAACATGGTGGGTATCTGTGAGCCCTAGAGCTAATACTTGTAATGCAAGCAAGCCCCCTGGCTGCAGCGGGAAACATTTCAGTGCCATCGCTAGAGTGAATATGAACTCAAATAGAATGATCCAGGAAGTGACGAGCGGTCCCAAGATAAAATAGGCCGGCACATTCAATACAAGCGCGGCTATAACCGCCTGCTTGTACCACATTGGTGTCGGGCCTAGAAACATCTCCATAAATGAACCTGAATTGTTAGTTGCAGTTGCAGTGGACATCGATTGCTTCCTTAGATTGACGATTATTTGAGCGCCATAGCGTCGTTATTCAATAAATAATAGGGTCTTTTCCCCTTTTTACTTCCAAATTCAGGGATGCCTAAGCATAAAATGCCCAGGCTAGATCGGTAATTCTGATCGACCGATTCAGCCCGGGCGTATTGGAGCGTATTTTACCTCAGTATGGCAATATTCTCAGCCAGTTTTCGGGGCTTTGGTGCGCTTTTTGGCACATTTTGGCGCCAAAAACATAGTGCAGCTCTCAGTACACTCTGATTTCGTGCTTTTAATTCATTGTTTCAATCTCCGAATCCGTCACTCACTTTGCGGCAAAACTTCGTGTCGGCGGCTCAACCAACTGTTGTCTTACTTCTCATTTCGCTGAGTGAGCTCCAATAGACTCATGCTGTCAACCTGCTCAATGATCTTGGCATAGGCTCTTGTTGTAGCGGCAAGACTAGCCGCCGGAATTGCTTCGGTTGTTTCAATATTAGTATGCAGTAAAACTCCTGCATGCATCAAAACTATTGAAGGAACAAGATCGGCAATAGTCATAATCTCCCCCACAGGCCCACCAGTCTCTGCCCAGCGAGGAATACCAAATTCATCGAAGGTCTGTAGTGTAATGTCTGCTAATTTATTTGAGCCATTAATTCGCCAGGAAAAAGGTCCCGTTGAGTTAGTGCTGCAGAGATCGTCACCGAAGCGATCTATCAACGCATGAGCAGTATGTTCTGCATTGATTAACAGCACAGCATTATCGAGGATCGATTCGCGATTATCATACAGCCAACTAAAGCCTGTCCTCGCGATATTGTGATGCCCTGGGGTGCCAATGATTTCTACCGTTCGCTTTCTCTCTGCTTTTGGAATCTGGGCAAAGTAGCGCATTAACTCCAGCGCGGTAGCAACTCCGGAAGCATTGTCGGCGGCACCTTCAAAATAGGCATCGCGATGAGCTACGATAATAATTTTCTCAGCATCGGGTGATGCAGCAGGCACTTCACCGCGTACGCTAGAAGTGTTTAGCCCTTCGATATAATTAACTTCCATCTGCATATCGACCTCAACAGATTCAGTCATAGCAGCATCGGTGAGCAAGCTTTGAAGCAGCGCCCCGTCTTCCGATCCAATAGAAAAAGTTGGCACTGAAGTTCCTACATCGTAGAACGCAGTTTGCAAATTTCCGGGCAATTCGAGCACGATAAATATTGCCGCCGCTCCCGCCTCCTCCGCTCTTTCTAAGGCACCAATTCTGCGTACCGAATTGAATACGGTGCTGCTGGTTGCAATAGAATGCAGAACAACTGCTTTTCCCCTAACACTCCTTCCTTGGAAATCAGTCGCCATACCTAGACCAACATCGATCAATTCAAGCTTTTCACCTGCCCCCGAAGTTCCAACCGAGCCATAGGCTGGCCAGGCAGAGGTCAACTCTGACGCTTTGCCATCGACCTCAACAGTTAACTGCCAGCTTTGAGGAAGCCATTGAGATGGCAACGGTATAGAATCAAGCCTTACATGCTCCGCGGCTGATTGGCGAAGCTGGTCCATCATCCAGTCTGCAGTTTCTCTATCAGCGCTAGTACCAATTATTCGTCCCCAGTATTGATTACCCGCTTGTCTATAACGTCGTGCAATTTCAGCCTGTTGTTCGACAAGCCGCTTCATGCGTTCGCCGTCGATTGCAGCGTAAGCTTCATTTTCTGCGCTATTTAATCGGAGATAGGAAGAATCAGGAGTAAAATCCAGACCGCCGGTTAGCTCAGAAGGCGCAATACATGCAGCGGGCAACACAGTTCTTGGATCTATTGAATTTGACTGTGCAGTTGCAGCGGAAGCGCACAAGCACAACCCTGAAACCAGCAAATAGAATGATTTCGATCGAGATTCCATAATTACCTCTCTTTCCCCAATAATTAATTAGTAAATTACAAAAACTCGAACGGAATTTTATTCCCCAGAGCCCTTCTTCTTTACCAATAACATGGAATTAACAAGGAAATCGGTGGCATTTTTGCATTGTTTTTAAATGCGCCCGCCAGGATTCTTAAAGATTAGAAGTTAACTTGTCAGTAACCTTAGGGTCGCACTCGCACGTACTTCCTGAGCGCTCGAGCATTAATATGAGGGTTAGGGACAGGTTCTCCTCCGTATACGTTGCCTTCGCTATCAACGGTGACGAACTCCGCTCCGTTCCCCGGCAGAATGTTGGGATCCGCCCAAGGGAAGCGAATAAACTCATGCACCCATCCCGTTGCATATTCGCCTATGCGAATACCCATTTCATACCCGGGATTTTGTACGTTGTCCGACTCGGAGTCCGCGACGTAAATCCGCCCCTCGTCGTCAAAGGCGATTCCACTCGGGCGCCCGAACTGGGTCCAGGTTGCAGAGTGGTTGCCCTCTTGGTCAAAGATTTGAATCCGGCTATTGCTGCGATCTCCCACGAACACTCGTCCATCCGGATCAATAGCAATGGCGTGCAAGGCTCGGAATTCTCCCGGGGCGTAGCCAGTCTCTCCCCAGGACATGAGGAACTCGCCACGACTGTCGTACTTCACCACTCGGTTGTTGCCGTTGGCGTTGTGGCCATCCGCGATGAACACGTCGCCGTTGGACGCGATTGCCACATCACTTGGGGACGTGAAATTGTTTGGGCCGTTTCCCTGTTCTCCAGGAGTGCCAAGTGTCATGAGCACGTCGCCCGTAGAACTAAACTTGATGACGTGATGACCTCGATCGTCGCCCGCGGGAATATTGTTATCACTAACCGCATCAGTCACCCAGACGTTACCGTCGGAATCAACGTCAATTCCATGGGGCCAGATGAACATTCCACTGCCGAAGGATTCGACCACGTTGCCGTCAGGATCGAACTTCAAGATGGGGTCCAGGTCCGAATCAACGCACTCCGAACCAAAGAGCTCCGGCCCGGCATCGCAACGGATAACAGCCCAGATATGGCGTCCGTCTGGGTCGACCTTCGCTTTACCGACTGCTCCCATCACCCTTCCGCCTGGTAACTTCGCCCACCCTTCGGCGATCGCATACGGGTTCGTGGAGTTCTGGGCAACGGTTTGCTCAGGCACCAACAAAGAAACGAGTACGAGCAGAGAGGCTAAAGATAAAATTGGATTGCGAACAGACATGGAGCACCCCGACAATTTTTGTATGAATCTATGAGTATAAGTAGAACAAAAGCCATGTCAATTGGCAGAAATTTCTCCTTTTGTACATGTTTTGTATTCGTCTTGCACTTGTCCGGGGAGCGGATCATCACCTTACCCGCGGAAGTGTAGCGAAGAAACGTAGAGATAATGGCGACAAGTCCCGGACTTGTCTTGCAGATTCTAGCTAAAAATAGTGTATGGTAATTACCAGTTACCTAAGCCTCCCTTTCCAGCCCGTTGAAGACAACTTCTGATATTATCAATTTCAAACAATTCTAGAAGATACTGCAAGCTATGAAACTGCTAACAATTGCCACCCTACTTTGCTTCTCTATTGTCGCCATAGCACAAGAGAGTGATAGTAATGTGCACATATTGTCTGTGTACCATGGTTTAGACCCCTTACCACCAAGAGCTACTCGATTATGCGGACTGCCACCTGCTGCTGGCCAGGATGGGATGCCCATTGTTTTTTCTGTCCAGATAAATGGCGAGTCAGTTTCTCCAACTGCGTTTGCCGTTGAAATTAGCTCAGGTGAGACTGTCACTCCTTTGTGCGCAACTCTTCGCCCTGCTTTGGAATCGCTGGAGCAGCGAACTGTCCTGCTCATCGGACCTTTTAGTCCCGAAGACTCACTTCCTGTTAGTGTTGAGATTGTGGAGCAACTCGAAGATGTCGACGGCAATTCATTACTAGGTTTAAGAGGAGAAAAAGTGACAGCACTTGCGGCTGGGCCCAGTCTTGTCTTCGCCGAGAGGTTCGCCCCCAACAAGCCAGGACTAGAAGATGAATGCCCAGAACAAACGGCACAAGCAATACTGCTAACCTGGGAAGGCGGGGTTACCGGACCAAGAGGCGCTGATTTAGCGGAGGCCCAGCGAACAGCTGTATCGGTTCTACTTGATGATGGCAATTCTGTGCACCCGCTCGCACTCGCCGATGATGATCCGGATAATCATGTCATTGCTTGCCTTGCTGAAACAAGTCCAGCAGTCTCGGTTAGCGTAGTAGCGGGCTTTTTTCATGATCCGGGAGATGACGCTAATCCCGAGACCAACATAAACGTATTTTCGAAAATGAATTATTAAGATTTAGAGATAGCTACGAAGTCTATTAGAAATTTAGTACAGGAACCTCGACATGAAATACTTTTTTAAAAAACTTTCTTTGTCTGCACTTTTGCTTGGTCTCTACTCTGGAGCTTGGGCCCAACACGTCCTGCAGCCAACTCAACACTGTCGAGATAACGCTGCCTCTGACATTGTGACCTTTGCCGATACAGTGCTGGAAACCGCGGTCCGTGAAGCCTTGTCACTCGAACCACAAGAAGCACTTAGTTGCGAACAAGCCGCACAATTAACGACGCTGGGCTCTGGCGGCGGGGGAGCGAGAAGATCGGTTTCCGGTTCGCCTGAGTGGGTTGACCCTGAACACCTGTTTCACGACTTGTCTGGAATTCAGAATCTCACAGGTTTAACTAATCTCGCTCTTCCCAATCGAGGGCTCTCCGACATTAGCCCCTTGGCTGAACTTTCTGAATTGACACATTTAAATCTGCACACCAACTGGATTTCTGATATCAGCCCTTTACGTGAGTTGACCAATCTGGTCGATTTGCGTATCGCCGAAAACCCTTTGACTGATGTTAGCCCTTTAGGTGAGCTTACAGAATTGAGAGTGCTTCGAATGCATCGCCACGGTGATTTCATCGGCGGGCAAAATCCCAGGTCGGTTATGGGAGCGACTGGTGTGCTATTCACTAATGCCGTTACTGACATTAGCTCATTGGCAAAACTCACCAAGCTAGTTGATCTAAATATTCATACGCAAGATATAAGTGACCTGACCCCTTTAAGCGGATTGACATCGTTAATAGAACTGCGACTCGCTGGCAACTCGTTCACTGACATCAGCCCTTTACGCGGACTCACTACACTTGAATATCTTGAGCTAACTGGGAACGACATTACAGATATTTCACCACTCAGCGGACTTACAAACCTGATGGCGCTCGACCTCCGATTCAATCCTGAATTAACAAATATTCAGGCACTGTTTGAGAATCCAGGTATTGGGGCTGGGGATATCGTCGAGCTAAGACATACCAACGTGTCATGCACAGAGCAGGCACGACTGGCAGAGAAAGGCGTGGAAGTCCGCACCGAGTTATTCTCTTCTTGCGCCACTGCCACTAGGCAACGATAAGGATTTTCAGAACTTACTATGATGAAAACACTAAAAACGCGCGCCCTTCTGCTTTGCTCACTGTCAGTATTGTTTACTGCTGTGCAGGCTGCAGAACCAGCTGATGTTACTGCCACCCGTCTTGCTAATGGACCTATCATAACGCCTGGGATGGATGCCCGAATGGGCGGCAATATCCAGGGTCCTTCGTTGATTAAGGTGCCTGACTGGGTTGAGAATCCACTTGGCAATTATTATCTATATTTTGCCGATCACCGCGGCACCTACATTCGCATGGCATACGCCGATGATGTGACTGGCCCATGGACCGTCTATTCGCCCGGCTCCTTAAGGCTCGAAGACTCTTTTTTCCCCACTACTTGCCCGCCCTGCTCACATAGACCAGGTAGGACTGGAGCGTTGTATGCGCATATCGCATCACCCGACGTACAAGTACGCGAAGATCTTCAACAAATTGTCATGTATTACCATGGCCAAAGTGTAGGCAGACAATTCACACGCGCAGCAGTGTCTGAAGACGGTATTCACTTCGAAGGCAATGAAGAAGATTTAGGTCTCGCCTATTTCCGCGTAATCGAGCATAAGGGTTTCCACTACGCCATGAGCATGCCAGGTTTCCTTTTTCGCTCGCACGATGGCTTGACGAATTTCGAAGCGGGTCCCAATTTTTTTACACCTAACATGCGTCATTCAGCCCTGCTGATTCGAGATGAACACCTCTATGTATTCTTTACAAACCGGGGCGATGAACCGGAACGCATAATGCTTTCCACAATCGAGTTAACAGATGATTGGAATGAATGGACTGCAAGTGAGCCTATCGAAGTATTGCGACCCGAAATGAATTACGAGGGCGCCAATTTGCCCATGGCAGCTTCAAGAGGAGGCTACATCGATGAACGGGTTCACCAACTCAGAGATCCAGCCATCTATCAGGAAGACGGCAAAACCTATTTACTCTATTCCGTTGCAGGCGAAAGTGGAATCGCTGTCGCTGAGATAGAGTTCAGTGGCCGCTAAGATAATTAGTTGATCACACCCATATACGGCACTTACATAAAGAATAAAGAACAATGACTATGAGAAAAAGAGCCCCCATGAATTTTCGCTCACACCTATTAAACCCAATTGCACTGACACTAATGTGCTTTCCCTTTATTGCCACTCAGGCACAACCTACTTTATCACCTGAAGATCACTGCAGAGATTTCTCAGCAGATGCCATTGTCACCTTCGCAGATCCAGACCTGGCGGTCGTAGTTCATGACGCATTGGGATTGGAAGTGCAGGAGCCGCTTAGTTGCGAGCGCGCAGCCGATTTAGAGCAGTTTGCCGTTACTGCGACAAGTGAACGCGTCGTGTACGGCGGCACTTTAAGACCAGCGAGACAACCTTCGGAACCTGCCTTCGAGAGCCTGAATGGCATGCAAAATCTCACCGGCTTAACCTCACTGTCGATGTTCAACAGACTCATTACTGACATTAGTCCGCTTCGCCACTTAACTAAACTCAGCTCTCTAGTCCTGCACACTAACTGGATCAGCGACATCGAACCTTTGAGTGAGCTGATTAACCTTGAGCGGCTAATTATCAGTGAGAATCCAATTTCCGATATAAGCCCATTGGCAGGACTCACGAAACTTCGTCAATTGCATGTACACGGCCTGTATCCGAATCAACTGAATTATTGGCTTGCCATAGATGACGGGCGCGACCCGAACGTAGTGTTTAATGGCATCACCGACATCAGCCCACTGGCTAGCCTCACGGAAATGCGCTTGCTGCGAATTCATCTCAATGACATTGAGGATATTAGCCCTCTTGCCAACCTCACCAAGCTAATTCATTTGCGGTTGTACGATAATCAGATTGAAGACATCAGTGCCCTTGCTGGTTTGAATGAATTGGTCTTGTTGTGGGCGCATGGCAATCAGATAGAAGACATTAGTGCGCTAAGTGACATGAGCGAGATGCAACAACTCAGCCTTGACGACAATGCAATTTCCGACATTAGCGCCCTTGCAGGTATGACAAGGATGAAGGAACTGTTCCTAACCAACAATAGTATTGAGGATATCGCTCCACTTAGGCGATTACACGCACTGGAGGTTTTGCGCCTTGAGAACAACAAAATCACGGACGTGAGCGCCATTGGTGGACTCGATCAACTTAGGGAACTTAGCGTAGCGCGGAACTGGTCGCTCTCTGACGTGCAACCATTACTGCATAACCAGGGCATCTCGACAGACGACGAACTAGACCTGCGCTTCACCGCTGTCCGCTGTTCTGACATCGACACATTCGCTAATCGGGGAGTTACTCTACTCAGAGTGACTACCGTAAATGGGTCTGGCTGCGTAGGCCGAAGGCTGGAAGATCCGTGAGCAAATCAAGTTTAGATAAAAGTATATCAACCAACAAATCAGAAAATTTGATATGTTGTACTATTAAATGCAAGAAGTAATAGCAAGAAGCTGATTTCAGAAAGTTATCTCTCAGATGTAGTAATCTCGTCTGCGAAGTATCGAGCTCAAAACAAAAAGAACAATAAAGAGGCAATCACGCAATGCACAAATCTCTGGTAGTCGCCTTCCTATTTGGAACAATCGCGTCTATGCAGCTCAGCGTCAGCGAAGCTCAAACGCGAATTCCAGGTTGGAACCGGGTAGCACCTCCGGGCGGCCATCAAAATGATCCGCAACTTGTACGAGCGAAAGGCGGGCCCGTAGTGCCAATTTTTGAAGGTTGGTTCCCAAACCCAGACGGGACCTTTCAGCTTTGTTTTGGTTATTTCAATACCAACACAGATGAGGTCTTCGATATTCCTGTTGGGCCCAACAACTATATCGAGCCTGCAGAATTCAATGGCATGCAACCAACCCATTTTTTACCGCAACCAGATGGCGGGCGTCGCCATTATTGTGTGATGAGTGTAACCGTTCCTGCCGACTGGGGTGATCGTGATGTGCGTTGGACGCTCGTGGACGAACTTACGGGTCAAGAGTTCAGTTCACCCGGCAGATTAGTACACAGCACTTATCGACACGATGAACCTTTGCAGCCTTCGCGTAAAAACAGCCCACCAAAAGTACGGCTGCAGGCGGAAGGACCAATCGCGGAAGGACGAGTTGGATTTGGTCGCGGTATGGTGTCGGAAACTTTAGAAGCCAATGTCGGAGAACCAATTGAATTAACTGCCCGTGTTCGACGGGACAACCCATTTCGTGATGATGATGACCGCGCTATTCGTGTTAGATGGTTTAAGTACCAGGGTCCCGGTGATGTTGTTTTCACTCCCAACTGGAGTTCATGGCGGGAAGAAATGGTGGGATGGATCGCGGCAGCGAGTTGGCAGTCGTCCGAATTCGCCTACGGTGAACAGAAGACTCAGGCAGTTTTTAGTGAACCCGGTGAATATATAGTTCAGGTGCAGGCCTATAACAATGCTGGCCGTGCCGCCTATGAGAGTCAGGACTTTGAATTCTGGTGCTGTTGGACCAATGCCTTTGTAAGAATAAATGTAAAATAACAGTAACAAACTAAACGCGAAACAGACTTTGTTTTATCCGAAGAGAAATACAGAGAAAAGTAATCTGTTCTCAGCCAGGAGAAGCACAATGCGAAATACGACAAAAAAGAGCTACTACATAAACTCGATAAAAATGATTGGTGCGCTATTTCTGTTCGCCATTCCCCAATTTGGCATGCAAGCTGCCGAGCCTACCCAGACTCCAACTTTTTCTAATGAAGTCGTTAGAATTTTGCAGCAGAAGTGCCAACGGTGTCATCAGCCTGGCGGCATTGGACCAATGCCCTTGGAAACCTACCAACAAGTAAGTGCCTGGGCACCTCGTATTAAGGAAAATGTGCGCCGGCGTGTCATGCCACCCTGGCATCTGGACCCCACAATAGGAATTCAAGAATACAAAAATGATTTCTCATTAAGCGATGAGGAAATTGCTACGCTAGTCGCCTGGGCTGACTCTGGCACGCCTGAAGGTGACCCAGCGGATTTACCGGGAGCGGTTGACTGGCCAAACTGGTTGGAATGGGAATTGGAACCTGATTTAGGGCCGCCGGACCTGGTGTTTGAATCCGGTCCAATCGCGGTGCGTGCGGAGGGCGGAGACTTTTGGCCTTCGATCGATGTGGAGTGGCCTGCGCTGGAAAATCAACGCTTTTTGAAAGCCGCTGAAATTCGTAACACTATCCAGGGCCGCGGTGCACTGCACCATAACAATATTCGATTGAACCTCGAGGAAGGTCCTTCCGGCCGAGTCGTCGGTGCAGGTGCAGGAAAGCGCTGGGACTATTTTGGTGAAGATACTGGCATCCTGTTCGACACCGGACCCGGCGTTGTAAATTTTGGGGCACATTATTTCCCCATTGG
>Ga0206679_10001897_pt1 | contig 17042 bp, 16 predicted proteins | sample M110012015metaG_FD_155464 | JGI IMG/M metagenome (GOLD analysis project Ga0206679, IMG submission 155464) | Ammonia-oxidizing marine archaeal communities from Monterey Bay, California, United States - M1 100m 12015 | ecosystem: Environmental > Aquatic > Marine > Intertidal zone | place: USA... | reverse complement strand
GTATATTGAAAAAGGCTTCTTCAATCCAATTTTATAATTTCTATTTTTCCTAAATTAAGATTTCTGATTTCGTTTTCAATAATTGACAGATCACCAACAATTATCCATGTCCATATATTCGGATCAATATAAGTATTGGTTGCCTGATGTATATCATCAATTGTTATTGCCTGATATGTTTCAGGAAGACTCTCAAGATAATCATCACTTCGATTAAATGCGACTATACCCGATAGTCCAATCATCAATGCACCAAATGTTTCAAATTCACCTATTAAGCCTAGTGATCTATCTTTAATAATGACTTCGAGCTCTTCTTTCTCAGCAGGTCTTGATGTTAGGTATTCATCATATTCTCTAATGATTTCTTGAATTGATGGAACTGTCTTATCAGTTTGCACTGGTGCATAAACTAACATCGGTCTTGGTCCTTTGAATCTTGATAATCTTGCTCTTGCTCCATAAGACCAACTTTTATCTTCTCTGAGGTTCATATTTAATCTTGAGGTAAAGCTACCTCCAATAACTGCGTTCATTAACTCTATATCTTTCTCAACTTGAGAGTCAGGAAATGGAAGCAATTGGCCTGCTACTATCAATGATTGAACAGCACCTGGTTTGTCCACTAAATATATCTTTCTTTCAGTTGGTATTTGATAGTTTTGAATATCAATTGCATTATTTTGATAGCTTTCAGAATCATTCCAATTACTAAACTTACTCTCCAAAATAGCCGTTATTTCTTCTAAGTTAGTATCACCGACTACAAGAATTGTGGCATTACTTGGGTTCATATTTTCTTGCGTATATTCAATCATATTTTCTTTCGTCATCCATTGAATTGAATCCCTAGTGCCATTCCCACTGAATGGCTTACCGTATGGGTGATTTTGACCATAGAGTATACCTGGTGCGATATTAGAGACAATTCCATTTGGAGTAGAGAGTGATTGATCAATAGAAGCTAACCATCTCATTTTTTTTCTTTGAATTTCTTTTTCATCAAAAACAGCTTCGGTCATAACTTCATAAAGAAGATCTAATGATGGTATGAGATTAGACTTTAATGAAGAAATATTAATGCTTGATGTGTCGAGAGAAACATTGGTATACAAATCAGTTCCCAACTCTTCAAGTTTCGAACTCAACTCTAATGCATCGTATCGTTTTGTCCCTTCTGTAAGCATGGACATTGAAAAACTTGCAAGACCCGGTTGCTGATTTGAATCACTAGAATGACCACTTTTGAATTGAACTGATACATTGACCATAGGTACATCATGTCTTTCTGCTAAAACAATCTCTAACCCATTTGATAATTTTGCTCTTTGTATATCAGGTAAATCTAGAGTTGGGTATTGGGTTGGGAAAGGTAATTGGCTGCGATCAGCAGTGGATTCTTCATTATGAGATCTCTGTGCATTTGGGACCACTGTTAACACATAATCACCATCGGATAGCCATTTATTTGCCGTAGTTTTTAAATCTTTTGCAGAAGCATTAATTATATTACTGATAAGTTTTTTATAAGCACCAGGATCACCTTGATAAATCTCACCTTTAGCTAAAATATCTGATTTACCACCAAACCCTCCTACTCTTTGCAAACCCTTAATCCAAGATGCTCTTAAGGATGTAATAGTATTATCAAGTCGCTTTTTAGAGGGACCTTTTTTTATAAATTCATGAATGGTTTCATCAATTGCATTTTCCAGTTCCACTATAGATTGGCCATTGGATAAATCAGCAGCAACCCAAAATTGTCCTGCAATTTCTCTATCGTAATAGAAAGCTGAAACACTAGTAGCAATTTGTTTTTCGTAAACCAATGACTGGTATAGACTTGAATTCTTGCCGCCTGCAAGCAAATTAGCAATTAATTCAAGATGGGCTTCATCTTTTGTTCCTTTTTCTGCTGTATTCCAAACTTTATAAATTCTGGTATTTGGAACACGATCGTACATCACTTCTCTGATTTGGCCTGTTCTTTTTGCGATCCATTTTTTTCTTTTTATTGGTTCAGGCCCTGCTGGAATATCACCAAAATACTTATTTACTAGCTTTTTTGCTTCCTCTACATTGATATCACCAGCGAGAGATAATACAGCATTATTAGGTCCATAATATGTTTTAAACCAATTCTGTACATCTTCTAGTGATGCTGCATTTAGATCAGCCATTGAACCAATAGTAGACCATGAATATGGGTGTCCTTCTGGAAATGTTGCCTTACCTGCCTGTAGAAATACTCTCCCGAAGGGTTGGTTTTCTCCTTGTCTTTTTTCATTCTGAACCACACCTCTTTGCTCGTTTAGTTTTTCTTCTGTGACAACTCCTAAAAGATGGCCCATCCTATCTGATTCCATCCATAGTGCTAAATCTAGTGCTGGTTTGGGAACATTTTGAAAGTAATTAGTTCGGTCAGCATTGGTGGTTCCATTCAAATCAGTTGCCCCAACTTGCTGAAGGGGTCCAAAATATTCATCGTTATAATTTTCAGTGCCATTAAACATCAAATGTTCAAATAAATGTGCAAATCCAGTTTTTCCTGGTAACTCATCTTTTGATCCAACGTGATACCAAACATTTATTGCGACTACAGGTATTTTGTGATCTTCATGAACAATAACTGTTAGACCATTGGATAACGTAAATTTCTCAAAAGTTATTTCTGTAATTTCCTCATCAGCTGATGACATGGAACTGAAACTAATTAGAAACAGCATGAGAAAAGTTCTTTTTATTCTTATCATGATATATTTTAAACCTAGATATTATTTTGTTGTGATAATAACGGATTTAGTAGAATTTGATAACTAATTAAATGAAAATATGAGACAAATATTATATAAAACATCATTCTTTCTATTTGCTTTTATAGTCAGTTTAAGTTTATTTGCTGAGCACCATAGAGTTCCATCAGGGCATATAAATCATCAGTTCGCAAAAAATATAGATAGTCTTTTTAAAGACAGGAGCAATAAACCTGGATGTGCTGTCGGAGTGATTAAAGATGGTTTGTATATCCATAAAAAAGGTTATGGTATGGCTAATCTTGAACATAACATTCCTATTAAACCAAATACAATATTTCGAATTGGTTCAATCAGTAAACAATTTACAGCAATGCTACTAGCAATCCTGGAAGAAAAAGGTCAATTATCTTTTGATAGCGAAATGAAAGAACACCTTCCTGATTTAATTGATTATGGGGAGAAAGTTACGATTAATCAGATGATACATCAGTTTAGTGGTTTAGGTGATTATGAATATGCTGATTATCCAGGTCGATTTAAAAATTCTATGGGTAATGAATTTAGATGGGGTAATGAAGACTACTTAAGCAATGAAGAATTTCATGCATTGATTAAAACATTACCCCTGATTATAAAACCTGAAACACAATTTCATTATAGTAATACCGGCTATGTCTTACTTGCTCTGGTTGCTGAAAATGTAAGTGGAATGAGTCTTAGGAAGTTGGCTAATGAAGAAATATTTGGACCGCTTAAAATGGACAACTCTTTTTTTAATGATGATGTAAATTTAATCTTTAAAAATAGAGCTGATGCTTATTCTCCAATAAAAAATAATCAAGGTGGCTATAAAATTAATGTCACTAACCTAAGTTGGGTGGGTGATGGAGGAGTTTATACATCTCTTGATGATTTTATAAAATGGGATCAAAACTTCTATATGAATAAACTGGGTAGAAAAAATAAGTCATTAATAGATACGATGGAGAAAACTTATTCTGAAACTAAAGTAAAAAAAAGAAATCAAAAAATGGCTAATGAAGAAATAAATGAAAAGACTTATGCCTATGCTCAAAACCTTGCTTACTATAATGGTTATAAACGATGGTCACAATCAGGATCATGGGCTGGATGGTTAGCCCATTATGCTCGATTTCCAGAAATTGGTTTTTCAACAGTTGTTTTTTGTAATACAGATGAAATTGATGCAACAATTATTTCTGATGAAATTAGTGATCTTTATTTTAAGTCTTTCAAAGAGAAATAAATCAAAAGGCATTTTTCCCAGTTAGTGCCCTACCAATAGTTAACTGATGTATAGTCTCTGTTCCTTCATAGGTGATAACACTCTCCAGATTTAACATATGTCTAATTGGAACATACTCAGCACTAATCCCAGATCCTCCAAGCATATCTCTACAATCCCTAGCAATATCAAGTGCCATTCTTACATTATTCCATTTAGCTAAAGACACTTGAGTTGGATTCATTTCATTCTTGTCCTTGAGTTGGCCTAACCTAATAGAAAGAAGACTGGCTGTGACAATTTTTCTTTGCATATCAGCTAATCGAATCTGGATACTCTGATTTTCAGAAAGTTTTCGATCAAATAGAACTCTAGTATCAGCATATTCCAATAATTGTTGTAAACAATCTTCAGCAGCTCCTATTACACCCCAAGAAATTCCATACCGAGCTTGGGTTAAACAACTTAATGGTCCTTTCAAACCAATAATATTTGGTAATACATTGTTACGAGAAACTCGTACATTATCCAAAAAAAGCTCTGATGTTATGGATGCTCTAAGTGAAAATTTATTTTCTATTTTATTAGCAGTAAAACCCTTTGTTGAAGTCTCTACAATAAACCCTCTGATTCCTTCATCTGTCATTGCCCAAATCAATGCAACATCAGCTATAGAGCCATTAGTAATCCACATTTTTGAACCATTTATAACCCAATCTTCTCCATCTTTTTTTGCATGTGTTTTCATATTAGAAGGATCTGATCCACCATGAGATTCTGTCAATCCAAAACAACCTATGGATTCTGCCTTAGCTAATCTTGGAAGCCATTTTTGCTTTTGCTCTTCACTGCCATAGGTGTAAATTGGATACATAACTAAACTACTTTGAACTGAAACAAAGCTCCTTACTCCACTGTCTCCTCGTTCAAGTTCCTGGCAAATCAATCCATAAGACATTGCATTCATCCCAGCACATTCATAACCTTCAATGGAACTCCCAAGTAATCCAAGTTCTGCTATGGGTTTAATTAGATCAGAGGGGAAAGTATGTTGTTCAAAATGTTCTTGGATAATAGGTTTTACATTTTCTCTCACAAAACGAGAAACATTTTCTTTTACCATTAATTCTTCTTCAGATAACAGTGATGCCGTATCAAATAAATCTATACTCATAATTGTAAATAATTAATGATTAAAAAATTTTATGTTTGCCTTTGAGGATTTCAGTAAACATTACCCAATCACCAATAAAACTATAAAAGGGAAAATAAAATGTTGCTGGTTTATTTTTCTCTATAAAAAAATGACCAAACCAAGCACACCCATAGCCAGAGAGAAAAGCATAGGCAAGATACTTAATTTCTGCAGTAAAAATAAGATTAATAAAAAAAATAAGGAAGAGCGTTGTGCCTATAAAATGCAATAGCTTATTGTATTTATTTTCATGCTCACCAATGTAGTAAGGATAAAACTCTTTAAAACTATTAAATTTCTTTTTCATGGTATCTAAAATCTAAGATATCATCTTTTTCTCAGTTTTTCTGCAAGACGAAGCAGAAGTTTCTCAGTCGATTCCCAATTGATGCAAGCATCAGTTAGGGATACACCATACTTTAAATCATTTAAATCTTGAGTTATCTTTTGATTTCCTTCTTCAATATTGCTTTCCAACATGAAACCAATAATTGACCGATTGGATTTCAAAACTTGATTAATACAATTATCAGCTACTCTTGGCTGTAATGTGTAATCTTTATTCGTATTGCCATGACTGCAATCAATCATAATTTTTTTTGGTAAATTTTCCTTTTCAAGTTGTGCCTCACAAGATTTTACACTCTTGGTATCATAATTTGGCTTAGTGCCTCCTCTTAAGACAACATGTGTATATTGATTCCCTCTGGTTTCATAAACTGTCACTCTTCCACCATCGTTTAAACCTAGAAAATGGTGTGACTCCCTGGATGATTTAATAGCATTGATTGCAACTGATAAGGATCCATCTGTTCCATTCTTAAATCCAACAGGTGTAGAGAGGCCGCTAGCCATTTCTCTGTGAGTTTGAGATTCAGCAGTTCTGGCTCCAATAGCAGTCCAGCTTGTAAGATCTCCTAAATATTGAGGCATAATTGGATCGAGTGCCTCAGTAGCGACTCCTAATCCAAGTTCATTTAGATGAAGACATAAAGACCTTGCAATATGAATACCTTTATCGATTTGGAAGCTATCATCAATATCTGGGTCATTAATTAAACCTTTCCATCCTGTGGTTGTTCTTGGTTTTTCAAAATAAACACGCATAAGGATAAGAAAAGTATCAGATACCTCTTTCGCAAGCTCTTTGAGCCTCTCAGCATAATCTTTCGCTAATTTAACGTCATGTATGGAGCAAGGTCCCACGACTACAGCAAGTCGATCGTCTTTACCATCCAATATTGAGATTAAGTCTTTTCTTGCTTTAAGAACTGTCTTGCTCGCTTTTTTCGTCAAAGGAAGCGTATCCTTCAGAGTTTTTGGTGAAGGTAATTTTTCCTTAGCTATTACATTAATATTATGTATCTGGTTCTTCATATTTTATAAATTTCTCATTAATTCAAAAAAAATTCTAGCCAAATTTTGTAACTAGAATAAATTTAGGTGGTCTAGTGTAATAAATCCTTGAAAATAAATACATTTTTTCATAAATCTATTTTTTAAAAAAATAATTCTATGATTTATTTTCTATTGGTATTTCTAATTAGTTGTTGGCTGCACATATAACCTGGTGTACCTGCAATTGAACCACAAGGATAGGTGCTGGCTCCACAAATATATAAGTTCTCATAATCACTCAATTGATAAAAATTAGTGTCAGGTTGTGATGAATATGTTCGATCAAAATAAGATTGTCCATTGGTCAACGCGGTGTGATCGATGTTTCCTTGAGGAAAATAAAAAATATTCTTGAGATCCATAGGTGTTAACAGTCTAGACCAGATGCAGTCCTCAGGATTTTCAATATATTCTAATACTTTGTTCTTAATTTGACCTTCGATCTTAGGAATCTTATCTCCTTCTTTATCAAACGAGATGTTCTTGAGGAAAATAGCCAATCGATCGTACTGATCATTAGATCCCAAGTGCCTCATAGCTGCGCCTTCACAATAAATCTGCATAAAACCTGGAGCATAATCAATATCATCACTAATGGCTTCAAGTGTGGCATTCTCAAATTCTTTAGTATCTTTTACAGAAAATATAAAACGAAATGAAGTATCCGGTCCAGACTTCCACTTAATAGGATTTGAAAACATCATATTCAGCTTGCCACTAGTACCTTTTAAATCTTGTGACTCAATAGAATCTATCAATACATTATCTTCAATAAGTTTTGCTGCGGTTAGAGGATCTGTACCAAATAATAAATAATCATATTCTATATTGCACTCAGAATGGTCCTTTATATATGATAATTGATTATTATTGGTATCGATTGTTAGTATTTCAACTGATGTACTTATTTTGACACCTAATTTACTATTAATATCATACAATGCTTCACTCACTCTCCATATGCCACCCCTAACAAAACCATAATAGCCTTCGAAAATAGATCCTGAATCCATCATAGGCAATGTAAAAGCAGAATAAGGTTCTTTCAAAGAAACAGGGCCACTTTCTGAAACGGTCATTGCCATATAAGTTTTTGTTTTTTCACTGGTGAAATAATAATCCAGTAAACTCTTGGCATCTCCTTGAATCCATAAATCTGTCAATTCATTTCCCAAACAATGAACTGCATCTTCTATTGTTGGATTTTTAGCTGCTCTATAACCCTGTTGAAGAAATTGAATTACTTTTAATTCATCGGATCTAAATTTTTTAACATTGCCCTTTTCATTCCATTTTTTTGATAGTTCTTGATCTAATTCTTCTGGATTTCTGTATATTTTTGTTGGTTCATTATCCTCTGGAAAATAAACTAATTTTGGTTCCATTGGGACAAAAGTCTCAAGATATTTTGAAAGGCCTGTTTCTTCAAAAATAAATCTTTGCATCAGTCCTAAAACAGATGCGCCCAATGCGTATTGATGGCTAGATTCATTGAGGGTGATAGACTCAGATACGCAAGCACCTCCAACGTTGTTTTTCTTTTCAATTAAATGAACTTCAAATCCAGCTCGACTAAGATAATTAGCTGCTATCAACCCATTGATACCAGCACCAATAATTACAACTTTTTTATTCATTATAGAAAATATAACAGCGAAGTCATTCCTATGACAATAAGCCACAAGCAAATAGCAAAGCTAATTGGTCTTAATGAAACTTCTTTTAATGATTTAAGACTGATTCCAGTTCCTATAAAAAATAGACCCATCAAAAGACAAATCTTGCTTGAGGTTTTCAAATAAAAAATAGCACTGTCTGAAAAAGATACAACAGATCCAAGAAGAATAAAGAGTATAAATAATAAAATAAAATAAGGGATGCTAGTTCCAGATTCTTTTCTACTAAAATACCAAGAAGAAAAAATAACCAATGGAACAATCCATAGTGTTCTACCAAGTTTCAAAATAGTAGCAACCTCTAATGAAGATTCTCCATACATTGATGCTGCACCGACAACAGATGCTGTATCATGTATGGTAAGTGCTGCAAATACTCCAAATTGCTGCTGTGTTAAATCAAGTGCACTGCCAACAAAAGGGAAAACAATAATCGCAATTAAATTCAAAAGAAAAATAATAGCTATAGAAGAAGCAAGATCTTCTTTTTTTGACTCAATAATAGGGGCTAATGCAGCCATAGCAGTTCCACCACATATTGCTGTTCCTGCAATCAATAAAAGTAAATGTTTTTTATTGATTTTCATACAATAACCTAGGAAAAAACCAATAATCATAACTAGAAAAACATAGAGTGATATTAAAGGAAAATAATTAGCACTGATACTTGTAAAAGATGAATAACTGATCGTGCCACCCAAAAGAACAATACCCATTTTGAGAAACCTTGAACCTAAAATACTTGGTAAGACAATTACACTATTTTTATTTAATACTGTAAATACAATCCCCAGTATGAGGCTGATTGCAGGATTGAATACTGCAAGTGACACTGATAACAGCAATACTAATAAAAAATAAATCACTATTTAAGAAAACTACTCAATACACTGGGATCATAAATTTTTACAACTACTGAATCATTACTACCAATCTCTCCTTCTACATCAATACTACCAACCAGCCCTCTTAGTTTTTTTGCAGCTTTAGAGAAATCAGTATTTTTTATTTCGTCTCCATTTCTTTTTTTATATATTTTAGCAATTTGCTGAGACATATACTGGCATGGTGGATTGTAATCCTCGACCATAAGAACAGCTCCAGATGGAAAGCATAATTGTGTGCCTTTTGTGAGCTGAGAAAAATTAGGAATCCCTACAAAACATAAATTAACTCCAAGTTTACCTGGCAATAGAGAACTGGACAGATCCATTTCTTTTTCTATTGTTTTTATTTCCTCAATGGATACAGCTGACCACTGCCTGTCATTCCTTCTAATTGTGCCCTCAGGTATAGATTCACCCTCATATGTAATCCTAGTGAACCCTTGATGTTTATCATTTTCAAAGCCTTGTAAATTTACCCTCGCTCTTTCAATGGATTCTTTACTCATATCTTCATTATTACCAGTGTGTACTGAATAAACAGAACCAATTATTTCTTTCATTTCTTGTCCTTAATACCTGCTATTTGTTTCAGGTTTAATATATATTTTCTATGAGTCTACTGTTATTTGATTATTAACTTAACACACTTATTTGTTATTTTATTTCCTCTCTTCTGGGATATTCTTTAGAGTAGCATTTCTTGTTCCATCTGAATTGTATGTCACTAACAAAGGCTGCCATTCTTCTCCATCACAGATAAATAGAATGCAACCTTCAACTTCAATATTGCCATTATCGAGAAGCTTCAATTTAGCCTTGAATGTTTTACCAATCCTAGGATCGTAAATTTTACCCCCCTTTAGTTCATTTTTTGAATTAAGACCTTCTTTGAAACCAGTTAAAATATTAGTGCCAACCAATGGTCTGGATCTCAGGTCTTCGCTTACGTTATTTTCATCAAGGATATTTTTAGGATTCTCTCCTTCCTCTACAATAATATGTACTATTTCTCCACAAATAAGTTCATCGCAGTACTTAATTTCAATGATTGAATCTGAAGCCAACCAGTAACCTATAACAGTGTCCTCAGCTGCCTCTATATAAGTTGAGAAAAAAAATAGAAGAAGCAAATACTTGATCTGTGTCATGTAAGGATCACTGTTTATTTTTGATCGTATCTACCAGGAGCAAGATTAGACTCTAAGAGTTTTAATGCTGAAGATGGAAGTATTCTAAGAAGGAAAACTAAAAACCTATAGGTTTTTGTTGGTACGCATAAAGGTTTCCCATTCAATGTTGCTTCAACTGCTTCATCAGCTATTTGTCTTGCACTAAATTTCATAAAGGCAGGCACTTTATCCATTTCATTCTGAACGCCACTTGATTGATGAAAATTAGTGACAGTAAACCCGGGACAGACTGCTGTTGAAGTGATTCCCTTATGATTATAATTTGTATTCAAAGCATCACTAAACCTGTTCATAAAGGTTTTTATTGGCCCATACAGCGCTTGTATTGTTGAGGGTGGAGCAAACGCTGCAACAGAAGATACAATCATTATTTTCCCATAACGATTAGAGATCATATTTGGCAAAAATAATTTTGATAGAGCGATTACTGCAATGCCCAATACTCTAATAAAATCTTCTTCAGCATCCATTGCAGTTTCATGAAAAGGAGTTGCTATTCCATAGCCCGCATTATTAACGAGACAATCAATATGATAATTATTGGATGTGCAAAAATTATATATATCTTGAGGGGATTCTTTTTGACTCAAATCCGAGCAAACAAAATCAACTTTTATTCCGTGTTTATCTGAAAGCTTCTTAGATAACTCTATTAACTTAACTTCATTTCTTGCAGTAAGAATTAAATTAAAGCCCCTTTCAGCTAATGAATTTGCAATTTCTAAGCCAATTCCAGATGAAGCCCCAGTTATTAATGCAAAAGTATTTTTCTTATTCATTGTGAAACTAATTTAGAAAATTAGTGATGATTTCTGCATTTATTTCTGGCTCCTCGTAGAATTGCCAACTTCCAGAAGCAGGTACTTTTTTTATGATGCTACCTTCTATATTCTTTTGCAATGCCACTACATCTCCAGCATAAATATCTTCTTCTGCCTCAAGTAGGAGTGTTTCTTTTTTTAATTCATCAAGATTGGGTTGATAACGGTAAATAGCATAATGCATATCATACTTTCTCTGACGATTAATTAAACTGGTTAGAAAAGGCCGAAATGTCATTTCAGGTGTGGTTTTACTAGCACTCATTTTCCTATACACAGACCAGGTTTTTTTTAAGAACGCTCCATCTATATCAACTGGCAAGTCTCTAGTCATAGGTTGATCAATAAGTTTTTGTATTTGTTCTTCAGTAAGGTTTTCTTCTCTACCAGCTCCCGAGAGTATTAACTTATCAGTTCTTTCTGGATATCGTAATCCCATGTTTATCGCAACTGTTGCACCGCCATGTTGACCGAGAACATGCACTTTATCCACTTCAATATGATTTAAAACATCAATTACAGAATCAGTATACTCATCGACATTGAGTTCATATTCTGAAGTATCAGATTGGCCATGATTTGGTAAGTCAATACCAATGACTTTATATGTATCAGCTAAAAAAGGTGCAAGAGATAAATATTCAGCAGATGTTTGTCCTGATTGATGCACTAGGAGCAAGGCTGGACCTTCCCCAATAGTCCAATAATGAACTCTTCCAAACTGAGTATCAGAATAGTCTCTCCTAATTTCTCCAGACATACCTGGCATTTCTGCGTTCACTATTGACATAATAAAACTACCTATGAGTATTGGTAGTAGTGCTATTATTTTTATTTTTCTCATATTTTTCCTTAACTCTTTTTAGTAGACAATTAACGGACATATCCAAGTATAGAAATAAAATGGCAGGCGCTACCTAACAAGACAAAAAAGTGCCAGATACCATGAGCATAAGTCAGTTTTTCCATTTCACCCAATACATAAAAAATTACTCCTATAGTATAAGACACGCCACCAATTATGAGTAGGAAATAACCAATACTTGGAATCGCTTCTCTAAGGCTGCTTAGATCAAATGAACAAGCCCATCCCATCCCTAAATAAATCAGCATCTGTCCAATTTTGATGGATTTTCCTTTGAGAAAAATCTCACTAAGGATACCGATAAGTGCCAAACTCCAAACAATACCAAGTATTAAAAAACCATTACCTTCACGTAAACTTACCAACATATAGGGTACGTAAGTGCCTGAAATTAGTAGATAGATAGCTATACGATCCATCAAATTGAAAAATGTTTTTAACTGGTATGATTGAAAGCTATGGTACAAAGTAGACATGGTGTAAAGCAAAACGAGGGTAAAGCCAAAAATACTAAAGCTTGTGATAACCCAAACATCATTTGTTTGAATGCTGATCGTCAGTAAAGCTCCAAAACCAATCAGTGATAGAACGGTGCCGACTAGATGAGTAATACTATTTAGCTTTTCACCATAATACATAGTTATTTATTATAAGATTAAAAAAACAATAATAGTTGAGTATTTATTTGGAATTAAGACTAGATGTAATGTAATCATAAGCTTCATCAACACTGTCCGTAAGAAAAAAAAGATCTAGATCCTTCCTGTCTATTGTTCCAAATTCAACTAAAGTTTCAAAATTAATTAATTTGTTCCAATACTCTTTACCAAAAAGAATTATAGGTAAGTTTTTCTTGATTTTTCCAGTTTGTATTAGTGTAAGAATTTCAAAGAATTCATCTAAAGTTCCAAATCCTCCAGGCATAATTACGAGAGCTTTTGCTAGATAAGAGAACCAAAATTTTCTAGTAAAAAAATAATGAAATTCAAAATCTAACTCTGCATTAACATATGGATTAGGAGCATCTTCAAAAGGTAAGGAAATCCTGAAGGAAGCTGTTTTCCCTTCTGCTTCTCTTGCTCCACGATTGGCTGCAATCATTATGCCTGGACCTCCTCCTGAACAAATAACATATTTCTGTTCTTCATGATTTAAATTCTTAGACCATTCTGTCAATCGTTTTGAGAGCATTCTTGTGGCATCGTAGTATTCAGCTAACTTTGAACTTTTGCTTCTCCCTTCACTAAGGCTATCTTTGCTACTTAATTCCTCGGGTGATGGCGCCCTTGCTGATCCGAAAATTACTATTGTGTTCTTGACTTTTTCTTCTTCAAGTTGAATCTTTGGATGGAGGTATTCAGCTAGAATTCTTAATGTACGTGCATCTTTGCTATTTAAAAAATCTAAGTTTTTGTAAGCTTTTTCTGTTTTCATATCTTTTCTACTTATGTTCTTTTTAAAGGGAAACTCACTATACAGATTTAACTTATCTTGTATATAAGAGATTAATATATAGAATCTGAAGATAGTGGTGGAGCTAGGCGGGATCGAACCGCCGACCTCTTGCATGCCATGCAAGCGCTCTCCCAGCTGAGCTATAGCCCCATTATTTCCTTTAGTATTGAGAAAGTTCTGAGTTCAAACTTATCGAAACTATTTTCATATTACTAATAAATTTATTTTACATCATAAACATCCATGATTAATGTAATTTTAAATATTCTATTCCTCACCCTAATATCTCTTTTTTATTCTATAATTTATTCATATTAGAATAATTAGACCAATAAAAAGGAGGTCAATATGACTGTAAGTGTTTTATTAGAAGGTGTATTAAAAGAAGATCAAGTGGAAAAGTTTACTGAACTATGCAAAGAAGCCTATATAGTCACTAGAGCTTATGATGGTTGTCAAGGTATTAATCTGACGCTTAATGTGGAAAATAATAATAATTTTGTCATGACAGAAACATGGGAATCAAAAGAACATTATGAGAAATACCTAGCATTTAGAACTCAAGATGGAACTGTGGAATTAATTGGTTCAGTATGTGATGAAGGACCAACAATAAGAATTTTCGATATAACAGAAGCTTAACCTTCTAAACAAATATATGAATACACATAGATTTGTAAAACCCATTATGCAGGGTTTAACAAAACTGCATACACTGCTCTATAAAAAATTTGGTGGTAGATTTCTTGGCACCTTCCTTGGTAATCCTATTTGTATGATTACTGCAGTTGGCAGAAAATCAGGCAATCTTAGAAGCATCCCTTTATTAACTATTCCCTATGAAGATGACTATATATTGGTTGCCTCAAGTGGTGGTTCACCATTACACCCAGGTTGGTATTACAATTTAGTTAATAATCCAAAAATAGAAATGACAGTTAATTCAAAAACGTTCACTGCAAATGCTAATAAACTGTCTGAAGATGAAAAAGAGAGTATCTGGCCATACATTATAAAAGCATGTCCTTTTTATGAAGAGTATCGACAAAAAACAACAAGAAATATTCCTGTTTTCATCTGTTCTGCCATTAACTGAGCTTTAAACTCATATCAATTATTTCCAATATACTCTATAGCTTTCTTAATTCTAGAGTGAACAATTTCTTTGTCTAGAAGTGTTGCGGTTACATCTATTGAAGGTGAAACTGTGTTTCCTGTAATTGCTACTCTTAGTGGTTGCCCTATCTTCCCAAAACCAATTTCATTTCTTTCACAAACATCTTTGATAGCTTGATGAATAGCTTCACTCTTCCAATCAATATCTTGAAAAATAACCAATAAATCATTCAAAGGTTTAGAGATTTTAATTTTTAGATGTTTTTTTGCAGCCTCTTCATTGATCTTAAATTCACTAGAGTAAAGAGATTCAAAGAAACTGATTAATTCATTAAGATTCTCTACTCTTGATTTATAGGCTGCAGAGAATGCATTAATGACTTCTTCAGTCGGAAGATCAATTAATTGCTTATCACAGTTTTCTACCAAATAAACTGCAAGCTCATTATTGTCACTAGTCAATAAATGTTGCTGATTAACCCATTTCAATTTCTGTAAATCAAACTTAGCACTCGACTTATTTAAACTTTCAATATTAAATTTATTTATTAATTCACCCTTACTAAAAATCTCTTCATCACCATGGGACCATCCCAATCTGACTAAATAGTTTAGAAGAGCATCTGGCAAAAAACCTTGGTCTTTGTACTCCATAATGTTCATTGAGCCATGACGTTTTGATAGACGTGAGCCATCAGAGCCTAAGATCATAGGAAGATGAATAAAAGTTGGTAGTTGGAAGTCTAATGCCTTAAATAACTGTATATGTTTTACTGTATTCTTCAGATGATCGTCCCCTCTTATCACATGAGTAATAGCTGAATCATGATCATCAACCACCACGGCTAAGTGGTAAGTAGGCATACTATTGGATCTAAAGATGATAAAATCATCCAATTCTTCACAATCTACCTCAATGCTCCCGTAGAGTTGATCAGTAATAACAATGTTCTCGGTTTCTTGTGACTTAAAACGAACTACATAATCTCCCTCTCGTTTAATATCTTGAGATAAGTCCCTACAAGTTCCATCGTATTTTGGATTTTGTCCCTCTTTTAATTGTATTGCTCTCTTTTGATTAAGTTCCTCTTGCGTGCAATAACATCTATAAGCATGTCCTTTTTGTATTAATTCATTTGTTTTTTGATGGTAAAGATCCTTTCTTTTAGATTGATAAATAATTTCTTCGTCGTGATCAAGGCCCAACCAAGACATCCCTTGGAGAATTGCATCTATAGATTCCTTAGTAGATCGTTCTAGATCTGTATCTTCAATTCTAAGGAGGAATTGACCACCTTGATTCTTCGCAAACAACCAACAAAATAGTGCAGTTCTTACACCGCCTATATGTAGAAAACCCGTTGGACTAGGAGCAAAACGTGTTCTGACAGAGTTGGTATTCATAGTTTTAACTTAATCATAAAAATTATAAAGCAATTATAAACGATTGCAGATACTAGGCGATATTTTTAAATTCTTCTGCAATCTCAATGAATGCTTTGTAATTAGTAGGCTCAATAGTGAAATTCATAAAACCATGGATCATCCCCTCATATTCTTTCTCAAAAACTTTCACTCCAGCATTTTTTAGAAATAATGCATAGGCTTGCCCTTCATCTCTAAGTGGATCAAAGCCAGCAGTTATAATCACAGCGGGTGGAAGCTTTTCAGGAGTCTCGTATTTGAGTGGAGCCACATAAATATTATCATGATCTTCTTCGGTCAAATAATTATCTCCGAACCAATCCATAATAGCTTGAGTCAAAAAATAGCCCTCATTGAGGGTTTTAAGTGAGAGATGTTCGCCTTTGCTATCAATTCCAGGATAGAGTAAAAGTTGTCTCTCGGGCATACTTTTACCTTCTTCTTGTCGTTTAATACAAAGACAAGCCGATAAATTACCTCCCGCACTGTCTCCCCCTACTGAAATTCTATTCGGATCAATTTTAAGCTTATCAGCGTTATCAATAAGCCAATCCATTGCCTTATCACAATCTTCTAATGGAATAGGAAAGGGATACTCTGGTGCTAAACGATACTCAACAGAAAAAACTTTCCAGTTTAAAAGTTTCGCTAAGAACTTACATACAATATCATGTGTTTTTATACTTCCAATACAAAATCCACCCCCATGAAAATACAATAAAGATCTGCCATCATTATCACTATCACTTGGTATATATTCTCGTATTGTAATTTGCTGATCTGAGACCTGTAAACTATGATCCTTATGTTCAATAGAAGGTGGTTTTTTTTCTAATGTTCCAGCTAGTTCATTATAATAATTCCTCATCGTCTCAGGTTTGACGGTACTGTAATCAATATCTTTTCGTCTTTGCTCAATAAAATATAGAAGAATCTGCATGCCTGAATCCATCGTTCTGCCGTCACAGACTTTAGGTTTTTTTACCAAAAACCTCTTATAGGCTTTTGGCAT
>Ga0206679_10001896_pt1 | contig 17047 bp, 17 predicted proteins | sample M110012015metaG_FD_155464 | JGI IMG/M metagenome (GOLD analysis project Ga0206679, IMG submission 155464) | Ammonia-oxidizing marine archaeal communities from Monterey Bay, California, United States - M1 100m 12015 | ecosystem: Environmental > Aquatic > Marine > Intertidal zone | place: USA... | reverse complement strand
CTGAACGACCGGAAATTCGTCTCCGTAAAAATCTTCCTGGGGAGCTAAAACCTGCGGCTGATCGCTGCTGACAAGCGCTGAATCGTCTTCACCAACCAGAACATACAGTGAATTACCGATTACCCGGGCACTATAAGCAACCAGTTCACTCATGGAGACGATTACACGGGTTCGGTCTCCTGACTCCACCACCGTAACACTTCTGGCATTACCTGAACCTAATGCGTGATGCTTGGCAGCAAGCGCGCTCGCGACTCCGCTCAAGTCCAACGCAATTCGTGCTGGTTGTTCGATGGTATAACCGGTAGGTGATGGAGGTGTACCATCAAATGTCATTCGTATTTCTGTCTTATCACCGGGCAGCGACGAGAACTCGATGTTTTCCATCGTCACACCAAATGCAGTGGATGAAAACATCATTAGCACAATAGAGAGTATTGATCGAGTGATCTGTGACGGCTTCGATAACCCGGATACGGCCGCTAAATTTATTCTCATTGTTTTCACCATTTGTGCACTGGTCATGTCAATGCCACCCATAAATTCCGATTACTGAAGACCCCGGAGTTCAACTACTCGCGGTCTTCTAAGCCACCCACCCGCACCATCACTCACAATTTCGGTGATATCGACTCGTGCGTCTTCAATACCTTCTATCTGCCCCCACTTGTCTCCCATGTAGTCACCGACCTGTACCCGGTGGACCCCCCCCTGGGAATCTTCGATCAGTGCGAACATTGAGTTGTTTTGCTGTAAGGTGCCTACCATCGCCAGCGATGCTAGTTGAAATCGTTCCAAATATTCTTTCACATGATTCTGCGGAGGCTTTAGGCCGATGTTCTTTTTCTGTTCTGAAGATTTTTCCGCCACTATAATAGGAGGTTCAAATGGGCTCCGTTGATTAGCTGCGCCGTAAGTAAACGTTGTGTATGACTCAAACTCCGGCAATGGGGCAATCGTCCCTCTTGGCTTATTCTCAACTTCATTCATAAAGCTTCTTAGATCCGAAAACTGATCCCCACCTGAGCATCCTGCCAGCAACAGCGTTGCTAACATTAATCCAAATAATCTGATTATCCCCGACATAGTCTGCATCACTTTGCTGCCATTAGCTCCGCTCATCGTTGTAGCGATACGTCCGCGCCAGTATTGACATGGTGAGATGACTACCCGGTGTGTCCGAACCCGTCCGCCGGCCAGCGGGCTTAATTGTAAAGTCATGTAGTGTCACGATTCGAGACAGATCAGCCACATCACTCACAAAAGCCCCAAGACTGTGGTAGCTTCCTGACACAATAATCGCGATCGGTTTCTCAATGTAAAATTCGTGTTTTGATTCCGGTTGAAGATTAATACTGGTGAACACCAACCCGTTCTCTAGCCCGACCAGGGTAATATCCTCGAGGAGCGCGGGGATTTCCGTATCGGATGGTAATTGCCTCAAAATCGCTTTAAACGATTCTTCCATCTCCCTTTGTTGCGCCCGATAAGCCTCAAGGTGGGCGGCCTGGAAAAATTTCTCTTCGTAATCCTCCTTGAGCACCCCCTCTGAAGCAGTAACAACTTGTAGCTCCTGTTGAAGATTGGTCACATGAAGGAAGTAGCCAAGGCCAAGGGCTCCAGCGAAACAAATTCCCCATATGATGACTTTGACCGCCAACGGCCAGGAGCCGACATTATTGACGTCGTTAAGCTGATCAAGATCAAAGCTCCGCAGGCCTTCCAGAAGATCTTCCATAGCCATTGCTATTCCTCCTCGTTCTTCTTCGGCGTTGTTTGCGCAACCGTCAGGCTAAACTGACTTGCTTGCGGACCGAACTTGGGATCAGCCTTGATCGCTGTGACGTTTGGCTTCTCAAACCAAACCGAGTTAGTAAAGTTCCGGAGTTGATTTGAAATTCTATTGTTAGACTCAGCGACACCTTGAATTGACAGGTTTTGAGCTTTCACACCCAGTGATATAAAAAAGACCCTTGGCGCCAGCTGGCGCGCGAGCTCATCAAAAACCCTGACAATAATGGGTCGATTACCCTGCAGCTCCTGAATAACCGTCATTCGGGAAAGCAGCTCATTTCGTTTCTGCTGAAGCAACCTGATTTCTTCAATCCGCTCTTCCAGGATCTGGATCTCTACCTGCAGAAAAGCGTTACGCGAAGTCTGATGATCAATTGCTCGATTGTAATAACGGTCAACGCCACCCACCATCGCTCCAGCAAGAACCAATATCGCAATCGTAATCTTGAGGAACTCCTTTTTCTGCTGCTCTCTTACCTCTTCCCTCCAGGGAAGTAAGTTGATTTTTATGTCAGTAATCATTATTCGGCTCTCATCCCCGGCGCTAGTCGAAACTACGCATTGCCAACCCGCAGGCGATCATCATTGCCGGGGCATCATTGTGCAGGTTGACCTCGTTCACACGAGACGACAACGACATATTGAGGAACGGGTTTGCGATGGTCGTCGGAGTACCCAGTTTCGCCGCAACCATTTCGGACAGACCCTCTATTGAGGATGTGCCACCGGCAAGAATAATATGATCAACATCATCGTAGGCGCTTGATGAATAAAAGAATTGCAGAGAACGGGTGACTTGTTGCACCACAGCCTCTTTAAATGGCTGTAATACTTCGGTTTCATAATCGTCTGGCAACCCACCCCTCTTCTTCGCAAGGCCAGCTTCCTCGACCGAGAGGGAATATCGGCGTTGGATTTCTTCCGTTAGCTGTTTTCCACCGAACAACTGCTCCCGAGTATAAGGTGCTCCGCTGCCGCTCAGCACCGAGAGTGTCGTCATGGTCGCGCCGATATCGACAATGGCAATGATTTTGTCTTCTTCGTCATCCGCAAACTGGCCTCGGACCAGATCAAACGCCCGCTGCATGCAATGGGCTTCAATATCTACGACCTTTGCTTTCAAGCCGCCAAGCTCAAGAGCCGCTTCGCGCATCTCGACATTTTCCCGCCGACATGCAGCGATGAGCACTTCGACCTGTTCATCACTTCTAGGAGAAATGCCCTGAACTTCAAAATCCAGTGCAACTTCTTCAAGGGGATAGGGGATGTACTGGTCGGCTTCCAGCTGAAGCTGAATCTCCATTTCGTCTTCGCTGAGGATCGCTGTCATTTCGATGGTCTTGGTAATGACCGCTGAACCAGCGACCGCTACTGCAGCCAGTTTCACCTTTGTCTTGGAGCGCTCAACCAGACGCTCGATAACCTCACCCACACTTTCTACGTCGCTAATACTCTTTTCCACTACTGCGTTTTCAGGCAGGGGCTCTACACCATAGCTTTCAACTCTGTATCCACCGCCCGATTTACTCAGCTCCAAAAGCTTGACTGAGGTCGAGCTGATATCCAGCCCCAACATACTGGTGGGTCCTTTGTTTAGAAATGCGAACACGCTATTTTCCTAATCACCTGGTTTCCTAATTTCCTATGAAACGCGAGTACTTACAGCAACTTTATGCTGAATTACATTAAATAACAGGTTTAATCTCAGCGCAAACAATTTAAACGGAAAAAATGACGTAAAACGTTCAATTTTCGGCAATTTCTTTGTCCCGGTAACCCCGATCGGCACCCCCTTCTAATCACGTATAGGGTGAAAATGGACCAACTCGTATGATGCTTTTTACCAATTTCGCATGGCTGACCTTTCCACCTATAATAGAGCAGCTTTAAGCCCACTCGATACGCGCTGTCCCTGATGAAAAAAATATTCAACCTTACTTATTGGTTTCTGATTGGACTGGGGAGCACAACTTTACTGGTTCTAACCGCAGCCTTCCTGTATCTGAACCCCCAGATACCCGATACGAAGAGCTTCAGTGAGGTCGCACTAAAAGCCCCGCTTCGAATCTACTCTGACGATGGATTGCTGATCCAGGAATTTGGTGAACGCCTGACGCCCGTGACGTTTGAAGAAATTCCGCCCTTGTTTATCAAGGCCTTGCTGGATACAGAGGACAAACGCTTTTTTGAACACGGTGGCATTGACGTGGTGACACTGGTTAACGCCACCTTGCAACTGGTTCGCAACCGGGGCCAGATAAAAACCGGGGCTTCGACTATTACCATGCAACTCGTCAAGAACATATCTGGTGACATAGAGGTCAGGTTTCTTAGGAAATTCAAGGAGATGCTCCTTGCCGTCAAGATTGAGAGGGAGCTTTCCAAGGAACAAATACTGACGCTATATCTCAACATTATCCCGTTCGGGAAACATGCCTTTGGCATCCAGGCCGCTGCGAATACCTACTATGGGAAGGATGTTAACCGACTGAGTCTCGCGCAACTGGCGATGCTCGCCGGAATTCCGCAGGCCCCCGAAGCAGGAAACCCGATAAACGGTCCACGTCGCTCAATTACCCGCCGTAACCTCGTACTGCTCCGAATGCTGGAGCAGGGCTCAATCAGCCAGGTGCAGTACGACGAAGCTTTCCAGTCCCCTATCACGGCCCAGGTATACGTTCGGAATGTAGAACTTCCTGCACTTTACGCAGCAGAAATGGTACGTAGGCACTTACTTAAACAATACGGTAGCGATGCTTACAACCAGGGAATGATTGCCCATACGACCCTTTCCTCCCAAATGCAGCGGTCCGCAGAAGTTGCAGTGAGCAAGAAGTTACTCGAGTACGACCGGCGACACGGATATCGGGGACCGGAATATCGAAGAATCCAGGGAACAGACGAATACCTTGCCGCGCCTGAGTATGGCTACCCTGAGAATTGGTCCAGGACACTGTCTGTAATGGCAGTCTTTGGTGGCCAGCACCCAGGCATCGTTACACGGGTTAGCGAAACGGAAATCAGCGTTCTGACCCAGGACCTCGAAGAGGTCAGCATCGACTGGGATGGACTCAGGTGGGCGAGACCTTACATTGACGCAGATCGACGGGCACCTACCCCCAAAACCGCTGCCGAAATCGTGGCTCCAGGCGATGTCATTCGTTATGAGATATCAGATGACGGAACAGCCCGGCTTGGACAACACCCAAATATTCAAGGTGCCATTGTCGCACTCGATCCTTATGACGGAGCCATCAAGGCGATCGTCGGTGGTTTTGATTTCGACGCAAAACAGTTCAATCACGCGACCCAGGCCCGACGTCAACCCGGGTCCAATTTCAAACCCTTCTACTATACGGGCGCCATAGAAAACGGCCTCACCGCCGCCTCTATTTATAACGATGCCCCCTTGGTCTTACCCGGGGAAGAATTGGAAAAGACTTATCGACCAAAAAATTCCGGCGATGTCTTTCATGGCAACATCCGGTTGCGCGAAGCATTGTACCGTTCCATCAACCTTGTCTCCATTCGGGTGATCCTGGACTATGGCCCCCCAAATGCAATCAATTATGTTTCCCGGTTTGGATTTGACACATCAAACTTCCCCCGAGATCTCCAACTTGCTTTTGGCGGGGGAACCATTGCGCTGACGCCCCTGGAGGTCGTGACAGGATACGCTGCGTTCGCCAATGGTGGCTTTAAGGTAACGCCCTACCTGATTCGCGAACTGAACTCTATCAACAGAGACGCCATCTTCCAGGCCAATCCTGAAGTCGCCTGTACGGAAAACTGCGATGGCCTGAACCGGGCCAAAAGAATTATCGAACCGCGGGTTGCTCATATCATGAACACCATGCTCTCAGACGCCATCAGGCGGGGCACAGGCACAAAAGCAATGCGCGCCCTGAAGCGAGGAGATCTCCACGGGAAAACCGGTACAACCAACGATGCAGACATCTGGTTTTCAGGATTTACCCCCGACCTGGTCGCGACATCATGGGCCGGATTCAGCAACAATAGTCCTGTGGGTAACCGGGAATGGGGATCAACAATCCCCATCGAAACATGGATTGAGTTCATGCGGAAAGCGCTGCCCCCCGAATCTGAGTCTTCGCAACTCCCCACACCCGAAGGCATCGTCTCCGTAAAGATTGATCCAGCGACTGGCCTCAGGACGTATCCCGCCGACCCCAACGGCATCTTCGAGATCTTCAGGGAAGAGAGGGTGCCGCCGGTACTGGAGATCAGGAATCATTCAGAAGATTCCAGTATCACGCAGGATATTTTCTAGCGCTTTTTGTTTTTTACCCGTGCCGGCCCCGCGATTTCTAGCGGGCAGTAATCCAGATGTCAGGGTCTCGCAGATCGTGCCCGCGCAGCAGGCGCTTCGCGGCTCTCCATGTTTTTCTTTGTTCGTCACGGGTCTCGCGAGCAGTCATCCAGATGCATGAATCCCGTCGACGGTGCCCGCGCAGCAGGCGCTCGCGAGTTACCTAAACGGAAGCATCTCCAGGAGGCACTGATTCACGTCGAAAGGAATGGTGGGTCTACTCGTAACCTGGTTCGAGCGAAGCGCCTGCAGCGCGGGCACTGCCCATCCGCTCTATTATCTGGACCACTGCTCGCGAGCCCCACGACAAATTCAAACCATAAAAAAGGCGCCTACGGCGCCTTTTTTAAACAAACAGCAACTATTTCCCTCTACTGAAACGCTTGTTGAAGCGATCAATTCGGCCAGCTGAGTCAATAACTTTCTGCTTACCTGTGTAGAACGGGTGACAATTTGTGCAGACTTCCAAGTGAATATCTTCACAGGTAGTCGACCGGGTTTTAATCACATTGCCGCAGCTGCAGGTTGCAGTGATTTCTTCGTATTTTGGATGGATTTCGGCTTTCATCTCGAGCAGCCCTGCTAATTAAAGGTGGCGAATCATACCAGAACCCTATCGAATGACAAGGATTGGGTAAACCGCTTTTTCTATGGGCTACAGCATGCCCACAAGTGGCATAATGATGTTTTACTCCTGCGCGTCAACAATGCCACATTCAACAATTTTTGTTGCAGTTGCCATCCCCACGCCACTACGCAACCTGTTCCATTATAGCCTGCCCGCAAATGAGCGAGTCGCTATTGGTTCGCGTGTACGAGTACCTTTTGGATCGAGGAAGTTGATCGGCGTTGTCACTGAGGTGAACAGCCGGCCTGATATCGATATCGCAAAGGTGAGACCTGTCATTGAGGTGTTAGGCGCTGGAGGAAACCTAACTGAACCAATTCTCAGGTTATGTCGCTGGGCATCTGATTATTATCACCACCCAATAGGAGAAGTCCTGGCGAGCGCACTTCCCACCCTCCTTCGAAAAGGCGCAGACCCGCAGGAACCCAGCCAACTTTTGACCCTGACACCCGCAGGAAGCCTGATTGACCAACAATCCCTGGGGCGAGCTCACGCGCAACGGAAACTGCTGGGCGCATTGCAACAATCCAGGCGTACAAGAGAAGAACTAAGCGCCATGGATATCTCAAGTCAAACAATCCGCTCGATTGAAAAAAAAGACTGGGCACAATGGCACGGAGAAGTTCCGGCACCCCTCGAGCCCTTCTCTTCTGGCACGGTTAAACACTCAGGAATTACGGTCACAGAGGAACAGGCAACGGCGATAGCCGCAGTTCAAAACCGCACCGACGGCAAACCCTTCCTTCTGTGCGGCGTGACGGGCAGCGGAAAAACAGAAGTCTATCTGAGAGTCATAGAACCGTTGTTAAAGGCAGGCAAACAGGTGCTGATCCTGGTACCAGAAATAGGCCTGACGCCCCAGACTATTTCAAGATTCCAGGACAGGTTCGATGTCCCCATCACGATTCTCCACTCTTCGCTCACAGACAAACAAAGAGCTCTAGGGTGGCTACAGGCGAGGGAGGGGTCAGCAGGTATCATCCTGGGTACCCGATCTGCGATTTACACGCCACTCAAGTTTCCTGGGGCTATCATTGTTGACGAGGAACATGACGCTTCATACAAGCAACAGGATGGGTTTCGATATTCAGCACGCGACCTCGCGGTTCTTCGCGCCCGATTCGAAGGCTTGCCTGTCATTCTGGGTTCAGCGACGCCCTCGCTAGAGAGCCTGCATAATGCCGACAGCGGTAAGTATCACCTACTAGGACTTGCGACGCGCCCACCCGGCATCGAATCAGAACGCTACGAGCTCCTGGATACTCGCCACTTGGAGCAGCAAGACGGACTTACCCGGGCATTGCGCCACCAGATTGGTGAGCGACTCGCCAACAAAGAGCAGGTCCTGATTTTCATTAACCGGCGAGGCTTCGCACCGGTCATGATCTGCAACGATTGCAGCTGGATCGCACACTGCAGCCGGTGCGACGCAAAACTGACATACCACCTGAATACCAATACGCTGGTTTGTCACCATTGTGGCACCATTAGCCACAACATCACCCGTTGCCAATCCTGCCGTAGCAGCCAGCTCTCACCACTTGGCTTGGGCACCCAGCGAATCGAACAGACACTGACGGCAATGTTCCCCGAATTCCCGGTCCTGCGCATCGATAGGGATTCCACCAGACGCAAAGGATCGATGGAATCGTTCATTTCAGAGATCAACAATGGCGAATCAGCCATCCTGGTAGGCACCCAACTCCTCGCAAAAGGACACCATTTCCCCAACGTAACATTGGTGGCTATGTTGGACATCGACGCTGGGTTCTACTCAGCGGATTTCAGGGCAACGGAAAGACTGGGTCAGATTATCCTACAGGTGGGTGGGCGTTCGGGACGGGCTGATAAACCCGGCACCGTCACTATCCAGACGGCTTTTGCCACACACCCCCTGATGGAAACACTCGTTCAGGATGGTTATTTCGAATTCGCCACTGGGCTGCTCCAGGAACGTAAGGAAGCAGGCCTACCACCTTTTACGTTCCATGCCATCATCAGGGCTGAGGCCAACTCATCAACTACCGCCAGATCGTTTCTTGAATCCGTCATCGCTAAGGTACAGGTGCGCAACACCGTGAACCTGTTGGGACCCATACCCGCTCTCATGGAGAAGAAAGCAGGCCGGTATCGGCAGCTGCTGATAGTAACCTCGGCAAACCGGCCAGACCTGCACCGGGAGGTACGCCACATCATTCAGACCACGGAATCCTTGCCTGACTCAAAAAAGGTACGCTGGTCGGTGGACGTAGATCCAACAGACATGTTTTAGCGCACAACGGAAGCCGATAAACCCTCCCTATCAAGAAATCGCCCTAGATACTTTTTAGCGGTTTCCATACAATCTCCCTGCATATTCTCTACTCGAATTTTAATGACACAGGACTTCGCGAAAAAACGTGCCTCAAAGGAATCGACCCGCGACTCACCACCCAGCGCGGCACGGGTGCGAACCTTCTCTTTGGCGACATTTGTTACAGGGTTCCTGGTCGGCGCCTTCATCACTTTCCTGATCGCCCTCTATTACCTGAAACCCTCTGAAGGCATCCTGGCAACTGATGGTGGGAAACCCAGGGACGAACCACAAGCCAACGATAACGGCATGAAGTGGGAATTCTACGATATTTTCCCGAACTCGGTCGTCCCGGTCGTCGAGGAATACACCGAAACGGGTAAAAAGGTGATTGTTGATCACTCAAGGTGGGTATTACAAGCAGGATCATTCAAGAATGCGATAGATGCTGATAAGCGCAGAGCCACCCTGATACTGATGGGTTTGGATGTCAGCGTCCAGGAAGTGGAGGTGGACGGTGCGAGCCGGCACAGGATCATCGTCGGCCCGTTCGATTCCGCACTGGAGCTCAGTAGAGCACAGAACAAGCTCGCTCAGGCCGAGATATCCTCTATTTCGAAGAAGATTCCAGCCTCCTGAAACTAAAAATAGTGACTTGAAAATTACCGGATTACACCCCATCTTTCTTTTAACGCGATCCAACGCTCCAGAATCCCAGACACGAGACCAAACCCATTGAATCAATTCGAAGGCACAACCATTCTTTCTGTTCGAAAAGGCAACTCCGTTGTCGTCGGCGGCGACGGCCAGGTAACCATGGGCGACACCGTCATGAAAGCCAATGCGAGGAAAGTCAGGCGGCTCTATAAAGACAATGTCATTGCCGGGTTTGCAGGAGGTACTGCTGATGGTTTCACCCTGGTAGAGCGCTTTGAAGGAAAACTGGAAAAACACCAGGGAAACCTGGTGCTGGCCGCAGTGGAGCTTGCCAAAGACTGGCGAACCGACCGCGCCCTTCGTCGTCTCGAAGCCTTGCTTGTGGTCGCCGACAACGAAAATTCATTATTGATAACCGGCAATGGCGACGTCGTCGAACCTAACGATGGTATTATGGCGATCGGGTCTGGCGGCCAGTACGCAAAGTCAGCTGCCCTTGCGTTACTGGGCAATACAGAACTCAGCGCCAGAGAGATAGTCGAGAAGAGCCTCTCCATAGCGGGCGATATTTGCATCTATACGAACCAGGAACAAACGATCGAAGAGATCACCTTCTAAAGGAAACTCATGTCCAACATGACCCCCAGGGAGATCGTCCACGATCTCGACAAACACATTATCGGGCAGGATGACGCAAAACGGGCAGTAGCCATTGCGCTCAGAAACCGCTGGAGACGAATGCAGTTGCATGAGGGACTCCGAACAGAGATATCCCCAAAAAACATCCTGATGATTGGCCCAACAGGGGTTGGTAAAACAGAAATCGCACGGCGACTAGCTAAACTTGCAGGAGCACCCTTCATTAAGGTAGAGGCGACCAAGTTCACTGAGGTCGGGTATGTCGGTCGCGATGTAGAATCGATTATCCGGGATCTGGCTGAAGCGGCCGTCAAAATGCTGCGCGACGAACAAATAAAGCAAGCAGAGCCACGGGCTTTCGAAGCCGCAGAAGACCGAGTACTTGAGGCTTTGTTGCCATCGGCAAGGGACGCTGATTCAGATGAGAACTCATCTACCCGCCAGTTGTTTCGTAAAAAATTAAGAGAAGGGGAACTGGACGACAAAGAAGTCGAAATGGAAGTCCAGGCCACTACGATTGGGGTTGAAATCATGGCGCCACCTGGCATGGAAGAAATGACCAGCCAGCTACAAAATATGTTCTCGTCCATGGCTCCCGGGAAAAACAAGTCAAAAAAAATGACCGTAAAAGACGCAATGCGCCGAGTCACCGACGAGGAAGCAGCTAAGCTTATAAACGAAGATGAGCTTCGCAGCACCGCGGTTGAAGCCGTAGAACAGACCGGTATCGTTTTCATTGACGAAATGGACAAGATCGCAAAACGAGCAGACCACGGAGGCGCCGATGTCTCACGCGAAGGCGTACAAAGGGACCTCCTGCCCATGATAGAAGGCAGTAACGTGACCACAAAGTACGGCATGATCCGGACAGATCACATTCTGTTTATTGCTTCAGGTGCTTTCCATCTCTCCAAGCCTTCGGACCTTATTCCGGAACTGCAGGGACGGTTACCCATCCGGGTAGAACTTTCTGCACTCAGCATCGAGGATTTCGAGAAAATCCTGACCGAACCGGACGCATCCCTCGTCGAACAGTACCAGGCGCTAATGCAAACAGAAGGCCTGAACATCATCTTCGCTAAACCGGCGGTGCACAGAATTGCCGAAATCGCCTGGCAGGTTAACGAACAGACGGAAAACATTGGCGCGCGAAGACTTCACACGGTCATGGAGCGGCTTCTGGAAAAGTTATCCTTTGACGCCACCGATATCGCAGCAAATGAAGCAGGTGACATCACCATTGATGAAACCTACGTTAACGAACATCTGCAGAACCTCGCCAACGATTCGGACCTTTCCCGGTATATACTCTAACGATGAATAATCAACGATGACTCATCTACCATGGCTCACTCTTTTTTAGACTGTTCAAGATGACAAACTCAAACGCACCCACTGCAGTTAACATACACAAAAAGTCAGCCACCCTGGAATTGGTTTACCCGAATGGTGACTCTCACCAGTTGTCAGCAGAGTACCTGAGGGTATTTTCGCCTTCAGCCGAAGTACAGGGTCACGGTCCCGGGCAGGAGGTTCTCCAGCACGGTAAAAAAGAAGTACAGTTCCTGGATATCGAACCCCAGGGGCACTACGCCATAAAAATCACTTTCTCAGATGGCCACGATTCCGGCATTTTTAGTTGGGAGTACCTGTTCCAGCTGGGAGAAGATCACCAGAAAAACTGGCCGCAGTACCTGGCTGAACTGGGCGCCGCCGGAAAATCCCGATCCCCCCAGTTTATTGCCCTCGGAAACTGATCAGAAGACAAACTTAACCCTGTCAACCCAAAAAATATCCCTTCGAAAGATAGACAGGATACAATGCGCTTCCCCGGTCGAATCGCATCACCAACCGAGTATGGACAAAGAAGACGACGTCACGCATTTTGGGTACCAAAAAGTACCCATCTCTGAAAAGGCAGGCAAAGTAGCCCAGGTCTTTCATTCAGTGGCTGAGAGATACGATATGATGAACGATGTCATGTCTCTCGGTACTCATCGTGTTATGAAGAAAATGGCTGCCAATGCGACTCACGCTCGCACTGGTCACCATATCCTTGATTTGGCAGGAGGCACCGGGGACATGGCTATCCTGTTGTCGGAATACGTCGGGGCAGATGGACGCGTCTACGTCTGCGATATCAACGGAAGTATGCTCTCCCAGGGCCGGGACAAGCTGCTCAACCGTGGCATCTTAACCAATGTCAGTTACGTGCAGGCAGACGGCGAAAAACTACCCTTTCCCGACGAATCTTTCAATGCCATTACGATTGCATTCGGGTTGCGTAACTTTACTGCAAAAGAATCCGCACTCCGCGAGATGTACAAAGTCATCAAGCCCGGCGGGAAACTCGTCATTCTCGAGTTTTCAACACCGGACAACACACTTGTCCAAAATGCCTATAAGGGCTTCAGCAAAATCTGGCCAAAGATAGGGAAACTGGTGACAGGCGATGAAAGTAGCTATCAGTACCTGTTGGAATCCATTGAGATGCATCCAGACCAGCAGACGCTCAGCGACATGATCGGCAACGCCGGTTTTGGCAGGGTACGGTACCAGAACCTGCTAAATGGTATTGCGGCAATCCATCAGGGCGTAAAACCAAGACTGGATCCAACCGCATGAACCTCCTGCGGATTATCCGGATCCTCTCGACCTTCGTGCGACTCAGGCTGGATCGGAATATTCCCAACGAAGCCCGCAAGGGTCCTGTGGCGACGCTTCTATGGATACTCAAACTATTTCCGGAACCGCGAACTTCGGGCCCGGAATCAGCCAGATTAGCGCTTGAACAACTTGGCCCTATTTTTATCAAGTTCGGCCAGATACTCTCTACCCGTAAAGACCTCTTCAGCGAAGAGATGTCGCAAGAACTGCAGAAGCTTCAGGATCAAGTACCCGCGTTTGACTCCAACGCTGCGGTAAAAATAATCGAAAGCGAAATCAAGGGCCCTATTCCCTCTCTATTTACTTCATTCGATTCCGTTCCGCTCGCATCTGCGTCACTCGCCCAGATTCATGCTGCAACCATGACCATCGGCCCGGTCGAAAAAGAAGTCGTGGTGAAGGTCATACGACCCGGTATCCAAAAGGTCATCGAACGCGACATCAAACTAATGTACTTTTGCGCCAAACTACTCGAGAAATACTGGCCAGACACCAGGCGTTTGCACCCAGTTGCCATCGTCAAAGACTATGAGTCCGTCATTCTTGGGGAACTCGACCTGAAACTGGAAGCGGACAACAGCAGACGCCTCCGAGAAAACTGGTCGGGGTCGGGCAAGCTCTTCGTTCCGGAAGTTTATGAAACCTGCTCCACCAGCCGCATCATGGTAATGGAGCGAATCTACGGCGTTACCGCAACGGACCTGCCCTCTCTCCGGGAGAAAAATGTTGATCTAAAAAAACTGGCACATCTTGGCGTGGAAATATTTTTCTCACAGGTGTTTGAAGATAATTTTTTTCACGCGGACATGCATCCAGGCAACGTATTCGTCGATATTACAGACCCCGACAATCCAACCTACATCGCCCTGGATTGCGCCATCATGGGATCATTGACCGAGAACGATAAAGACTATCTGGCGCGAAACCTACTTGCGTTCTTCCACCGAGACTATGATGAAGTCGCCCGTCTGCATGTAAAAAGCGGTTGGGTCCCCTTTGATACAGACATTAATGAATTTTCCGAGGTCATCAGGCGAGTTTGTGACCCATTTTTCCAGAAGCCCATAATAGAAATTTCTTTTGGAAGAGTACTTCTGGAACTGTTTGATACCGCACGAAGGTACAACATGGAAGTACAACCACAACTGGTACTTTTACAAAAAACACTCATTAACATTGAAGGTATGGGCCGACAAATCTATCCGGACCTCGACCTGTGGGAAACTGCGGCACCATTCATGGAAAGATGGATGAAAGACAGAATCGGGGTCGCAGGCCTGATCAAAAGAATTTCCGAGAAAGCTCCACGATGGCTGGACCTGCTTCCTGAAATTCCAGATCTGGCTTACGACGCCATGCTGGAGATACGAGATTTAGCCGCGCAGAACCGTGCACAGATCGCAACGCTGACAGAGGTCAAACAAGCCCTTCAGGAACAGACCAGGCGCGCAAAATACCAGCGCCTGGGCGGTCTGGCCCTGATCGGTGCAATACTGTCATTCGTCGCCCCCACCACAGGATACGCAGCAGGTATTGATCCCATTATCCCAGGCTCGGTGCTGGGAATGCTGGGGTTCTACTGGATGTATATTCATTCCTGACATGATATTCTCGCCGCCCTTTTTTCACAGCCTTTTTTCACAGCCCTTATCAAAAAGCGCTTATTAAAAAGACCTGCTTTAGGGTAAAACCTTTAAGCGGTAGAATTGGAATCATAATGAAACAAACAAACACAGACTGGGTAGACGAAGTCAGCTTTGACGATGCAGGGCTTATTCCCGTCGTTGCGCAGGATTTCGAATCACATCGCGTATTAATGGTCGCCTGGATGAACAAAACCGCGCTGCTTGAAACAATTAAAACCGGGTTAGCCACCTACTGGTCCCGGTCTCGGGATCAACTCTGGCGAAAAGGCGAGTCATCGGGCCATGAACAAGCTGTAAAAAGCGTTCAGCTTGACTGTGATGGCGATGTGCTAACATTGATCGTTGAGCAGAAAGGCAATATTGCTTGTCATACAGGCCGAAACTCTTGTTTCTTCAGGGTACTAACCAAAGATGGCTGGCAGATATCCGAACCCGTCCTAAAGGACCCCAAGGAAATTTACGCCGATGGATAGCATTCTGGAAAGGCTAACCATAATTCTAGAGGAACGCAGGCATGCAGATCCGTCCACATCCTATGTGGCTAGCTTGCATGCACAAGGGGTCAACAAGATTCTGGAGAAGGTCGGCGAAGAGGCAACCGAGGTCATTCTTGCAGCAAAAGGAGCCGAGTCATCTGGCAACGTCGAAGAACTGGTCAGGGAAACAGCCGACCTATGGTTCCACACCATGGTATTGTTAGGGCATATGGAATCTTCACCAGCAGCTGTGCTGGAAGAACTGGAACGCAGGTTCGGCACATCAGGCCTGGAAGAAAAAGCATCAAGATCAAAATAACCAATACACAATATTATTAGGAAGGAGGTCGCTATGTCCTTTGGTATAACAGAACTCATCATCATCCTGGTCATTGTCCTGTTACTCTTTGGCACCACAAAACTCAAATCGCTTGGCAACGACCTGGGCTCAGCAATCAAAGGTTTCCGAACTGCAGTCAGTGATGAAAAGACAGCTGGTACAGACGGTGACGAGAGCGCTGAATTAGCAGAAACGCAAGAAACCAAAGATCACGGTTAAAAGCCCCCGCACGCCAACGACACCTCGGAAAAGAAGATGTTCGACATAGGGTTCCCGGAGCTAGTGGTCGTCAGCGTAATTGCCCTGCTGGTCATTGGCCCGGAAAAACTCCCGGAAACAATTCGCACCCTGTCATTGTGGGTCGGCCGTGTCCAAAGAAGCTTCACCAGCATTCGACGGGAAATCGAATCAGAGATCGGTGCAGATGAAATTCGTCAACAATTGCACAACGAAGACATCATGAAGGAACTGGAGGAAACCAAAAACAGCCTCCAGCAGGCTGGTCAGGATGTCAGGACCACGATCAACGCTACGGTTGAACGCGCTGAGACTTCCGCCCCTGTTGATAAAAGCGAATCCCGGACCAAAGACAATGACTGACCAGGATCCTCCACTGTTGGACTCTTCTTCACAAGGCTCTTCTTCACAAGGCTCTTCTTCACAAGATCAGGGACAACCTCTGGTCGATCACCTTATTGAACTGCGAACTCGTCTGCTGCATGCAATCCTTTCGGTACTGATCATTTTCCTGCCGCTGTTTTACGTCGCAAACGATATCTACTCTTACATATCTGAACCACTCAGGCAGTTTCTGCCGGAAGGCACGACGATGATCGCCACTGACGTCGCCTCGCCCTTTCTGACTCCGTTTAAACTATCACTGGTGCTATCGATATTTATCGCCATGCCATACATCCTTCACCAAATCTGGAGTTTTATTGCACCGGGGCTTTACTCAAACGAAAAGAAAGTCGCGATGCCATTGCTGGTTAGCAGCATTTTGCTTTTCTATGCAGGGATCGCGTTCGCTTTTTATATCGTCTTCCCTCTGGTTTTCGGCTTCTTTACTGCAGCGGCGCCAGAAGGCGTCACTGTCATGACAGACATTAATCGCTACCTGGATTTCGTCCTGAAATTATTCTTCGCTTTTGGTATTGCTTTTGAAATACCAATCGCCACGGTGCTGTTAATCTGGACAGGGGCAACATCGATCACCTCTATCGCCAGCAAACGAGCATACGTTATCGTCGGCTGCTTTGTTGTAGGCATGATGTTAACTCCGCCGGACATCATCTCACAGGTGCTGCTTGCCCTTCCCATGTGGTTACTCTTCGAAATCGGGATATTGTTAGCCCGGATTTTCAAACTTGACCGATCCGACTCTTCCGCGGCCGATTCCGCGGAGGCTAACGAGTAACGTTGTTCACGAATTAAGCTGGAACGTCACAGGCCCATCATTCGTCAGCGACACCTTCATATCTGCACCAAATCGGCCTGTCTCCACTGGCACTAACTGCCGCGCCGCTGCAACAAAATCGTTGTAGAGCCTTTCTGCAAGCTTCGGTGGGGCAGCCGAA
>Ga0206679_10001895_pt1 | contig 17053 bp, 18 predicted proteins | sample M110012015metaG_FD_155464 | JGI IMG/M metagenome (GOLD analysis project Ga0206679, IMG submission 155464) | Ammonia-oxidizing marine archaeal communities from Monterey Bay, California, United States - M1 100m 12015 | ecosystem: Environmental > Aquatic > Marine > Intertidal zone | place: USA... | reverse complement strand
GATTGCCCATCGATACGGTTCCGATCCGGTGCGATTCCCCCCCAACGACAATCGGATAATCATCGGCGACGGCCGGCGCGTTAAAAGGGATATCCCGGGGTTCGAAACTGGGGGCCGCAAGTTGTGCCGTGATCTGCCAGTTGTCAGCTACCGTCAAACGGATACGTGTACTGATGGTCTGTATTTCAAGTTCACGGCGCTCGGTAAGGCCTTGCTCGATCAGAAAACGGCCAAAACACCGCGCTCCGTTGCCACACTGGCCGGACTCGCTACCGTCGGCATTGAAAATACGCATGAAAAAGTCCGCGTCACCAATCGCTGGCTGCGCTACGATCAACTGGTCACAACCAACGCCGTGATTGCGATCTGCCAACTGTTTCACCATAACGGTGTCAAGGTCCAGTGGCGTGCGCACACCATCGAGCATGACAAAATCATTGCCCAACGAGTGCATCTTGGTAAAAGGAAGCTTGCGCATGTTGATTGGGGGCACTCGGCCCACTCGGTCTGACGCCAGCGTAATTATAGTCCGGGGCGGGCCATCGCCTTGACAGGTCAGCCCGACGCCGTGTTAGCCCTGCATGGGCTCTGGAGGGCAAAGCCGAAGCCAGTCAGCATTCGAGTCACCGATAGCAAGAAACCAGGGATTGAGGACGCTCGCTTTGTTGTAATTCAACTCCACACCTTTGCAATCAACCAGTTGACCGCCGGCCTCATTCAGTATGCAGTGGGATGCACAGGTATCCCATTCCGAGGTAGGGCCAAACCGCGGATACACATCAGCATCACCCTGCGCGACCACGCAAGCCTTTAGCGCACTACCCATGCTGACGATCTGGGGAACATTTCCGCTCGCTGCTGTGAGCGCATCACGAAACGCGTTTACCGCCTCGCCGGAATGCGAGCGACTGGCAACCATTCGTGGCCGGGAGGGGTCATAGGAATCTACCTGTATACGCTGAGCCGGCTTTTGCGCGATCTGTCGCCAGGCGCCTGTACCTTGAGCTGCAAAATAGCTGGTCCGGGTACATGGACTGTAGACCACGCCGAGGATCGGCTTGCCGTTTTCAGCCAGACCGATATTGACGCTGAACTCACCGTTGCGGCGAATAAACTCCTTGGTGCCATCGAGCGGGTCAACCAACCACAACTGTGGCCATTGCAGGCGATCTTCAACATCAATGCCCTTGGATTCCTCAGACAAAACCGGGATATCGGGTGTCAAGGCTTGAAGTTGCTCAACGATGATGTCATGAGCACGATGATCCGCCGTGGTGACGGGTGAGCCATCAGCCTTGTGGGCAATCTCGTATTCTTTCTCGTAAACATCGAGAATCACATCACCCGCTGCTGTTGCTATATTGATCACCTGTGCCAGCAACAAATGGTGGCTCACTATCTTTGCCCGGCCTTCTCAGCCATAAGATAGGTGGCAAGCAAACTGCGAGCATCGGAGAACTCTTCCCGCGCCCGCAATCTACAAAGATCTGCTAACGACCATTGCGCCATTTCAAGGGCTTCGGGCTCATTGCCATTAGCAAAACGCAGGTCCACACTTTCGATATTAAAAAGACGGCTACACGCCACTACGGTGGTCTTGAGGATTTGGGGTAACACGCTCATGAGTGGGCGGGTGCGAGCTTGCCTGGCGGGATACTGATGGGGTGCAGATTAACCCAGACTATCCTTCGAAACAATGCAGTACCTGTGGCATAGGCCACAGCAATGGAGGGTAAATCCGACAGTCCGCCGTCGGCGCTAAAATAGCCGGTACAGTCTAATTATCCTGGACGCTTTGTCGTTCCTTACCTTCATAACAGGCGTTACCCATACTATGGCCTTGATTGACTGGACGCAGATTGATTCGGTATTCCTGGACCTCGACGGCACCTTGCTGGATCTGCATTTTGATAACTACTTCTGGACCGACTTCATCCCACGTCGATACGCAAACAAGCACCGAATCGCTTTGGATGGCGCACGCAGCACACTCTTTTCCCGGATGTGTGCCTTGCGCGGGACGCTCGAGTGGTACTGCGTAGACTTTTGGACCCATGAACTGGGTCTGGACATTGCTGGCCTTAAAGCCGAACTACGCCACCTTATCCAGATCCGTCCTGGCGCTCGTGATTTTCTCACAGCGCTGCATGCCGATACTCGACGAGTGGTACTGGTCACCAATGCTCACCCCGCCAGCATCGACTTGAAGATGAACCAGACCGGCCTGGAGCCGATGTTTGATCGTATTGTGAGTTCCCATACGCTAGGTTATCCAAAGGAGTGCGCCACTTTCTGGACCAATCTGCAAGCTATTGAGCCGTTCGCGGGAGATCGCACTCTTTTCATTGATGACAATCTTGCGGTGCTGCGCGCGGCCGGAACCTACGGCATTGGCCACCTCCTTGCCGTGATACATCCCGACTCGACCGGCCAACCCGTGGACCCCGAGGAGTTCTCCGGCATGCATGCCTTCGAGGAACTCAACTTTTTTCCACACTCCGGGAAACCGCTACCCTGGCAGGCGCCACATGACACGAACTGCTGATCTTTATGATGCCCATGCCGACCGTCTGCAGGTGGTGGAGCCGATTTTTTCTGATTTTGGCGGTGCGGAGCACTTTGAAGGAATTATTGCCACGGTCAAAGTATTCGAAGACAACAGCCTGGTGCGTTCAACGCTTGAGTGCGAGGGCGCAGGAAAGGTACTGGTTGTCGATGGCGGCGGGTCGTTGCGCTGCGCACTGGTCGGCGACCAGATCGGTGCACTGGCGCAAGATAACGGCTGGCACGGGTTGATCGTCTACGGCTGCATCCGCGATAGCCAACAACTGTGTACCCTGCCGATTGGTATCAAGGCGCTCGGGGCCTGTCCAGCTAAGAGCACTAAACGCGGTGAGGGGCAACCACAACTGTCCGTACGTTTGGCCGGTACCACTTTTACCCCGGGCCACTATTTGTGGGCCGACAGCGACGGTATCCTCGTTGCATCGACTCCGCTACCTTAAACGTGGACCTGTCTGACACGTTCGCCGCCGAGTTTACAGATCGCCTGTCACGACCTCGGGCCACACCAGACCTTGATCAACAACCGGCTCTGGCAGCGTTTATCCGCCTGGCCGAGGAACTCAACCACTCTTTCAACAAATCCGAGCGCGCCTGGCCGACAAAGTTGTCGGACTGGACACGGCATCTGCGACGCCGGCCGTTTTTCGGTGAAAAGGGTATATATCTTTGGGGCTCGGTCGGCCGAGGTAAAACGGTGATGATGGATACACTGCTTGACAGCTTGCATGAATCACGCTCGCGGCGGGTGCACTTTCACCGCTTTATGCTCGAGATTCACGAGCGCCTGCGGGCCTTGCGCAACCAGAGCGACCCTTTGCGCCGGATCGGCACCGAGATCGCAGGCAAAACCCGGGTGCTCGGGTTCGATGAGTTTTATGTTTCCGATATCGGCGATGCCATGATTCTTTCCGGGCTATTGCACGCCCTGGTCGAGCAAGGGATGACTCTGATATTCACCTCGAATACGCCGCCATCGTCACTTTACCAAGGCGGGTTGCAGCGCGAGCGCTTTTTGCCGGCGATCCACCTAATAGAAACGCATACCCGCGTAATCCACCTTGGCGGTGCGCGCGATTATCGTCTTGAGACGCTGAGCTCGGCACCCACGTACCATGCACCCCACAACGCCCAGGCACAGGCACAGATGGAGACGATGTTCCACCAGATCAGTCCTGGGAGTACGCTTGCGCCTGCCGCTGTTACCATCAACGATCGAAAGATTGAGTTGCTGGCAGGCGGCGACGGAGTCATGTGGTTCACTTTTGAGACGCTGTGCGTCGGGCCGCGCTCAAAGGCCGATTACGTTGAGATTTCCCGGGCTTGCCACACCCTGCTGATCAGTGATGTCCCCTACCTGGACGCGGAGCACGATGACGCAGCGCGACGCTTGGTCGAACTGATTGATGAGCTTTACGACCGGCGAGTCAATGTCATCGTCTCAGCAGCCACCAGCCCTGACGCGCTGTACCGTGGTGAACGAATGGCGCGGGGCTTTGCCCGAACCGCTAGTCGGCTGCATGAATTCCAATCAACCGACTATCTTTCCAGCGCGCACCGACCCTGAGTCCAGGTCCAGATCTCAGCCACTCGCCAATCCGGCGGCGATCAGCGCATTTACGTACCAGCGGTGAAAAGCATGGACGCTGGGCTCGAGGTCGGGGCAAAACCGACCGGGCCGGGCCAGTACCGAGTTAAGTCCATGCTGCTGGGCCTCAAGCGCTGCTCTAGCCTCGTCCATACCAACGGCCATTCGCTGTTCATAGCCGACGAGTACCTCATCGAAATCCGATCTTGCTACGCTGTCCTGGCCAAACATCAGGATCACACGAACCTGGTTGCTGGAGTGGAATCACACTCGAGCCCCAAACCAGAAACCTCGGATCATTTATAGCTTAAGCCCTAAGATGCAAGGGATTTCTTGGTGCGCCACGGTACGTCAGTACATCTCCTGCGGGTCCACATCTACCGACCAACGCACCCGGGCGGCTTCACGCAAGCCTTCAAGCCTCGCCAGCCAATCATCCAAAAAGCGGTGCAGTTGCCCCTCATTGGAGGCCGCCAACAGCAATTGTGCGCGGTAGCGCCCGGCGCGGCGCTCCATCGGCGAAGGCACGGGCTCCATCAGCCGGATACCGGCCCGGGCGGCCTGGGCTTTACCCGCGCGTACCGCCGAGCGCAGAAAATCCAGGGGTGGGCCGCTGCGTGCTGATTCCGCGCGCAGCAGTACAAAACGGGCAAAAGGCGGGTATGCAGCTGCCTTGCGCTCTGCCAGAGCGGTATTTGCGAAGCCGGCAAAATCGTGCTGAACCAGTCGCGCATAGGCGGGGTTCTCCGGATGTTCCGTCTGTACCAATACCTCGCCTGGTCGTTGACCGCGCCCGGCCCGGCCTGCCACCTGTGCCAACTGTTGGAACATCCGTTCCGGCCCACGAAAATCAATACTGTAAAGCCCCTGATCCATGGCCAACACACACACCAAAGTGATTCCTGCAAAATCATGGCCCTTGGACAGCATCTGCGTGCCGACCAGGATATCTACCTCACCTTGGCGTACCGCGCTCAGGGCCTGCGCCAGATCCTGGGAATCCCCTGTGGCATCACTATCCAGGCGCAACACCCGAGCGCTTGGGAATATCCGTACCAGAGCTTCCTCGACGCGCTGGGTGCCCTCGCCTACAAGATACAGCGACTCGCCAGCACATTGTGGACAGGAATGTGGTGGAAGTGCATTAGCTCCACAGTGGTGACAAATCAGGCGATTACTGCCCCGGTGTAAAGTCAGCCTGGCATCACAGCGATGACACTGCGCCTGCCATCCACATTCGGAACACCCAAGCAATGGGGCAAAACCACGCCGGTTAACGAATACCAGGCTTTGCTCTGCCCGCTCCAGGCGTTTGCCGATGGCTCCAACCACCGGTGCTGTCAGGCCCTCGTTGACGGCCAGGCGGTTCAGATCCAGGATTTGTACCTTGGGCATTTGCGCGACACCCGCCCGAACCGGTAGCGCCAGGCGCCGGTAGCGGTCACTGCGAACATTGGCAACACTTTCCAAAGATGGAGTGGCCGAGCCCAGCACCACCGGAACCCCGCTTAACTGAGCCCTTTTTACTGCCACATCCCGCGCACTGTAACGGAATCGATCGCGCTGCTTGTACGAAAGGTCATGCTCCTCGTCCACGATAATCAGCCCCGGCCTGGGCAGGGGTGCAAAAACGGCTGAGCGGGTGCCCAGGACGACCGCGGTACTGCCCTCGCGGGAACGCCACCAGGCCCGATGACGTTCCCCAGGGCTTAGTCCCGAGTGCAGCACCGCTAAAGACCTCCCCAGGCGTGCCTGGAAGCGTTCCACCAACTGGGGGGTCAACGATATCTCTGGCACAAGCACCATCGCCTGAAAGCCACGGGAGACTGTCTTCGCCACACAATCCAGGTAAACCTCAGTTTTACCGCTACCGGTTACCCCATCCAGTAAAAATGGCACGTAATTGCCGTTGGCCTGGTCAATCGCTAGACAGGCATCCCGCTGCGCTGAGTTCAGGCGCGGTGGCGCCGACAACGGTGCCGGTGATACTGATGCAGCGGTGACCTGCTCAATCCAGCCACGGCCTGCCATTAGCGCCACAGTCGACGATGATCTGGGTGCCAGACCCACCAATGTTTCACCTGCTAAACCTGCTGTGCCCGCACTTACCAGCACCTGGAGCACGTGACGCTGCACGTGGTAGCGCACAGGCAATGTCAATAACGCCTGCTCGCCAGCATCACAGATACGCCAGTGGGGAGTGATCCTGGGTTCGGCAGGTCGATCTCGGCGCAACAAAGAAGGGATGGCTGCTTGCATCACCTCGCCGATAGGATGGTGGTAATAACGTGCAGCCCATTTCGCCAGCGCAAAAACCTGCGGTGTCAGCGAGGGCTCATCATCAAGTACCCGGATGATGTGGCGCAAACGTCTCATGGGTACCGCGCTTTGAGCCGACATACCGCAGACAATTCCGACTACGGTGCGCTTTTGTAGCGGCACCATAACCCGCATACCCGGCACAAGCAGCGACTGATTGTCTTTGCAGGAATAATTAAACAACTGACGCATCGGCACAGGCAATGCCACCTGCACAACTTGTGCATCAGTCAACGTTGCACCGCCTGATCTAACCCACCCAAGTTAGGCGGTAGACTTTTTGTCACACACAAGTAATCGCTCATAAATCTTTGAGGGCACAAGGAGATTCAAGGTTGCCCACAAACTCTGTGGATAACTTTGTGTACAAGTTCACGAGACCGAGCTAATCCTAACCGACGGACCCGATATTTATTCAATTGCCTATTTTTTAGGCAGGTAAATTTGAGCGGTATTTCAGTCATTTAGGATAACTGACCTGATCTTTTTCACTATACCTCTTAGCGCGGTGCACAATATTGCGAACAACTCGGCAGGTGTGCACAAAAAGTGCCTGACTAGATAAATTAGAAAATACTTATGCTCTTTATTGATCATACATTTAGGTAACAGACTTGAGCGCTCACAACAAATGTTTAACCCATGTCCCGTTGTAAAACAACCACCATGGAATGGTCACACATGAAGAACTGGGACTGCATCTTTAATGCGATCAGCAAGGCCACTGGCACAAAGTTTAGCGGTGAGCAGGTAACGCCTATCAGCGGCGACAAGGTTAGTGATACTCAGATTATCAGCGATGGACGCGAAGAATACTTTATCAAGCGCGCAACCGCTGACGCAGTTCGGCGTCTTGCCGCTGAAGTTGAGGGGCTTGAAGCGCTGCGAAAAGTTAAGGCACTCACAGTGCCACGGGTCATCGTTAGCGGTCTCGCTGACACCTGCTCTTATATAGTGCTCGAGCGCCTGCGCTTCACTCGCGCAACTGACCAAAGTGCGGCGCAACTGGGCCTTCAATTGGCCTGCCAGCACCGCACTACCGACGAAACCTTCGGCTGGGATCACGACAACTTCATCGGTCCCAATACGCAGTTAAACCCGCGCCGAACCGACTGGGTGAAATTCTGGCGCGACTGCCGACTACGGCCGCAACTGGACCTCGCGGCGTCAACTGCCAGTGGCAAAGTCCTAGCGAAATCCGGCGAAAGGCTGCTGGAATCTTGCGATGCTTTTTTCAACGGCTATCGACCCACTCCGTCACTACTGCACGGAGACCTTTGGGCCGGTAATTGGGGTGTCCTGGCCGACGGTTCTCCGGTGGTGTTCGATCCGGCCGTTTATTTTGGTGACCGCGAAGCCGATCTGGCGATGACCGAGCTTTTTGGAGGGTTTGGACCAGCGTTCTACAGCGCCTATAGTGATACCTGGCCACTCGATGCCGGCTATGGCACGCGCCGCAACCTTTACAATCTGTATCACGTACTCAACCACCTTAACCTGTTTGGTGCCAGTTACCTACCCCAATCCAAGCAACTGATCCTCAGCCTGCTGGCGGAGGTGTGCTAAGCAAGACGCTCAGTCAGGGCGGCGCCGACTCAGCAGCTCACCAAAACTCACGTATTCACTTCCTCCCAGTCGACCGATCGGATTGATTTTGTCAGCAAGAAACTTAACTCGGCCTTTGGCATCTTCACCTATGACCGCATCATCAACGAAAACACCGTGAACTTCGCCAAATATCAGCGACTGGGGGTCAGGGCCAATGTATTGAATATCGTAAAGGCTGCAGGCGAATGCGACCCGGGCGTTGGCAAGGCGTGGCAACCGCGACCCCTCTAACTCCGTCGTCTCGAGCCCAAGGTTTACCACTTCGGACTCGCCCGGGGGAAAGTTGGCTGATGAAGCATTCATGGCATCCAACTGATCCAGACTAACGATGTGGATCACAAAGTCGTGTCGATCACGGATATTGTCCCGGGTATCCTTGGCGCCACCCTCGGGCTTCATGCCGGCCGAAATCATCACCAGCGGAGGGTTACTTGAGATCGCATTGAAATAAGAAAAAGGCGCCAGGTTGAAACTGGCATTGGCATTTTCCGACAGCACCCAGGCAATGGGGCGTGGTATGACTGTCTGAGTCAACGTGAAATAAACCTGTTGGGGTGTCATATCCCCAAAATCGATAAACATCTTCTACTCCCGGTTGTTACTTGAGATCCCCGATGGAGATCATTCCCCAACTCAGATAATCTTACGCAGTTCGTACTCTAGAATCCCCTCTGCTCCATGCTCGCGTAGCCTCGGAATCAACGAACGCACACTTTCACGATCCACCACCGTCTCAAGCGCCACCCACTGCTCATCGGAAAGGGCGCTGACCGTAGGCGCATGCAAACTGGGCAGTAACTGAAGGATTTCGTCGAGCCTTTCGCGCGGTGCATTCATTTTTAGTGCCACCTTCTGGTGCGCCGCCAGCGAAGCCTGCAGCAGCAGTGCAATATGCTCGATCTTGCGTCGCTTCCAAGGATCAGCCATTGCATCCGGGTGGGCAATCAGACGGGTATGCGTATGCAACAGGTCGCAAACAATGCGTAGCCCGTGTGCACGGATAGTGCTACCGGTCTCAGTGATCTCCACGACTGCGTCCACCAGTCCCTCGACCGCCTTGGCTTCGGTCGCACCCCAGGAAAACTCAACCTCACACTCAATGCCCCGCTCGGCAAGATAAGAGCGGGTGAAGTTCACGAGCTCAGTAGCAATCCGCTTGCCCTGTAGATCCTCGATCGACTGGATTGGTGAATCCTGCGCCACTACCAATACCCAGCGGCAAGGCTGGTCGGAGCTCTTGGAATAAACAAGGTCGCAGACCTCCTCGACCTTCGCGCCGGTTTCGAGAATCCAGTCCAGCCCTGTCAGACCCAGATCCAAGGTACCCTTGGCCACGTAGGCAGCCATCTCCTGTGATCGCACCAGCGCGCAGGAGATATCTGGGTCATCGATGCTGGGAAAATAATTGCGAGATCCCGACTGGATGTTCCAACCGGCCTGCTTAAACAGCGAGATAGTGGCCTGCTCAAGACTCCCTTTGGGCACGCCCAGTTTCAACTGCGTCATGGAAAGTTTCGGATACCTGGGGAAAAGGGCCGCGGATTATCGCATAGGAGATTGTTTATCATTGCGAGAAAAGCTCAACTGCGCAATTCGCTGATCAGCGGCACGATGAGCTCCTGTAACACTTTGCGGTCAAGCGGGCCAATATGCTTGTAGCGGATTACACCCTCGGGGTCGATAACGAAGGTCTCGGGCACCCCATAAACCCCCCAGTCAATTCCCACCGCGCCTTGCCCATCGACCGCAATCATGTGGTAAGGATTGCCCAACTGGCGAAGCCAGGCCCGGGCATCCTCTGGGGCATCCTTGTAGTTCAGGCCAACCAGGGTAACCAGATCCTGCGCTGCCAGCTCATTTAGCAAAGGGTGCTCAGAACGACAAGCCACGCACCAGGAAGCCCATACGTTCAGCAGCCAGGCCTTACCGCGTAGATCTGCACTACCCACCAAATCATCCATGGCCAGCAAACGTGGCAACTCGAAGGCCGGTGCCGGTTTGCCGATCAACGGCGAGGGCACCTCACGGGGATCGAGCGTCAGGCCTACTGCCAAAAACCCACTGATCACGAGGAAAACCGCAAGCGGTATAAGATAACGAAGTGCTTTCATATCAGCACGAAAGCCGCTAAGCGTCCGGTGCACCATACGCCTGCGGGCAGGAAAAATGCGGGCCTGCTGCGATGATCAGTGGTCTTAATCATCCTGTTCGGTCGTGGAATTCTCTGCTATTAGAACTCTGATCGCGTTAAATACCTCGGGTGCGTCAAAATTCCTGGCGCCGGTTGCGATATAACGTGCCCGGCCAGCCCGATCGACGATATAACTGGTCGGCAAAGCTCGGACTTTCCATTGCTTGGTCACGACCATGTTTTCATCCAGCAGTACCGGGAAATCGAGCGGCGGATCAAAACGCTGCAGAAAAGCCGCGACCTGTCCCGCGTCCTCACCCACGTTGACCGCGATGAACTCAAAAGGTTCTGCTGCCAGGCGGTTGCGGACCACCTGCATCGACGGCAATTCCTTCACACATGGGGTGCACCAGGACGCCCAGAAGTTCACTACCACAACTCTTCCCAAAAATTCGGGCAGCGCACGCGGGCGACCATCAAGATCCGCAAGTCGCAGTTCGGGCGGAGATGCATGCTGACTTGGCACGGGCGTAAACAGATCGCCCAGTCCCGTCGCCGACGCTATCACACTGGCGGTAGCGGCGATGAGTCCCGCGACTACGAACGCGGCTACCGTCAGTCGCCGAGTCACTGTTTCAGATCAGTTGATGGCGCCGGCCGCGGCGTTCGCCATTCCAATCAACTCCTCAGCAGGAACATACCCGGGAATGGTTTTTCCATTTTGCAGCACAATCGTCGGTGTTCCGCGCACCCCGACCAGTTTAGCCACATCCATATGCCGACCGATATCCGTGTCGCAGATGCGCGGCTCAATCGCTCGTCCTGACTTCGCATCAGTCATAGCCTGCTGGGGATTATCCGAACACCATACCGATACCAAAGTATCAAAAGATGATGACTTCGTGCCGGCACGGGGATACCCCAGATAACGCACTTTGACGCCCCCGGCGAGCAACTGATCGACTTCGTTATGCAGACGAACGCAGTAACCACACTCAGTATCGGTAAATACGGTGATCGTGCTCTTTGGCTCTGTCGGGGAAAAAACCACCATCCCGGCCTCGTCAAGATCTTCAATTGCGCTGCGACGCCCGGTTTGTCTAACCTCTTCGGTCAGGTTGACGGTTGTATCCAAATCAATCAGGTCGCCGTGCAACAGATAACGGCCATCGGCAAAAAGGTACACCACCTGTGGGCCGAATGTGACCTGGTAAAGGCCTGGCAGGGGCGTAGCCTTGACTTCATCCGGCGGGGTACCTGGTATCAGGGTTGCAGCGGTTTCCAGTACCTCTTGGGGTAATTCCTGAGCTGCAGCAGTACTAAGCCCAAGCAGTCCTAAGACAATCAGAATAGAGTGAAAAAACATGGTGATCTCGTCAGCTAAGGAGTAAAAACAATCTAAACGCGAGCCATTAGTGTACTCCAGTCCTGTTGGTCCCGCTGCTGGCCAAGATAACCAGCGCCGAGTCGTAAGCGCGCGCAGGCGCCACTCAAACAAATGAAACATTAAGTATTGGGGTCGACCTCACCACAGCGCATCACTCGGGCGACAACCACTCCACCAGGTAGTAGAGCATCTGCCCTTGCGTAGATTTGGATGGGCCCGCCACCTTTGCCGGGAAAAGCCGCTGCGCTGGCCGCGCACCGGCGCGCGCTGCTTTTGCAGAATCAACTATCTGCACGCAGTTAGCCGGGTAGCGCTGGCGGTTACGCCCGGGCATGTAGACCAAGGCCCAGTACTCTTCCGAGGCCTCGGTTTCAGAGTCAGGCGGTACGAAACCCTGCACAACTTCAAATGTTAAGCAAAGTCGCCGGCCCTGCCCTATGGAGCGCGAGTAATGATGTAGCCACCAGACTTCTCATCATGCTGTAACTGCAACAGGCCGCGGTTGGCGGCTTCTTCAAGTAAGGCGCCAAACGACTGGAAGCCATGATAACGCTCACTGAATCCGGGCTGGCGACGTTTCAGTGTCTGCTTGACCATCGAACCCCAGACCTTGTCCGTATCACCACGCTCTTCAAAAAGATCATCCAGCGTTGCCATGACCATATCAATGGCATCCTGGCTGCGCTTCTCGTCCTCGCTCATACCAGATTTCTTTTTGGATGCGGGGGCCTTGGCCTTTTTCTTTCGAGCCGGACGCTTGGAGCGTACCAGATCATCGTAAAAAATGAACTCGTCGCAATTAGCCGTCAACAGATCAGAAGTCGAGTTCTTGACCCCCACACCGATAACGTACTTATTGTTCTCGCGAAGCTTGCTCACCAGTGGTGAAAAATCAGAGTCGCCGCTCAGCACCACGAAACAATCGACATGGGACTTGGTGTAGCAAAGGTCCAGCGCATCAACAACCATACGTATATCGGCAGAGTTCTTGCCAGATTGGCGCACGTGTGGAATCTCAATGAGCTCAAACGCGGCTTCGTGCATCGCCGCCTTGAAGCTCTGGTAACGATCCCAGTCCGAATAGGCCTTTTTGACCACAATATTACCCTTGAGCAGCAGTCGCTCAAGCACTGCCTTCATGTCAAATTTCTGATCAGTAAAATCGCGTACACCCAGGGCAATGTTCTCAAAATCACAAAAGAGCGCCATATTCCGGGTAGTGGTGTCCGTACTCATGATGGGTTTTCCGTTTTGCAGGTTGCTTGGCCATATACCGGGCAAAGCATGAAAGAAGGCGGGTTCAGGGAGAGTCTAACCGCACCACCGGGCCCGGGCTACATTTGGGGTGCGACATATGACGCCGATGTAAGAGTACGGGCCTGGTAGCGTAATCCCCCACTTTGCAGTTGTGCTGCCAGCATCGGCGTTGCACTCAGGTGGGCACGCAGGTCGGCACTTTGTGCCGCGTAAGGCAGTAGCGCTGCAATGACGTTCTCCGTTGCCGGACAACGCAGGCCAAATGCGCTCTTGAAGGAGTTATTACGGGCCAGCGTTGCCGGAACCGCAGAATTTTTCAGCTCATCGTGGTCGGCAAAATTGATACTGAGTATTCCGGTCGGCGACAGACAGCGTTGCAATTGTGAAAGCCACTTGTGATCACAGGAAATCGCACGACTTGGCGTGCCGCCAAGGCCACCAAAAAGGTCATCGATCACAAGATCAAATCGTGGCCCGCGGTAGCGTGCGACGAAGCGCCTTGCGTCATCCAGATGAACAGTCGCAACCCCGGGTTCGATGCCAAACTGTTCGCGCGCCACGCGTACGTGCACCGGGTCGTTCTCTACTGCGGTCACGTGTAACCCTTCAAACAACACCTGCAACTGACGCACCACAGTGCCTGCGCCCAGCCCCAACAACAAAACCCGTTGGGGCTCTGGCCGTGGGTGAAAATAAAGACCGAGCCAGAGCAGATCCCAAACGCTACCCGTCACAATCCGGCGAGGATTAAACTGGCTATGCAAGATGCCATCGGTATACAGGCGCCGGCTGGCGCCGGCACCGCGCACCTGATACAAGTGGCCGTTTTGTCGCTGACTCCACAGGACGGCTATGGGGCTACTCCTTGATCTTTCCTATGGAAAATTGTTATTCCTCCATCACTCAATTGTAATGCGACGACTCCCGCCCGTTACTGGCCTGCGCGATTGAAAAACAGGACTCGATGCAACAGCAAAGGTATCCGAAAGGCTTAGCCAGTGTGGAACCAGCACTACCAGCCAAAACAGACCTGGGCTGTGCCGCATTTGTAAATGGGTGAGGGAAGCCCAGGCACTGCCAGCGAAAGCTCAAGCGGTGATATCAGCCCCAACATAGGTCTTTAACGCCCGCAAATCCAGAAAATACCGACAGACCTCGACATCAGCGGCCATCAGCAGGGGAACCTTCTCACCGTAGGCATAGGCCCAGTCCGGACTCTGATCGACATCATGCACCTTGAAAGAAAAACGGTATTCATCTTGCAGTGCCACGAGCTGTGCGTGCATATCCTCGCACAGGTGACAATTGCGACGCACGTACAAATCGAGAATCCCGGTCGGCATCAACTCCCCCCAAGCCCTAGAGCCTTTGCAGCTGAAAGGATATTCTAGGGGCTGGTTACTGCTGGCTCATACCCATGCCCCTATCACTCTGGCTATCCATGTCGGCGATCTGCATTCTCGGCGCGATGTCCCCCGGGCCCAGCCTGGGAGTAGTAGTACAGAATACTTTGGCGGGTGGGCGGGCTCAGGGGGTTGTGACTGCGCTAAGCCATGGCGTTGGGATCATCATCTGGGCTCTGTTGACGGCGGGCGGGATTGGCCTGCTGATCACCCAGCAACCAGCTCTCTTCGAAGGCATGCGCTACGGCGGAGCGATCTTGCTGGTATATCTTGGAATCCGCAGCCTGCGCAGCACGGCGAGCGCCACCGAGGCGTTGCACACAGTCACCACTGCCCACACTACCCCGGTCCGGGATGGCTTCGCCATAGCCATCATTAATCCAAAGATTGCACTTTTTTTCCTTGCCCTTTTCAGTCAGTTTGTCCGACCCACGGCCGGAATGGGCGAGAAAGTGATCATGGGGTTGACTGCTGGTGTCATCGATGTGCTGTGGTATGCGCTCGTTGCATTGGCACTGTCGCACTCCGCAATCCTTGACCGCCTGCGTGCCCGGGCTCTGGTGCTGAACCGTCTTTTTGGCCTGATTCTGATTGCGTTGGCGGTACGGGTCGCCCTGTAATGCTACTCCTGCCGTAGGGTGACCTTGTTGCGGCGCGCAATCTATCTTGATCCGATTACACTACATAAAGAAAAATCACTTCGTTTACAGGTATTTTTTATCTCTGTGTAAATATCCTAGTTGACAACGTTATTTGTGCGGTGCACCATTCGAGCTGACGACAATGAGGTGAAGGTGGCTCAGGCTAAATAGCCATCCACAAGCACCCGGGCCATGCAAAAAGGCGATTTATGCAAATTACGGACAAAGTCAGCGTCGTTACCGGTGCCGCCAGCGGCATAGGCCGTGCCACAGCACTGGAACTCGTGGCGCAGCGTATCAAGGGCATCGCCCTGGTAGACCTTAACCAGGGGCCGCTGCGTGATCTCGCAGATGAGATCAACAGTGCATCGGGCAGCGAAGTGGCTTTGCCATTCGCCGGGGACGTCACCGATGAGGATTTTCGTGTCCGGGTCTTTGATGAGACGGCACGTCGACATGGCACTGTTCAAATCGTGGTTCCCGCTGCCGGTATTTTTCGCGACCGCATGGCGGTCAAAATTGATCGCGACAGCGGAGAGGCTGATATCTACCCGGCGGAGGTCTTTCGCCAGGTCCTCGAAGTAAATCTGGTCCACCCGGTTTACTGGGCCATGGAAATGATCGCACGGATCGCGGTCGACCGGCGTAAGCGCGGCCTGAAAAAATGGCTGGCCGAGGAGAAAATCCAAGGCACCATTATCTTTATCGGCTCGGTCTCCTCACAGGGCAATCGCGGTCAGGTCTCCTACGCCAGCACTAAGGCCGGTCTTGAAGGTGCGGCTTCAACGCTAATGAAAGAGGCGATGTTCCACGGGGTACGCACCGGCGTCATCCATCCAGGCTTTGTCGACACGCCGATGCTTCAAGGTATGCCGGAAGGCTATGTTGAGCAGCATATCCTCCCAGATACCCAACTCGGCCGGCTAATCCGGCCTGAGGAAATCGCCGACGCGATCTGCTTTATGATCCGAAATTCTGCAGTCAGCGGCCAGTTATGGGCCGATGCCGGCTGGCACCCAGCCCCTGCCTGATACTCCCATCGAGCCCCGGGGAGCCAGTTTTGGGCTACGGTAACGGCTGGCGCGCTTGAGTCAAAAAGGGGGGGGTCTTATGATCCGCATTACTCCTTTTCCCGTAGCGGCCATGATCGGTCGTCACTAGCCCAACCCACACCATGAATAAGCAATCTCTCGATCCCCTCTGGATCGGCAAAACCTTTGACGACTTTCTGTTTCGCCCGCAAATGGGTGTTACTGCCAGCCGCGCAGCCGTACCGCTGAGTTCGAGCCTGACTCGCACCATTGCCTTGGAGTTACCCATTATCTCGTCCAATATGGATAGCGTCACCGGCGGTGACATGGCGCAAACGATGGCGCTTGAAGGCGGATTAGGGGTTGTTCACCGCGGACAAAGTATTGAGCGCCAAAGTGATACCGTGGCACGGGTCAAACGCAGCCACAGCGCCGTGATCGAACACCCCCGTACACTGCCCGCGGGCTCTACGATCGGTGAGGCCCGCGCGTTTGCCCGCAAACACAAGATCAATGGCATTCTGATTGAAAATTCGCCAGGTAGTGCGATTCTCGCCGGGGTACTGACCCGTCGAGACATTCCGTGGGATCGCTCACAGGACAACGAGATTGTCGATCACTTCATGACGCCACTGGCCGAGTTAAAGACCGCAGGACCAAAAGTGGCAACCGAAGAAGCGGAACGCATCATGTTTGATGGCCGCATCGAGCGACTGCCGCTGATCGACGATGAGCAACGTATTCATGGGCTCATCACACGCAAGGATGTGCGCTTTTTACGCGAGCGCCCGTTTGCCAGCAAAGACGCCAAGGGCCGACTGCTCGCGGGAGCGGCTGTTGGCTGTTCCGGGGATTTTTTAGAGCGCGCCCAGGCACTTCTCGAAGCCCGTGCCGACTGCCTTTTTGTGGATATTGCTCACGGCCACTCGCAGGTCATGCAAAATGGGATCGAGCGGCTGCGCGCGCAGTTTCCCAAAGTGCCGCTAGTCTGCGGCAATGTGGCCACGGGTGCAGGTGCCCGATTCATGCGCGATCTGGGGGCTGATGCGGTCAAAGTGGGTGTTGGCCCAGGTCGGGGCTGCCGGACACGCCTTGAGACTGCGGCCGGAGTACCCCAACTACAGGC
>Ga0206679_10001894_pt1 | contig 17057 bp, 18 predicted proteins | sample M110012015metaG_FD_155464 | JGI IMG/M metagenome (GOLD analysis project Ga0206679, IMG submission 155464) | Ammonia-oxidizing marine archaeal communities from Monterey Bay, California, United States - M1 100m 12015 | ecosystem: Environmental > Aquatic > Marine > Intertidal zone | place: USA... | reverse complement strand
ATTTACCATAATCAGTCCTTGATCATTTTCTGAATCCAAGATCATGTATTTTTCTTGTTCTGACCAGGGCTTCCACTGAGGAAGACCGCCTGACATTCCTTTACCTGGATTTCCTGTATAAGCAAAGCTAGCCCAGTAAGACATCATCTGATCAGATAATTTTTTTACGCTATTAGAATCTTCAACAACTAGACTTTTTATTAACATGTTATCTAACCCTGCAGGGAATAGAAAAAGAAGTTCCATGGCGTGAGCAGATCCAAGCAATAAACCAAAATCCAATCCTTGAACCGTGGGTAATTCATCCCAGTCAAATCTATAAACAAAAGTATCGTGTTGACCTGAAGCAATTAAATCTCTAGCAGGAGAGTCTGCAGCCCTTTGTTTCCATGAATCAGAGGAGTATTGATTAACTGCATTATAAAAATTTGGTCTGAGAATTTCTAAGGGCAGTTCGGTAATGCCTGCCCAAGAAAGAGACTTTGCAACGATCCCTTCTCCTTCTCCCCATTTAACAAATTCTGGGTTTCTCATATTAAACAACTTCGTTTCATACCTATTAGTGCCAAGAATAATAGGGACACGTTGCATGTTGCTATTAGTAAACGACTCATAAATACCTTTTTTTCCTATTACATGACCATCATTAAAGACTCTAGTCATACCTCCTTTTTTAGGACTGGCTTCAAAGTAAGCTGTTAATAGTTCTTCAGGGTTTTTGTTTCTTAAGTAAAGTTCTAGATCTTCTAAAGACATAGCGTTCTGTAGATTTTTTGCACCCTTAATATCATTGGCTTTACTGTCATTAATTAGGAGTCTATTAATTATTTCTTTAGAGCTCTGAATTCCTGATGTTCCATCTTCAGGGTAATAAGATTCAGCTTCTTCAGTTAAAGAGTGCGAAACTATTCCACTTTGAACGATTGCTTTATGAAATAAACCTGTTGCTATTGGAGAAGCATACAAAGCTGCTACATTATGCCCGCCAGCCGACTCCCCAAAGATTGTTACATTATTTGCATCTCCTCCGAAAGAACCAATATTCTCTTTTATCCATTTAAGGGCCATTATGTTGTCCAAAGTTCCGTAATTTCCAGAAGCATCTTCTAAAGTTGAATTACCTTGTCTAAGAGCAGGATGTCTAAACCAGCCCAAGTTGGACATTCGGTATTGAACTGTAACAACTATAACTTCATGCTGAGAGACTAAATCAGTTGGGAAATAGTTATTAGCTGTGCCTATCGTATTGCCTCCACCATGAATCCACATCATGACTGGTACATTCTTTTCTTTTAATTGTTCAGAAGACCATGCTGGAGACCAAACGTTTAAATATAAGCAATCTTCTGATCCGATCCAGCCTCCTACATTTCCAGTCATGATGCCTTCTCTTTGAAAGCAGGCTTCATAGAATTCAGATGCTTCAAATCTTGAGCTAAACTTTTTAGGTTGAATAGGAGCTTTCCATCTTAAGTCTCCTACTGGTGGTTCAGCAAATGGGATACCTAGCCAAGCATACGTGTCATCTTCTCTCTCAACCCCAATAATCTCTCCTTGATTAGTCATTCTTACTGAATCATTGGGTAATGATTCCCCGCAACCTCCTAATATTAGAATTAATGAGAGAGCTATGTATAAGTGCTTTTTTATGGACATTTAATTATCTCCTTATCTTTTTGCCATACTTTAGATACTGCTTGTATATATAAACATAAAAGGAATTACTTTTTAACCTCTTTTAAAGCTTGCATGCAATTGATATGTCTAATAAATTAGAGCGCTAAAAAGTTTATTAAGGAGAGGAAGTATGCAAATTGCACCAATACCAACTTTATCAGATGAGATAAATGACATACGTTTAAGAACAGCTGACATAGTAGCCAATAGAATTATTCCAAACGAAGGAACAATTTATGCGGGTGGGGATAAATCAAAGAAGCTTAGAAAAGAAATTAACGAAGAGGTTAAAAAGCAAGGATTATGGGCTCCTCATTTACCTGAAGAATATGGTGGAATGGGAAATGGCTTCCTAGTTCATGCATACATGAATGAGATATTAGCCTGGTCTCCGCTTGGCAATAGACTTTTTGGGGTTATAGCTCCGAACTCTGGTAATCAAAAGATATTGGTTAAATATGGAACTGAAGAGCAAAAGAAAAAATGGCTTATGCCTTTGATTAATCAAGAGATGGAATCTGGGTTCTCTATGACTGAACCTGATTCTGCTGGATCAGATCCAAGATCACTTACAACAACTGCCGTTAAAGAAGGAGATGAGTGGGTAATTAATGGTCATAAGATTATGACTTCAAATGGGCAAAGAGCTGATTTCTTGGTTGTTATGTGTAAGACAGAAGATGATGAAGATGGTGAAGCCAACCAAAAGATGACTCAAATAATAGTACCAACCGACACTCCAGGAGTTAATAGAATAAGATCGGTTCCTATATGGGGCCATACTGGTGGCGACCACATGGAAATTAAATATGAAAACGTTAGAGTGCCATTAGAAAATGCACTTGGAGCTAGAGGATCTGGTCACCAGGCAGCTCAGGATAGACTTGGTGCTGGAAGGGTATATCACTGCATGAATACAATTGGTCAAATGTGGAGAGCTTTTGACATTATGGTTAAGTATTCTACCCAAAGGGAAGTTCATGGTGGAAAACTAGAAAGTAAACAATTCATACAAGGCTTTATTGCTGATTCATATATGGATATACAAGCTTCAAGACTAATGACTATTCATTGTGCTGAAGTAATGGATAAAGAAGGTGATGCAAGAGTTGATATTTCTGCAATTAAAGTATTTGTACCTCTAGCAGGTGGAAGAGTTGTGGATAGAGCTATTCAGATCCATGGCTGGAGAGGAGTTTCTGGAGACACGCCTCTTGCTGGAATGTTCCAAGGATTCAGAACTCTGAGACTGGCCGATGGTCCAGACGAAGTCCACAGAATACTTATTGCTAAAGAAATCCTTAAGAAATACCACGACGGCCTTTCTTGGGATTTTGGGGTTTAAGATTTACTGAAAGGTATAAGTTTTACAGTAGAAGTTGAAGTAGCAACTAAAGAGTTGTCCTGATATAACTTACTTGCCATAAAAGCAGTACTTTTTCCTAACTGTATAACTTCAGCTATACAGTTAAGCTTACCAGGCTTCGATGGAGCTAAGAAACTTACATTTATATCAAGTGTCATTGGAGAAACTTTAAAATCAAAAAGTCCCATTAGTAAATGAGCCATCGGTGCATCCAGCATCCCTGTAACAAATCCTCCTTGGACGACCTGCCCTTCAGAATGAGTAAATTCATGTTTTGCTTCAAATTCCATTTCTATAGATGGAGGTTCAGAGCAAAAGCTTACCACCTTCATTCCCAATGTTTCCGCACAAGGTGCGTTATTAGATTTAAAGGCCTCAAGTCTTTCTTGATCATTCATATTTAAATTCCTTTTGTATGATTTTACCTACAGATAGATTATTTATGAAGAAGTTAAATGGTGGAAGATGAAACTTTAGCTGCGCCCAACCAAAATTAATTACAAGCTCCATCTTCCATGAAGGCGCAGGATGCAGATAAAAATCTAGCTTTTGCAGCCTGAAATGGGTGTTAACCACATCCTGCAATTAAACTGAGAATGTTACCTTGGAGAGGTTTTCTGGGGAGAAATGAACACCTCTCAGTCTAAATTGATATTAAGAGAAACAACCTATTAAGGAGTCTTGTTCTGGGGAGAATCTTGAAATCCCTCAACATCAATAATAATGATATATTAATATAAGTTATTTGTATAGTATAAGTTTTGGTCGGGACGGCTGGATTTGAACCAGCGACCACCACACCCCCAGTGTGGTGCGCTACCAGACTGCGCCACGCCCCGATTATTTAATAGTTTTTAAAAGTTTTTCCAGGTCTTGTATAATCTTTACAGAAGGATTGTCTATAGAATCATTTTTTTTAGCTGAAATTAAATTTCTTTTTACACCAGAAATCGTTAGTCCTTCTTCGTAAAGAAGAGCTTGAATCTTTCTTATCATCTCAATATCTTTTTTTTGATAATATCGTCTGTTTCCTTTTCTTGTGATTGGCTTTAATCCTTTAAACTCATTTTCCCAAAACCTTAAGGTGTGTGCCTTAACTGAACACAAATCAGATACTTCGCTTATAGAGAAATATTTTTTATCTAAAATCGAAATTTCTTTAGCCATTCTGAGAAGCTATCTTCTTCCTTAATTTATTACCTGCCCTAAAAGTTACTACCCTTCTAGCAGAAATAGTTACTTCTTCACCGGTTTTAGGATTTCTTCCTGGCCTAGATTTTTTATTGATTAATTCAAAATTACCAAAACCAGATAACTTTACATCTTCATTGTTTTCTAGAGACTTCTTAATTTCATCAAAGAAATCTTCTATTAACTTCTTCGACTCACTTTTATTTAAGCCCAATTGTTCATGAAGATGCTCGATTATATCTGCTTTAGTTATTGTCTTTTCCATTAATTTCTCAAGTCTCCATCCAATTCTTTTTTTACCGAGTTTACAATCTTTCCAACCACCTTATCAATGTCTGAATCTAATAAAGTACCTTTAGAAGATTGCCAGGTTAAAGAGATTGCTAAGCTTTTTTTATTATTTTCTATCCCCTTTCCTTCATAAACATCGAATAAATCAAGACTATTTAAATCCTCTCCTCCTTTGCTTTTGATAAGGATACTTAATTCATGACTTGTTATATCTTTATCAACAACAAAAGATAAATCTCTCTGAACAGAAGGAAACTTAGAGAACTTAGTAAATTTTTGTAATGATTTTATTTTGAGTGGGTCTATATCTAAAGAAAAAAGAAAAACATCTTCTTTAAGCCCTATTTTTCCAATGATATTTGGAGATAAAGCCCCTAATTGTCCAATTTCTTCAGAGCCCTTATAAATAGTAGATGCAATACCTGGATGAAAGAAATCAGAAGGTTTAGGATCAAAATTAATTGCAACATCAAAGCTGGATGCAATCTTCTCTATGATACCCTTCGTATCGTAAAAATTAACTTTTCTTGGTTTATCTAACCAGTGATTGGGTGTTACATACCCATAGATCAGTCCAGACACTCTTGTTCTTTCAGTTGGTTTCTTAGATTTCTTATGGGTAAAAATTGATCCAATCTCAAACAACTTCTGAGAATCCAACCCATTGTTTAGATTATGAATAAAAGTGTTAATCAAACCCGGAAATAAACTAGACCTCATGAACTTCATATTCTGAGAAATAGGATTTTCTACCTCTACCGGTTTTTTAGATTCTCCAAAAACCATTTCGTCATCTTCACTAATGAAAGAATAATTGATAACCTCACTAAACCCCAGAGACACTAAGCAAGTAGAGATTAATCTTTCTTTTGATTCAGATTGCGTTTTTCGTTTTGGTTCAAGCGGCCTGGTTGGTAACGAATCGTAACCCTCCAATCTGGCTAGTTCTTCAATTAAATCTGCCTCTATTTCAATATCATATCTCCACGATGGAGAAGTAAGGTTTAACTTTCTTGATGAGCCTTTAGGATTCATTCCAAGTCCTTTTAAGTATTTCTTAGCTTTGAAGCTAGTTATATTAGTACCAAGAATCTTATTGGCTCTATCAAGATCTAATGAGACTTTTTTTGCTTTAGGTAATTCTTTTGTTAACTTGCTTTCTTGAATTGTTCCAAACTCTCCACCTACCGTTTCATGAAGGATTTCACTCGCTTTTTCAACGGCAAGTTCTTGAATTCTATAATCCACTCCTCTTTCAAATCTTATCGAAGCATCTGTTTGGAAACCGTATCTTCTTCCTCTCCCTCTAATAACAGAAGGTTTGAAGAAAGCACTTTCTAAGAAAATAGATTTAGTGTTAGCATTAACACACGTATTCTTCCCTCCCATGATCCCTGCAAGGGCTATTGATTTCTTTTCATCAGAAATAACTAAACAATCTGGACTAAGATTAATCTCTTGATCGTCAAGTAATATTAAATTCTCATCTTTTTTAGCCTTCCTTACATTAATGTTACCTTCTAACTTATCTCGATCAAACGCATGAAGAGGCTGACCTAGCTCTAAAAGAATATAGTTAGTAATGTCTACCACTGGGTCAATCAGCTTTTGATCGCTCAAAGCTAATCTTTCAGCGACTAAAGGGAGTGTTTTTGTCTTAAGATTTATATTTTTTATGGATCTTCCAACGTATATAGGAGCTTCCTTACATACTTTAATTTTTATGTCTTCTTCAAAAGAACTTTCAATAGATTTAAATTTAGGATGCTTTAGCTTAAGATTGTTGATAACTGCTAGTTCCCTTGCAACTCCATAAACACTGAAACAATCTCCTCGATTAGGAGTTATATCTAATTTTATAATTGAATCTTTTCCGGTTATTTTTGAATTAAAAGAATCATAGCCATCAACCTCAACACCCGCCATCGTAAGTTGAGAGCAAATCTCTTCGGTAGATATAGTTAGATCTATAAAGTCTTTAAGCCAATTTCTACTAAATTGCATATTAAAATTGTTTTAAAAATCTATAGTCATTTTCAAAGAAAAGGCGTAAATCTGGAATGTCATACTTCAGCATCGCCATTCTTTCAACTCCTAGTCCAAAAGCAAAACCACTATATTTTTTAGCGTCAACTCCGACCATTTTTAGTACATTGGGGTGAACCATTCCGCAGCCTAGAACTTCAAGCCAACTTTTGTCCCACTTTATATCCGCTTCTGCTGATGGCTCGGTAAAAGGGAAATAAGATGGCCTAAACCTGAGCTCTACCTCTCTTCCAAAGAAATCTTCCAAGAAATCATTTAATAAGCCCTTAAGTTGAGCAAATGAAGCACCTTCTTCAACTACAAGGCCTTCTATTTGATGGAACATAGGCGTGTGGGTTAAATCTGAGTCCTTTCTAAATACCTTTCCAGGGCATATTATTCTGTGCGGCGGATTTTTGTTTTCCATTGTTCTAATTTGTACTGGAGAAGTGTGTGTCCTTAAAAGACCAGATTCCTTTAGATAAAAAGTATCGTGCATATCTTTTGCAGGATGATCTTCAGGCACATTCAAAGCTTCAAAATTATAATAGTCCGTTTCTGTTTCAGGCCCTGATTCAATTCCAAACCCCATGGATTCAAAGAAGTCACTAATCTCATTGATTGTTTGAGTTACTGGATGAAGAGACCCATCTGTTTTAGAAGTAGAAGGCAAACTTATATCAATCTTTTGATTGCTCAATCGCAATTCGTTTTCAGCCTTAGAAAGTTCGGAAGTCTTGTCCTTATAGGAATTATCGATATCTGATTTTAATTGATTAAGAAGCATGCCAGCTTCTTTCCTTTTTTCCTGAGGCAAACTTCCTAAAGACTTAAGTAGCAGATTTACTTCTCCGTTCTTACCTAAATAAGATTTATAAGTTTTTTCTAACGAGCCTTTATCCTTAGAAGAATTTATAAGCGCAGAAGACTCTGATTTGAGTGTTGAAATTTTTTGTTTTAAAGATTTTAAATCCACTATATGCAATAACTTAATATAGCCATTATAGTCACTATAATGCCCTAAGTGCTTATCTTAATTAAGATTTTATGCAGCTAACTGTGACTTAGCTTCTTCAGCAATCTTACTAAAGGCCTCTTTGTCATTGACAGCGATGTTTGCTAAGGTCTTTCTATCTAGATCTATACTTGCCTTCTTTAGTCCTGCAATTAACTTACTGTAAGTCAGTCCGTTTTCTCTAGCTGCTGCATTAATTCTAACAATCCACAAAGATCTAAATACTCGCTTCTTTACTCTTCTGTCTCTATAGGCGTATTGCCCCGCACGCATAACAGCCTGTTTAGCTACTTTATAAGTGCGACTTCTAGCGCCTCTATAGCCTTTAGCCTGCTTTAATACTTTTTTATGCCTTGCCTTAGCTTGAACGCCTCTTTTTACTCTTGCCATATCTTTTCTCTATGTGTTTGTTTTAAGCATTCTATCAACTAACTGCTGATCTCCTTTTGCAATCTTCGTTGTGCCTCTTAGCTGTCTTTTTCTTTTGGTCGTCATCTTAGTCAAGATGTGACTCTTGTTAGATTTCTTTCTTTTTAAACCGTTTCCAGTTTTCTTAAACCTTTTACTTGCTCCGCTATGTACTTTAAGTTTACTCATAATTTTTTACTTCTTATTTGGGGCCATCAGCATGACAAGTTGTCTTCCTTCGAGAGCTGGGAATTGTTCTACACTAGCTGTATCTTCTAGGTCAGCCTCAACTCTTTTTAGTAATTCCATTCCAATCCTTTGATGAGCCATTTCTCTTCCTCTAAATCTGAGAGTTATTTTTGCCTTGTCTCCATTTTCTATAAAGGTTTTAATTTTATTTACCTTTATGTCGTAATCATTCTTTTCCGTCACAGGTCTAAATTTAATTTCTTTAATCTGCTGCCTCTTTTGTTTCTTCTTCGAAGCGCCTTTCTTCTTTTTTGAGTCGAAGATGTGTTTCCCGTGATTTAATAACCTACAAGCTAATGGTTCACCTTCTTTAGCCATCTGAACTAGGTCTAAAGAAGCTTTTTCAGCTTCAGAAAGCGCATCAGGTAAACTAAAGATTCCTAATTGCTCTCCGGATTCGCTTATCAATCTAATCTTGTCTGCCTTAATTTCACCATTAATAGGTAGTCTCTTTTCAGATTTCTTGAAAGATTTTCTTTGTGCTATTTGATTCTCCTATTCATTATTATTCCTTGGCATTAATCTTCTTTTTAAGAATATCCATAAATTCTTTTATAGACATTTCACCTAGGTCCTCACCACCCCTTGCTCTTACTGAAACTGTTTCATTATCCATTTCCTTATCTCCTACAACAAGAAGAAAAGGTGTCTTCTGCATAGAGTGGTCGCGAATTTTATAAGCGATCTTCTCTTTCCTCAAGTCACTTTGTGCTCTAAATCCATTTTTTTGCAGTAAATCACGTATTTTTTCACTATATTCGCCCTGTTTATCAGTAATATTCAATATTTGTGCTTGAATTGGCGAAAGCCAAACCGGAAAAGAGCCTCCATGATGTTCAATTAAAATGCCAATAAATCTTTCAAAAGACCCTAAAATTGCTCTGTGGATCATTACTGGTTGACGCTTTTCTCCGTCATCGCCTACATATGTTGAATCTAGACGTTCAGGAAGAATGAAATCCGCTTGGAAAGTTCCGCATTGCCATTCTCTACCCAAAGCATCAGTTAAAACAAAATCTAACTTGGGGCCATAGAATGCTCCTTCGCCTTCCGAAATTTCGTATTTAAGATCTAAGTTTTTTATTGCCTCTTCTAGTGCTAGCTCAGCTTTATCCCAAACTTCATCAGACCCTACCCTGACATCAGGTCGAGTTGAAAGCTTAATCTCAAATTCTTTAAAACCTAATTCTGAATAAATTACAGATAAAAGTTCTATAAAACTTTTTGTCTCCGCTTCAATTTGTTCTTCCGTACAAAAAATATGACCATCATCTTGAGTAAAAGCCCTTACTCTCATCAATCCATGTAAAGTTCCAGAAGCTTCATATCTATGACAGGAACCAAACTCAGCAAAACGGATGGGTAAATCTCTATAGGACTTTAAACCTTGATTATAGACCTGAACATGACAAGGACAGTTCATTGGTTTTAAAGCATTGGTCCTTTTTTCATTTGCATGCTCTTCATCAATCTCTGTAATAAACATATTTTCTCTATATTTATCCCAATGACCAGAATCCTCCCAAAGTTTTCTATCTACCACTTCAGGAGTATTAATCTCTTCGTAATCAGACTCTATTTGTTTAATTCTCATAAAGTCTTCTAAAGCTCTATACACTGCCCATCCTTTCGGATGCCAAAAAACCATACCGGGAGCTTCTTCTTGAAAATGAAATAGATCAAGCTGTCTTCCTAATTTCCTATGGTCTCTTTTTTCAGCTTCTTCTACTTGAACTAAGTGACTCTCTAAGTCTTTAGTACTTTGCCATGCAGTGCCATAGATTCTTTGTAACATCTCATTCTTTGAGTTTCCACGCCAATAAGCTCCTGAAACTTTCGTTAATTTAAAAGCTCTTAAGTGTTTAGTGTTGGTAACGTGCGGCCCTCTACACATGTCTGTATATTCTTCGTGATGATACAAAGCAATTATTTCTTTTTCTGGAATTTCTTCTGCTAGAGTTACTTTGTAAGGCTCACCTCTATCTTTAAAAGTTTTAACTGCTTTTTTTCTAGAAACAACCTCTCTAACAACTTTGTAATCCGTATTTGCTAATTTATGCATACGATCTTCTATAGCCAGAAGATCGTCATCATTTAAAGCTTTATCCAGCTGAATATCATAATAAAAGCCATTGTCTATAACAGGCCCTATAGCCAACTTAACTTCAGGATAAAGCTGTTTAAGAGCGTGTGCTAACAAATGTGCACAAGAATGCCTTACTATCTCAATACCTTCATCATCTTTGGAGGTAATTATTTCTACTTTTGCATCTTTGGTAATAATCTCAGAAGCATCTACAAGAACGCCATTTATTCTGCCCGCCACGGTTGCTTTAGCTAGGCCAGGGCCAATATCCGTAGCCAAATCTTCTATGGATATAGGTTTATCGAATTTTCTTTTGGATTGATCAGGAAGTGTAATTTCAAGCATACTCAGTGGTGACCTATACTAAAGGACACATGTTTTGTTTAATTTTATTGATTGTTATAAGTAAAAGCAATATTTAAGGGGATAGGAGAGATTTTTCCCAACCTTCCTCATTTAAAGTAAAAAGCTCTCTTTTGTGTAGCCTGTTTTCTTGATTTGTCCAAAATTCAAATAAATTGGGTTTAAGAACAAATCCACCCCATCTATCAGGTCTCTTTATGTCCTTGCCTTCGTTATCGGATTCAATCTGTTTAGCCTTTTCTAGCAAGCCTTCATACGACTCTAAAGTCTCAGTTTGTTTTGAGGCCAAAGCCGAAATTTGAGAACCCCTAGGTCTGGAATGAAAATAATCATCTGACTCTTTATCGCTGACTTTTTTACAAATTCCTTCAATTCGAATCTGCTTATTGGTTTTAGCCCACCAAAAATTTAAAGCTGCTTTGTTATTATTAACGATCTCTTGTCCTTTTTTTCCGTCGTAATCTGTAAAAAAGACAAGTCCTTCATCTGAAAGCCTCTTTAAAAGAACCATCCTAGAAGAAGGTTGTCCTTCTAGGCTAACCGAAGATAGGTTTAGGGCATGAGGTAATCCGGCTTCTTTATCTTTTGCTTCTTGTATCCAGTCATGCGTTCTTAAGATAGGCTCCTGGGAAGCGTCTATTAGTTGGTATAAATCCATTTATTTCTTAGCTGAAACCCAATAATCTAGACTTAAATACTTTCCACCACCCATACAAGCTAAAAGAAAAAGCATTAATCCGTATATTGCAGCAAACTCAATTCCGTTTGCTTCATGAGGCCACCCATTGTCGTAATGCACTAAATAACCAGCAAAAAACATAATTACCATAAGTGGAACTGATACCCACCTTACGAAAAGTCCTATTAATAATAGAGCTGCCCCTCCTGCCTCAAAGATAATAACCAGCCAACTAATGATTTCAGGAAAAGGAACTCCTAATGTTCCTAAGTAACCAGAAAATTTATCAACTGTGTCAATCTTCCCAATACCTGCGTACCACAGTACAAAGAAAAGATAGAGTCTTAATAAGAATAGTCCAATAAAGTCAAAAGCTTGTAGGCCTTCTAAATATTCATGTATTTTCTTTATAAGTGACATACTAATAAAATTATAACTTTCTTAAAACTACACTTCCGACTGAATAGCCTGCTCCAAAAGAGCAGATCACTCCCACTTCTCCTGTATTAATATCAGAATTATTCTTATGAAAAGCTATTATTGAACCCGCAGAACTAGTATTCGCATATTCATTCAAAACGATAGGCATTTCTTTTTCACTTGCGTCCCTGCCTAAGATTCGTTTTGATATTGACTCATTCATATTTAAATTAGCTTGATGCAACCAAAGCCTGGACAAATCGGAAACTTCTAAGTTCAATTCCTCAAGATGAGATTTTATGTGCCCTTCTACCATGGGCACAACATCTTTATATACCTTTCTTCCATTTTGGATAAAAAGCTTATCTGGAGCTTCGCTATTTGAATCCTCAGGCTTATTTAAAAATCCAAAATTATTTCTAATGTTGTTAGAAAATTTAGTCTTTAGTTTAGTTCCTAGTATTTCAAAAGCGTTTGACTGAGGATTTCCAGTATCTTTTTCTAATAAAACTGAAGTGCATGCATCTCCAAATATAAAATGTCCGTCTCTATCTCTAAAATTTAGATGACCCGTGCATATATCCGGATTAACGACCAAAATTCTTTCCGCAACTCCACTCTGTATATCGTTATATGCATTTTGAATAGCAAAAGTAGAAGAAGAACAGGCTACATTCATGTCATAAGCATAGCCTTCTATATTTAAAGACTCTTGGACCTCTATAGCAATAGCAGGATAAGCTCTTTGAAGATTTGCACAACCGCAAATAACTGCATCTATATCTTCAGCAGTTCTTCCAGCTTTTTCCATGGCTTGATTGCATGCATCTACAGCTATTTCAGCCTGAATTGAGATCTCATCATTAGACCTCTCTTTAAGACTGGGCCTCATCCTTTTAGGGTCTAAGATACCCTCTTTATCCAAAACAAATCTTTGCTCAATACCCGAGACCTTTTTTATAAAGTCTGAGTCAGAATGAACTAAAGCTATTAAGTCACCCGATTTGATTGCTTCGTCATTTTTTAAGTTATAGCTATCCACATATTCATTGTAGCTATCAACCAACTCATCATTTGAGATGCTCTGAGAAGGCGTGTAAAGACCCGAACCTGTAATTAAAACTGACATATTTTTATAATAAGTTAAAAATTTAAATAAATCTTAAATTCTTACCCTTTATTTCTTTGTTTTTCTATTGCCTCATAGGCTTGTTGAATCTGTATAAATTTTTCTTTTGCTTTTTCAAGTAACTCCTCGGGTAATCCCTTAGAAATCAATGTGTCTGGATGAAATTCTCTACGTTTTTTCTGATATTCTTTCTTTATATCGGATAAAGACATATCTCTAGTTACTCCCAGAATTAAATATGAATCAGATGCTTGATTATTAAATTTCCTCTTGAGCTCTTCAAATAAGTCAGAACGTAGGTCAAAAATATTAGGTACTTCTTTGAGAAGCTGCTCTTCGGAAGGATGTAACACTCCATCTGCCATAGCAAGTTCAAATAAAAGCTCATAAAACATAATTAAAGAATTCTTATTTTGAGAAAGAAGAGAGGCTAATTGAATTGCGTAATCTTGAAATGAATAAGAGTCATCTTTCGCTTGGTTAAATATTTGTATAGCAAACATTCTCTGCTCAGACGGGAAGTTAAATCGATCTTTTATAAATGAATCTACTTTATCAACCTCTTCTCTGCTCACAATTCCATCCGCCTTGGCTATTTTGGCTAAGCATGCGAACAAGGCAGTGAAAAAAGCAGCTTGGTTTCTTTGATTTGAAGAAAAAGATTGCCTTCCTTGAGACCCTAGCTTTGAACCTATAACAGCCCCTAAAATACCGCCCAAAGGGCCACCAATAGCTAAGCCGAGCATCCCACCTAAAATTGAATTTAAAAAACTCATAATGATAGCTATTGTAAAGAAGTTAAATTTATATAAAACTACTACTTATAAATTTAAAGGGGAGAAAATGAGTTTACCTGTTGTTGATTATTTAAAGTTACCTGAAGGTGGAGACCCTTACTTAGAAGGACATAAATGCACTGATTGCGGTTCTATATTTCTTGGAGAGAGAAATGTCTGTTCAAACTGTTTTTCTAGAGAAAATATGGAGGCCATGAAGCTAAGCAATAAGGGAAAACTTTATTCTTATTCTATTGTTTTCAGGTCTTTCCCTGGCATAGATGTTCCTTATATTTCAGCAATTGTTGATTTAGAAGGTGGAGGTACCGTAAAAGGAAATCTTATAGATTGCGACCCGGACCCTGAAAAAATTAAATTCGACATGCCAGTTGAAGTTATATTCGATGATGCCTTAGGAAGAAAAGATTCTGAGGGCAACTCTTATATTAGCTATTTCTTTAAACCAATTTCTTAAGGAGAATAAAATGAGTGATGTATATGTATTAGGTGTAGATATGATTAAGTTTGGGAGATTCCCAGACAGAACTGTTCCTGGTCTAGGTGCTGAAGCAGCTTTACTTGCGTTAGACGATGCAGGATTAACCATTGATAAAATGGAAGCTTTTTATTGTGGTAATTTAGGTCAAGCCAACGCAATGGTTGGGCAAAGGATTCTTCAAGAAATAGGACAAACAGGCATCCCTGTAGTTAATTGTTCTAATGCCTGTGCGACTGGAGCAACTGCATTTAGAGAAGCTTGGACTTCCATTAAAGCAGGTTTATATGATGTAGTTTTAGCTGTAGGAGTTGAGCAAATGGGAACAGGTTTATTAGGTGGTTCTGGAGGAGGTAAAGGCATTCCTAAAGAAGGCCTTTTAGGTTCAGGAACAATGCCAGCAGTTTTTGCTGAAGCAGGCATGGAGCACTCAAGACAATATGGAACAACTTTTGAGCAATTTGCAAAAATTTCTGTTAAAAATCATCATCATTCAACTATGAATCCTAAGGCAAGGTATCAAATAGAAACCCCTTTAGATGAGGTAATGAATGCGGAAATGATTTCATATCCAAATACTAAGCTTATGTGTTCAGTAAATGTAGATGGTGCAGCTGCAGCTGTTCTTGTTTCTGAAAAGAAAGCAAAGGAATTAGGAATGGGAAGGTCAGTTAGAGTCAAAGCTTCTGTACTTACTAGCGATCCTTATCAGGAAAGAGATTTGGTCATGCCCGATGTAAATTCTTGTACCAGAAAAGCTGCCAAAGAAGCTTATGAAATGGCAGGACTGGGTGCAGATGACATTGATTTAGTTGAGCTGCACGATTGTTTTGCAACTGCCGAAATGCTTCATTACGAGAACTTAGGTCTTTGTGAAGATGGAGAAGCCGGAAGATTAATCGACGAAGGTGAAGTGGAATTGGGCGGAAGGGTTCCTGTAAATGTTTCAGGAGGACTTTTGTCTAAAGGCCATCCGCTTGGAGCAACAGGTATTGCAAATATTTATGAAGTTTGTACGCATCTCCGTGGAGAAGCTGGTGAAAGACAAGTAGAAGGGGCTAAGGTAGGTCTAACACACGTGATAGGCTTAGGAAGTGCTTGCGGAATTCATATCTTAGAAAAAGCTTAAATAGTATCTATGCTTGTTGGTGTCGTTAGCGATACTCACAATAATATTACGAATATTGAGAATATTATTAATATTTTCAATAAAGAGGAAGTTAAATTAGTTATTCATACTGGGGATATTAGTAAACCTGAAACTTTACGCTTATTCTCTAGACTAAATTGTCCAATGATGGGAGTCTTTGGAAACAATGACAGAATCGAGAAAGGGCTTAAAGAAGTTTGTGATGAATGTAATTTCAACTTCCAAGACCCCCCTTTTCCATTAACTCTTGAAGACAAGAAAATAGCAGTATTTCATGAACCTGAATTAATAGATAAGTACATCAAAGAACATAAAGATATTCAATTGATAATTCATGGACACACTCACAGATATAGGGAAGAAACTCTAAATGATATTGTATTCTTTAACCCTGGAGAATCTGCTGGATCTATGAAAGGAAAAAATGCTCTTGGCATAATAAACCTACATAGTCTTCAAATTAGAAGAATCTTTTTTTAAAAAAGAAGAAGATTAATAAAATAAGTAAGCTAAACGGGATACTTAGCACTAGAGGCCTTAAGGCCCTTAAAGAATAATCTTGTTCTAAAAATACATCGAATAAAAAAGAAAATAAAGCAGGAGCATAGCCTGTCGATCCAACTTCTATTTGGGCTGGAGTTAAGAAAATAACAACAGAGAGAGAGAAGATAATCAGATAATATTTCTTTGCAATCAGACTCAACAAGTAGCTAAAACAAAAAACAAGGATGGTATAGAAAAACCAGAACATTTTTAATAATTTAAGAGAACTTTATTAAGCGGGTCTCTAATGAGCCGCCTTCTCCAGCTTGTTAAACCTTTAAGAGCTTCTTCAGATCCTCGATCAAGAGCTAATCTTATAAATTCTTTTTGGCTTTTTTTAGAAAAGAATAAAGTTGGATTTATTTTATATTTCTCAGCGATATTAAGCACAATATCATTGAATTTATTTAATAAATTTCCTTCTTCTGATTTAGTTAGATTACACCCTATTTCTACAAAATTTGTTGATGGACTAAAGGTATTCGAAATTAAAGACTCTAACTCTTCTTTATGCCAATCTAATTTGTTGGATTCAATTAATGCTCTTTCTTGTTCAATGAAAAGATGAATAAGATAGTCTACATCAGAAGCTGCGTAACTTAATTGGGAATCAGACAATGGTCTTCTTATCCAATTAGATCTAGTTTCTTTCTTGTCTAGACTTATATCCAATCTCTCTTCCACTAATCCTTGATAACCAATTGAATAATGTCCATCTAGAAACGCATTAGCTAACTGGGTATCAAATAGATTCTTCATTACGCTCCCAGTCCAAGAGTAAATTGCTTCAAGGTCTTCTTTGCAGGAATGGAATATCTTGATAACCGAACTTGAAAACAGAAAATCACAATTATCTTTTGGATCACTTATTAAGACCGCATCTATAAGAAATATTTCCTCTCCATCATTTACCTGGAGCAGAGCTAGTTTCATATTATCTTTGGTTGTTCTCCTGAATTCTGTATCAACGCCTAAATATGACTTTTGAAGAAGTTCTTTATTTAAAAAAGACAAATCTTCAAGAGAATCTATATAAGTAAACAAAGTTTTACGTAGTCTGATTTCTTAAATTATGAAGAGAGAGAACGTCGACTATATCCTGTTCTGATTCATAACCATGAATGACTTGTTTAAAGATCTCTTTTAAAGCATGTACATCATTACCCTTCTCAGCTTCACCTAACTCATCAATG
>Ga0206679_10001891_pt1 | contig 17084 bp, 17 predicted proteins | sample M110012015metaG_FD_155464 | JGI IMG/M metagenome (GOLD analysis project Ga0206679, IMG submission 155464) | Ammonia-oxidizing marine archaeal communities from Monterey Bay, California, United States - M1 100m 12015 | ecosystem: Environmental > Aquatic > Marine > Intertidal zone | place: USA... | reverse complement strand
ACTTTATGATGTATGTAAGACCTCACTAGTATCGAATGGAAAGGTGGTGCCAAATGATACTTTAGCAGTTACAATTACTGCTCAAGGAGGTGTAGCTACTGCTGAAGAACATAATTTTTTAATTGATCATTATAAATTAGATACAGTAGGTTGGGGAACTCCTTTTTTATTGGTTCCTGAGGCAACTACAGTAGATGCTGCAACTCGTAAACAATTGCAAGAAGCAAAGGAAAAAGATTTGTACTTAAGTAATGTTTCCCCTCTAGGAGTTCCTTTTAATAACCTCAAAAATTCATCCAAAGATGTAGAAAAATTTGAGAAAGTTAAAGAAGGAAAACCAGGTAGTCCTTGCCCAAGAAAGTTTTTAGCACTAAGTAATGAATATGGTACAGAGGGTGTTTGTACTGCTTCTAGGTTGTTTCAGAAAAATAAGATTGAGGAGAAAGGTATTTCAGATGAGATAACAGATAAAGCATGTTTATGCATGGGACTTGCTGCCACTGCTGTTATTAATTATGGTGTAGAAACTAGAGAAAGTAAGGGTGTTTCCATTTGTCCTGGACCAAATATGGCTTATTTTGATAAGGAACTTAGTTTACAAGAAATGTCTCATCATATTTACAATGGGGATGAAGGAATTGTAAGAGAGGATAGACCAAATATGTTTATTAATGAATTGAGTATGTACTTAAAATATTTGTCTGAAAAAATTGAAGAACACAAAGAAAACTGGGGAAGGAAATCTCCAAGATATTTAAATGCTTTTACTGAAAATATGAATGAAGGGATTTTATATTATCAAAAAATGTTTAATTCGGTTGGATCTACATTTAGTAGTGTGAAGAATAGTGCTTTAAAATCGTTAAATGACGCAATGGAAAGAATGCAAAAAATGGAATTAGAAATTAATTCTGTAATTGAGGAAAATCAGAAATAATTTTCTTTAGTAAAACTTCCGCAATTTTTATATTACTTTCTATAGTCCACCCCGCAATATGAGGACTTAATATTGTTTTTTCAGAATCAATTAAATATTGCAGTTCTTCTGTAAACCCATTTTCAGATAAGTTTTCAAAAGAAGTTTTTTCATATTCCAATACGTCCAAACAAGTTCCTTTGATTTTACCATTCTTTATAGATACAACAAGATCTTTAGTATTTACGCACTTTCCTCTTGCGGTATTTATTAAATAGAAATCTTTTCTAAAGTTGTTTATAAAATTCTCGTTAACTAAATAAGTTGTTTCGGTAGTTAAGGGGATGTGAAGACTAAGAATGTCCGTTTCATTATATATAGTCTTCATGTTACTTTTATTGGAATAATTTTCTAGATATTTATCGTATGCCAGAATTTTCACTCCAAATCCTTGTAGAATATTTGCGAATGCTGATCCATTATTTCCATATCCTATAATAGCTATTGTTTTTCCAGAAAGTTCTATTCCTCTATTTCGTTCTCTTTCCCATTTTCCGTTTCTAACTTCTTTATCAGAAATTGAAAGATTATTAAAAAGAGAAAGTATCATTCCTAAGGCATGTTCGGCAACTGCTTGTCGGTTTCCTTCTGAAGCATTAAAACATTTTATTCTTTTAGAGTCTGCATATTCTACATCAATATTTTCTAATCCGCTACCAGCACGGGCAATAAATTTTAGTTTTTTTGCTTTATCAAGAAATTTTGAATCAATTTTGAATCTACTTCTTATAATGATTCCATCATATTCTGAAATACTATCTTCTATTTCCTCTTTTGAAAGATGATATGCTTCTTCACAAATAAAATTATGTTTTTCTAGTTGTTCTTTTAAAAGAGGATGAACGCTATCAATAAATAGAATTCTCATTTTATAAAATAGATTGTCCGATTAAGAAATAAATATATAAACCTAAAATATCGTTTACTGTTGTAATAAAAGGACCCGTAGCAAGTGCGGGATCAACTTTATATTTGTCCAGTGTAAGAGGCACAAAAGTACCAAAAAGTGCAGCAAATATAATAACTGATAAAAGAGACAAACTAACAGTAATACTTAGTTCAATTGAATATTGCAGAGATGATGTGGCAGCAAAAATAATTAGAGAACAAATAATTCCATTTAGTAAAGCTACTCCTAGCTCTTTAGTTAGTTTGCTAAATATAGTGTTTGTTTTTATGGAGTCGTTTGCTAACCCTTGAACAACAATTGCTGCAGATTGGACACCTACATTTCCTCCCATTGCTGCAATTAGAGGAATAAAAAATGCAAGTTGTGTAAATTTTTCGAACTCGTCAAAAACACCAATAATCTCTGCTCCTAACAATCCTCCAAATAATCCGATAAGTAACCATGGTAATCTAGCTCTTGTAAGTTGCCATACACTATCAGAAGATTCAACATCCTCAGTAATACCAGAGGCCATTTGGTAATCTTTTTCAGCTTCCTCTTTTACAACATCCATTACATCATCAATTGTAATTCTTCCAACTAGTATTTCATTTTCATCTATTACAGGAATTACAATTAGATCATATTTGTTCATGATGTTTGCTACGCTTTCATCATTTTCTGAAACATATACAGAGATAATGTCAGTATTTACAATTTCTTTTATCTCAACCTTTGTTTCTGTAAGTAATAATTTTCTTAATGAAAGGGAACCAATAAGTTTGTCTTCATCATTAACAACATAAATAGTATGTACTTCTTTTACTTGAGATGCTTGCTTTCTCATTTCTTTCAAGCATTGCAGTGTACTCCAATTTTCGTTAACTTTTATAAGTTCCTTAGCCATTAACCCTCCAGCAGTGTCTTCCGGATAATTTAAAAGGTCAGAAATATCAGAAGCGTGTTCATCATCTTCAATTAAGGAAAGAACCTCTTCTTTTTGTTGGTCTGGTAGTTCAGATATTACATCTGTAGCGTCATCTGACTCTAAGTTTTCAATAACTTCTGTTGCAATTTCTTTAGAAGATAAATTAGATAGTAAGTGCTCTCTTAACTCTTCTTCTACTTCCATTAAAACTAATGCGGATTTTTCTTCATCAATTAGTTGGAACAGGTAGTTTGCCTGATCTTCAGAAAGTTCCTCAATGATTTCTGCAATATCAGCAACATGTAAGTCTAATATTAGAATCTGTATTTCTTTATATGAATTACTTGATATTAAATCAGATAATTCGTATAAAAAATCACTATTTATTTTTTTGTTATTGGACATTGTTAGTTATCATAATAAAATCCTCTACATCTAGCTGTTCTGCTCTTTTTTGGAGCAAAATTTCTATTTCAGAATTAGTTTCCAAAGAAAAGGATTTTAAGGAGTTTCTCAAAGTTTTTCTTCTTTGATTGTATCCTGCTTTTACAATTTGTATGAATTTCTTTTCATCACATTCTAGTTTCTTTCTTTTGTTTCTAACTAGTTTTATAACTCCAGATTTTACTTTTGGCGGAGGGGTAAAAACATGTTCATCAACAGTGAAACAATATTCTATATTATAGAAAGCTTGAAGTAAAACACTAAGTATTCCTTTTTTTTTCCCTTTTACAGAAGCAACTCTTTCAGCTACTTCTTTTTGAAACATTCCTACTACTTCTGTAATCTTGTCTCTGTTTTCAAATGCTTTAAAAAGTATTTGAGAGGATATGTTATATGGGAAGTTGCCGATAACTGAAATAGAGTCTGAATATAACTCTGCTAAATCAAGTTTAAGAAAGTCCCCTTCTATTATTTTTAATTCTGGGTAGTGTAGTCTAAGATAAAAAACAGATTCCCTGTCAATTTCAACAACTTCAAAATTTAGTTCTTTTCTTGTGAGAAATTGAGTAAGAACTCCCATTCCAGGTCCAATTTCTAATACAGTTTTATTTTTAAGTTCTAATTGGTTTACTATATCTTCCGCAATAGAGTAATCATTTAAAAAATGTTGACCTAAATGTTTTTTAGCACTTACTTTTTTCATGATGATTTTTTCAATCTTTTAAAAAGTTCAGACGCAAAAACAAAATCGTTTAGTTCTTTGTTTTTTGAGTTTATTAGTTCCTCTTTATTACCTTCCCACCAGATAATTCCCTCATGGATAAAAACAATGTTTTCTCCAATTTGCATTACAGAGTTCATGTCATGAGTATTTACTATGGTGGTAATATTATATTCTTCCGTAATTTCTTGAATTAAATTATCAATTAAAATAGCTGTCCTAGGGTCTAGTCCTGAGTTTGGTTCATCACATAATAAATATCTGGGATTCATAGATATTGCACGAGCAATAGCAACTCTTTTTAACATTCCTCCGCTTAATTCAGCAGGAAGAAGTTGGTTCTTGTTCTCTAAATTAACTCTTTTTAAGCAAAAATTAACTCTTTCTAATTTTTCTTCTGTAGTTTGATCTGTAAACATAGTAAGAGGAAACATTATATTTTCCTCTACAGTCATGTAATCAAAAAGAGCTCCTCCTTGAAATAACATTCCTATTTCTTTTCGAATAAGTCTTTTTTCTTTTAATGATATTTCATTGAAAATTCTTCCGTCATATATGATATTCCCTCTGTCTAAATCATGAAGTCCAATGAGTATTTTTAGTAAGGTAGTTTTTCCAGACCCACTTTCTCCTATAATTAAGTTTGTTTTTCCTTTCTGAAACGTAAAGGAAACATCTTTTAGGACAAGGTTGTCTCCAAATTTTTTATGTATATTTTCTACTACAATCATGATAGGATTAAATCAGTTAGAATAAAATTGAATATTAGTAGAAGAATACTACTATATACAACGGCCTTTGTACTAGATATCCCTACATTTAAAGCTCCTCCCTTTGTTGAGTATCCAAAATAAGCAGATACAGAGGTTATGATAAAAGCAAATACTATTGTTTTTATAATACAGTATGTAACATAGAAAGGAATGAATTCATATTGTAGACCTTGTATAAAATCAGAAGTAAGAACTCCAACTGATTGTCCTCCTACTAGTCCTCCAATAATACCAATTGCGATACTGAGGATAATAAGAATAGGAAAGGATAATATAGCTGCAACAATTTTAGGTAAAATAAGAAAAGAAGCGGAATTGATTCCCATGATTTCTAAAGCGTCAATTTGCTCAGTTACTCTCATTGTTCCAATTTCAGATGATATGTTTGAACCTATTTTCCCCGCTAAGATAAGTCCTATCATAGTTGGAGAAAACTCCAGAATAAGAGCATCTCTTGCTACTAATCCAATTAAATACCCCGGAATAAATGGGTCTTCAATGTTTAGGTACTGCTGAATAGTGACCACTGCTCCAATAAAAAAAGAGATAATAATAACAATTCCAATAGAATCTAATCCTATTTTAGCTATTTCTAGTTTCAACTGTTTAAAAAACATAGAATATTTTTCAGGCCTACTCATTACTCTTTTCATCATAAAGAAGTAATTTCCCATATTTTTTAGTCCTTTTCTCATTGAGGCTAAAAGTAAAAATATTTTTCAAAAGAAGAATAGTAATAGTGTTTGATATTTTATTTACTTTTGAACCTATTCTATGAAAAGAAGAACGATCTTCATTATTTCTGTATTTTTTATTTTATTTTTAACGTCATGTAAGGTGTTAAAAAAGAATAATTGTGATTGTCCTCATTTTGGATATGGCAACCAAAACATTCAAAAAAGTAATTCTTAAAACGTACTTTAGATTGATTCTAAATAGTTAGATTTGCAGGATGAAAAAATTATCTGATCTTAATGTGGGAGAGAAAGGGCTTCTGTCTTCTGTGCAAGACGAAATCTTGGAACAACAACTTCTAGAGATGGGAGTTACTCCAGGTCAGTTAATAGAGGTAGAAAGAAAATCACCTTTTTCAGACCCAATTGCAATTGTAGTGTCTCATTTGTTATTAAGTATTCGTCTTTCGGATGCTAATAATATAATTATAAGTATAGAAAATGAGTAAACAAGAATTAAAAGTTGCTTTAGCGGGTAATCCAAACTCAGGTAAATCTACTTTGTTTAATGCTCTTACAGGATTAAATCAGCAAGTGGGTAATTATCCTGGAATCACAGTAGATAAGAAAACAGGTTCTTGTAAGCTTTCAGTTCTATTCAAGGCTAAAATTATTGATTTGCCTGGAACATATAGTTTGTATCCTAAATCTCTAGACGAAAAAGTTACACATCAAATTTTGTGTAAAAATAATCATAAAGAATATCCTGATGTAACTGTAGTTGTTGCTGATTCTTCTAATTTAAGAAAGTCTTTATTACTACTATCTCAGATCATTGACCTGAAAATGAAGGTGATATTAGCTTTAAATATGTTGGATGTATCTAGAGATTTAGGTATAGTAATTGATACAGATGTATTGTCAGATGAGTTAGGGGTGCCTGTTGTATCTATAAACGCTAGGAAACAGAAGGGAATTGATAAATTGAAGTTGGCTATTTTAGAAACTCAACTCCCTAAAAGAAATATATTTGATGTTTCAGTTTTATTTCCTGAAATAATAGAAGAAGGAAATATTATTAGAGGAACAGAAAATAATTATGCTACTTTCCTTTCTTTCAGTTCTAAGGATATTAATAATTCTAAAAAAATTGAGTTAGAATTAAAAGAATTATCAGATAAATATAGTTTTAATCCCGCGAGAGCTCTTGCGAAAGAGACTGTAAGAAGGTATAAAAGTATTGATAGTATTTTATCAAAATGTATAGGAGAAAATAAGGCGTTAATAAAAAGAAATTTCACAAAAAGAATTGATGACCTATTACTTCATCCAGTATTAGGATACTTATTTTTTCTTGTTGTTTTATTACTATTTTTCAAGCTATATTTTCTTGGTCACAGCTCCCTATGGAGTGGATTGATGGAGGATTGGCTTATTTTTCAGATTGGGTATCTGTGACTCTTCCCAAAGGAATGATAAATGATTTGATAGTAAATGGTATTTTGGCAGGACTAGGGGGGATATTGATTTTTGTTCCTCAGATTGCATTTTTATTTGCTTTTATTGCTTTTTTAGAAGATACTGGATATATGGCAAGAGTTTCTTTTATTACCGATAAGATTTTAAGAGGATTTGGTCTTAATGGAAGGTCTATTATTCCATTACTGAGTGGAGCTGCCTGTGCGGTTCCTGCTATTATGTCCGCTCGTACAATATCTTCCTCTAAAGAAAGGTTGATTACTGTGTTTGTTGTTCCTTTAATGAGTTGTTCTGCTAGATTGCCTGTGTATACATTAATTATTTCAATGATGATTCCCGAAACAGAAAGTTGGGGGCCATTTAATATTCAGGGTTTAGTGATGATGGCATTTTATTTGTTAGGATTTATTGCTGCATTACTTACTGCCTTGGTATTAAAGTTTATTATAAAGTCAAAAGAAAGAGGATATTATGTAATGGAAATGCCATCTTATAAAATCCCAGATTTTAAAACTATTCTTTATACTATTATAGAAAAAGTAAAAGTGTTTTTATTTGACGCTGGTAAGGTTATTATTGCAATTTCAATAGTGTTATGGGTATTGTCTTCTTACGCTCCTTCTGGGGAGTTTGAAAGAATTGAACAAGAATATGCTTCAGTAGAACATGCTGACAATATCATTCCATCAAAAAAATTAGAGGTTTCCTATGCAGGAATGATAGGTAAAACGATAGAGCCAGCTATAAAACCACTAGGGTTTGATTGGAGAATAGGGATTTCATTAATTACTTCTTTTGCAGCTCGAGAGGTTTTTGTGGGTACCATGTCTACTATATATAGTGTAGGAGGAACTGATAATTATTCAATAAAACAAAAGTTAAAATCTGCTAGAAACTTAGAAACAGGAGAATTATTTTTCACTACAGCTGTCGGTATTTCATTAATGTTATTTTATGCATTTGCAATGCAATGTATGTCAACAATTGCAGTGGTATATAGAGAAACTAAAGGTTGGAAATGGCCTCTTATTCAATTATTTTATATGAGTGCATTAGCGTATTTATCCTCTTTTGTGGCTTATACTTTTCTTAGTTAACTTGTTATTTCCTTATCTAAATAGTAAAGCAGAACGTAAAATCCTTAGTTGGGAGAAAGAATTTAATGTAAAAATATTAGTAGGTACCCCATCTAAAAGTAGATTAGGAGTTTTTATTCCTAAACAATTTGGTCAACATTTAGTTAAAATAAATAACAACCTAAATAAATATTCTTTCCTTATAACTTTAATTCATGAGATGGCTCATGCAAGTATTTGGAACAAGTATGGTAGAAGAGTGAGGCCTCATGGTTCAGAGTGGAAAGAGGAATTTCAGAAGATGATACTTCCCTTTCTTAATCCAGAGTTTTTTCCAGAGGATGTTTTAAGGTCTTTGTCTAGTCATATGATTTCTCCAAAGGCTTCTACAGTTCGAGATATTTCCTTATCAGAAATCTTAAGAAAGTATGATGAAGAAAAAATCGTAACTATTAGTCAATTAAAAAATGGAGATTGTTTTAAGATTTATGATGGCAAATCATTTGAAAGAATAGAGAAGTTAAGGAAAAATTATAAATGTAAGGAAATAAGTTCTGGTAAGTTATATCGTTTTTCTCCACTTGCAGAAGTATTTCCTTTATAAACAATTTTCATATATTTGCTATCTGATGAATAAGAAAGAGATTTTAATGATGAATAATAATTATGCAATAATAATGGCGGGAGGTGTCGGTAGTAGGTTTTGGCCTATGAGTACTTCCAAAATGCCTAAACAATTTTTAGATGTTTTAGGAAATGGAGAAACCTTACTCCAACAGACCTTTAGGAGGCTGAGCAAAATTTGCCCTCCTTCTCAAATATTAATTGTTACCAATACAGATTATAAGGATATTTGTATAAATCAGCTCCCAAATATAAACGAGAAAAATATATTATGTGAGCCCGCAAGAAGGAATACAGCTCCATGTATTGCTTACGCTAGTTTTAAAATACAATGTGAGAATAAAAATGCAAATATTATTGTCGCTCCTTCTGACCATTTAATTAGTAATGAAGATGAGTTTGAGAGAATAGTAAAGGAATGTTTAGAAGTGAGTATTCAGAAAGATTACTTGATTACATTGGGAATAAAACCGAGTAGAGCTGAAACAGGTTATGGTTACATTCAGTTTTCAGAAGAGAGTTGTAAGGAGAATGAGACGATTAGGAAAGTAAAGACTTTTACTGAAAAACCAAACCTTGAGATTGCACAACAGTTTTTAGATAGTGGAGATTTTCTTTGGAATTCGGGCATGTTTATTTGGTCAGTAAACTCTATTGTGTCTTCTTTTAAAAATCTATTACCTGAAATGTATGAGTTGTTTGTAGAGGGAGAAGGTATTTATAATACAGAATCTGAAATAGATTTTATAAACAGGGTTTTCCCAACGTGTAAAAACATTAGTATTGATTATGGAATTATGGAAAAGAGTAAGAATGTTTTTGTTTATCCTTCCGATTTCGGATGGAGTGATTTAGGAACCTGGGGTTCTTTGGCAAATCATGTTGATACAAATAGAGATAATAATGCAGTGATTTCCAAACAAGTTTTATTATATGATTCTGAAAATAATATTGTAAGACTACCGAAAGGAAAAGTAGCTGTTATACAAGGTATGGATGGCTATATAATAGTAGATACTAAAGAGGCTTTACTTATTTGTAAGAAAGAAGAAGAACAAAAAATAAAACAATTTGTTGCTGATGTTAAGTATAATCTAGGAGATGAATTTATTTAAAATATTATTACTTCTTATTTCTACTAGTTTATTTTCATATTCTCAGGATTCAGGGGTTGAAGAAATTATATGGCAAAAATCAGAACACTATAATTTAATTGGGGATAGAGAGTCTTCAATTGATGTTTTATTAAAAGGTATAGATTCTTTACAGAAAAATGAGGAAAAGAATATTTTTTATTTATCGTCACTTTATAATTACTTAGGAGTTAGATTTCAGACTTATGGACATTGGGATGAGTCTGCATTTTCTTATATTAAATCTATAGAGTATCTTAAAGAGAATGAACGATATAATATTCTTAAATCTAAAGTTTATTTAAATCTTGGTTTACTATATGTTAAAACTAAATCTTCTTCTGCAGAATATTATCTAGATATTGCAGAAGAAATTGCTTTACAAGAGGATTATCATCCAGTATTATTTGTTTTGTATAAAGTGACAAATAGGTTGAAAGAAGGAGTTAAGTTTGCTAAACGCATAAACGACAATCAATACTTATCAAATTATTATTATCTAATAGCTCGATTAAATGATTCTTTATCATCTTCTTACTTTGATTCTGCTCGAATAGTCCTCCCGTCATTATCTGAAGCTAAGCTTCAAAACTTTCAATATCATGCTTTTATAGTAGATTTCTTTATAAGGAATAGTAAATTAGATAGTGCATTATTTCATTGTAATAAGGCAGAAGAAATAGCTCCTTTATTAAATGATGATGAGGTTGATCATCATTATTTAAAATGTTACGCTTCTGTTTTTCTAGAAATGAAAGACTATAAACGGGCTTGGAAATATAAATCATTAGCAGATTCTTTAAGAAATTTATATATGACCCCTAGATCTCTTGCGGTTTTAGAAGAGATCGACAAACAGAGAGTTTTTTTTGAGAAAGAAAACAAAATACTATTACTAGAGTCTCAGAAAAAAGTAAGGACTATTTTAATATTTGTATTTTTATTGCTATTTGTTGTAGTTTATCGTTTTGTAAGAAAGGAAATAATACTGAATAGAAAGTTAAAAGAAACTAATAAGATAAAAGATAGGTTGTTTGCTATCATTTCTCATGACATGAGGGGAGTAGTAGCTTCTATAAATTTATTGTCTCAAGATGAAAATCCAGAGAATTTCCAAAGAATAAGAAAAGGATCCAAGAGTCTTTTATTTGAGTTTGATAATCTTTTAAATTGGTCATTAGAACATCAAGATAAAATTATATTATATCCTAAAGTTTTAGATTTAAATGAAGTTATAGAAGAAGAAGTTCAACTGTTAGAGAATCAAATTTCTCAAAAGAATATAAATATAATGAATCAATATCAGGAGGATTGTATAGCTTTTGCAGATGAAAATACAATAAGGATAGTTTTGAGAAACATTTTACATAATGCTATAAAATTCTCTCCTGATCATTCAGAAGTAAAAATAATCATTAGTGAGGAAAACGCAAAAACAAAGATAAACATATTAGATGCGGGTTGTGGATTTAATGTTGATCACCATTCAAAGGGGATGGGATTAGGGCTAGAATTGTGCAAAGAGTTTTTGGAGATGAATAAATCTACTTTATTAATAGAGTCATCAGAAACTGGGAGTAAGGTTAGTATTGAATTACCTAATTCCTAGTTTTTTGTAAATATCTTGTTTGTAGGCTCTTGATATTGGTATTAGTTGATTATTAATACTGATTGTTTCTGTCCTGAAATTTACGATTTTATCTCTATTTATAATATAAGACCTATGAGACCTACTAAAGTTTTCAGGTAATAGTTTTAGAATTCTCTTTAAGGGTGACAATGTCTCATATATGTCATTAGCATGATGTATCTTTATATAGTCTCCATGAGCTTCAATATAATATATTTCATCAAAGTATATTTTAATATATTCAGACTTCTTTTCTTTGATGAAGAAGAAGTTTTCAGTATCTCCTTGATTTAAGTTCTTTTTTTTAAACCGTTCAATTGAAGTAAGGACATCTTCTTTTAAAATGGGTTTTAATAAGTAGTTGAGAGGAGACACTTTAAAACTCTTTGCGGCATATTCAGAATAGTTACTCATGAATACAACTTCTGATTTTCTTTTTATTTCAGTTAATAAGTTGATTCCATTAATATTCTTTATCTCAATATCAGAAAAGATTAAATCAACTCTATTTTTCAGTAGAAAATCTTTTGCTTTGTAAGCGTTTAAGAAAGTACGGACTACACTTACTTCCTTTATTTGATAAAGGATTAGATTTATTCTATCTAAATCTATTTTGTTATCATCAATTGTAACTACATTTATCATAAATTCAAAATAACTATTAATATTCTATATTTCCAAGTTGTTTATCCTTTTTATCGATAATTAATATTTCTTTAACGAGTTTTATTGTTTGTAAGAATTAAATCTTCTATATTTGGTTCTTAATAAATTTAATAAATATGAAAAATTACTTAATATTACTTTTAATAATTCTTATCTCTTCTTGTTCTTCATCTAATAAACCAATAAATGATGAATCTCCTTATGCAATACAGATAAAGGAAGTTAGAAGTGTGTATAAAGCAGAAGATATTATGAATAGGTTAAATAATTTAGGGGTGAAGGCTTATATTATTGCTGAAGAACAAGAAGATGGCACTTGGTATAGAGTTATTAGCGGATCAGAAAAGACCCTAGACGGTATACAGAACCATAAACAAGAAATAGAGAAAAAAGGTAATTTTAATACTTTAGAAATCATTAATTATCAGAATATTAAAGAGAATCTTGTGATAAATTACAAAGAAACAAAGAAAGAAACAGAGAGAATTAAAACTCTAAAGCCAGATGTCCCAGAAAAAATATATAATATTATTGATAAATTTCCAGATGATGATAATTTTATTGTTGAAAATTTCTTTATTGTAAATTGTCCGGATTCTATTAAAGATCTTAGGAAATTTAGAGAAGGGTATAATATTAATCATGATTTACCTAGAGGTATTTCTATGAAAGAATTAATGAAGAAGTCAGAATGTATTGCAGAGGTGATTTATAAAGATAATTTATTTAATGATAGAGTAACAATAGATATCATAAAATTAAAAAAGAACCATGGTATTGAATTAGGTAATTTTCAAAAATCATCTGTTATTTCTGTAGGGAGTAACAGTAAACAGATTGAAATAGCTAATCATTTTGCGGAACTGATATTATCTACTGGTAAATACGATTTTGAGGATAAGGTAAAGATATCTGTGTCATCTTATCAGAACTTTACTGGATATAAAGTCACTATAAAGCCAAGTAAAAGAAAGGATGAGTACAGAACATATATAGTGTTAGTTTCAAAGGATCTGAACCATGTTGTTTTCTCTCAATCTACAGAGAAAACAGAAGAAGAAATTCTAGATATAATTAAGAATTTAGGTCGTGGAGATGGATTAAATTCTTATGATGAATTTTATAACGCTTTTTATACCTTACCTAGTAATATAAAAGATAATTTTGTTTGTTTTACAACAGAACAATTAACATCAAAATATGCTAGACAAAGAAATAATGCTAAGTGGGCTAGGAAAATGGTTGGACACTGGCATTCTACCGCTTATTTTTATTCTGAAGAGAAGAGAAGTTATGTTGTTTCTTTCTTTGATTTGCTTTATGAAGGGCAGGTAGACTATATTTATAAAACTTTATATATTGATGCTCAATCCTCAAGTAGTAGATCCTTTGAGATAGACGTTAAGGGGAAAACGGGGATTACTTTTAAAGGAACATACCCCACAGAGGTTAGTTTTCCTGGTGGTAGGAATGTAATTGTAACTGCAAATGGGTCTTCAGGTAGATTAAAATTAGAAGATATGTTAGAAGTGTGTGAATCCATGCAATTAGATTCCAACTAGATGTTAATCTAATTTTCATGTAGTTTATCGATTAGTAATTTAGACGTAATAAATTATTAGTAATATTGTTATTAATTAAAAGGTGAAAGGTTATCTCCTTAAAAATAATCTATAATTTAAAAATGTTTTTTATGAAGAATTTTTTATACTTATTATTAATTGTGTTTCTGTCATCTTGCGCTACAACTCAGGTAGTTGAGAAGGTAACTGAGGAGATATCTGAAGAGATATTGGGATGCACTAATAAAAATGCTGTAAATTATAGTTCGAATGCCACTAAAGATAATGGTAGTTGTAAGTTTGATAAAATTATTACAGATTATAATATTTCAGTAAATGATTTAATGAGACTCAAAAAAGGTATGACAAAAGGTGAGGTGTTAGTAGTAACTAAGATTTTTCCTTATGAAATATATCATAATGTAGATAATTGCGAAATACATGTTTATAATTATAGTAGTTTGCTTAGAGAGTTTGAATCTGAATTAGAACATAAAAAGAGTGGGTTGAAAACTGGGGAAGATATATATAGTAATGACAGGAAAGAAGTGTTATTATATTATAGAAATGGATTATTAGACAATATTATAACTGAACAAGCAAAATCTTCATTAGTAAATGACATTCTGTGTTTTAATAAATCTATTGCAGAATCATGTGACACTGATGAGACATATATTAAATGTTTGGGGTGTACAGATAAAGAAGCATTAAATTATAATCAATTAGCAAATCTAGATAACGGTAGTTGCGAATATGAAATTATTATAGTGAAAGGTTGTACTGATCCAGAATCTTTAAATTACAATCCGGAAGCAGTGGAAGATAATGGCAGCTGTGATTACTGTCCTTGTAATTATAAACTAAATCCTGATTATGATCCGAAAAGAAATTGTGGAGATAGATGTATTCCTGAATTTGATTTCATCTCTGGATGTATGGATGCAGGTGCTGTTAATTATAACCCTGAAGCTACGCAAGATGATAAATCTTGTAAGTATTGTCCATGTGATACAGATGAATATTACTATGAAGTAAATAATGGTAATTGTGAGGGTGATCCATGTATAAAAATCATGAGAGAAAAAGAAGAGAAGCAAGTTACAGTTGAGAGAGATTGTACTATATGTGATGTGCTTGATCTGAGTGGTAAAATTGGCATAGAGATAAAGACTACAGGCGAAATAATTGAAAAATAAATAAAAAATAGAAATTATGAAAAAATTAAGAAATATATTAATATTGATTAGTGTTTGTTTAGTGACTTCTTCAAATGCTCAAAAAATTCAGAAAGAACATTTTACAACAATCGATAAACTGTTTTATGTAGAACTTGGAATGACCTCATCAGAAGTTCAAACTACTCTTGGAGTAGGTCCATTTGATTTTTATCAAAACTTATCAGAATCAGAGATGATTGTAGAGTATAGATATTTGCACAAGAAATTAGAAGTTAGTGCAAAAGATAATAATTATGTGAAAACAAAAGGAGAAGCTTATTATACGGATGCATCTTCAATATATTGTACTTATGATAAGGAGGGAAAATTAGTAGCTTACTATACGGATTCAGGAAATGCGAATAGTGAGGAGGCTTATATCTGGGAAAATACAGTTATTGAATATAATACGAACCCTGATTGTAGTAATACATGTATAATTTTTGATGAGGAGTCTGTAGATGAAATTCCAGATAGTGATGAAAAGAATGAGAAGTCATTAGAAAAAAAGAAAAGTATGTTTTCTAGGAAATAATTGAAATACAAGGGGAAGCCGAAAACCTTATTAGAGTAGGCATATATTAAAATAGAAATTATGGAAAATGTTCATGAAACACAGGGAGAAACTCCCGTTATGCCTACAAATCAAGGATTTGGAGACCGTCTTGAGTCAGAAGTAAAAAACTTATTGGATAAGATAGATAATGGTAATATTTTTAAATCTATTATTGTTCTCTTTTTCAGATTAGTAGGTTGGGGAATTATAGCTTCAGGTTTCTGGGCGTGTATAATAAATATATTTTCAGATGATGATTCTTATCGTTATGGATATTTCTCAAAGTTTGAAAATCTAGAAGGAATGCAACAATTCACATCAGGAATCGGATTCTTAATTGGTTTAGTGCTATGTCTGGCGACTATTTATGTTTTATTTTTATTTGTTAAGAAAAGAACTAATCAGTTAGAGGACTCAGTATATGAAGGATTAATACATTACATGTATAAATCAGTATTTCCAACAATGATTATGATTTTTGGTGAAGTATTAGCTTTACTATTATTTTTAGTTGGAATACTTAGTCTAGTTGCTGCAATATTAAGTTCACTAGTATATTTTCCATTAAATGATATGTATATGATACTTGGAGAAGCTTTTGATGCTAATGATTTCCATAGGGGAGGTATTTGGATACAAGGATTTAGCGAATATTCTACATATTTTGAATCACTGAAGTCAAATGGATTAGGATCGTTAGTAATTATAGCTGTTTCAGCATTTGGATTACTGTTTACTTATGTTCTTAAAGAAGTTTATCAATATTTCATTAAAGTAGTTATTAAATTAGTTGAATTTGCTATTTCTAAAAATGGAATTTTAGTTCTGTTTATTGGTATTGTTTTGAGTTATGTTGTAATGGGAGGTTTAATTACTGAAATTTTAGAAGAAATATTTTAACAAAAAAAGGGTAACAAAAAAAGTCATTGATATATCAATGACTTTTTTTTATAAATTTATTAAATAAAAATAGGGAAAGCCGAAAACCTTTTAGAGTAGGTAAATATTAATATATAATTTTATGAATAAAGAATATAAAGTTGAAGTTGTTACTGAAAGTGCTTTGAGTACATTGTTGTTAGGTTCAGCTAAAATGCCAGTCAAAAAAATGGAGGAGGTCATGAATATAAATGGATTGCAGGAATTGATGTCGTATTTCAAATTGTAGAAAAAAGAAGACTATTTCTTTTTTGGCAGAGGGAGGCTTTAGTAATTACATTTTCTAGAGATGTAAGATAAATAAAAATAGAGATTTTAATCTCACTTTTATTATTGATTTATTTTACCACACATATCTTCTGGTTTTACCCACTTATTAAATTCTTCTAAGGTAAGATAACCTAAATTAATACTTTCTTCTTTTAGAGTTGTTCCATTTTCATGTGCTGTTTTAGCAATTTTAGCTGCTTTCTCATAGCCAATCTTTGTATTCAGAGCAGTAACCAACATTAAGGAATTGTCTAAATTCTTTTTTAGGTTTTCATGATTAGGTTCAATACCAACAGCACAATTTAAATCAAAAGATATACAAGCATCACCAAGCAATCTGGCAGATTGTAAGAAGTTCGCAGCCATTACAGGTTTAAACACATTTAGCTCATAGTGTCCTTGCATGCCTCCAACTGAAATTGCTGTATCATTTCCGATTACTTGTGCACAAACCATTGTAAGAGCTTCTGCTTGAGTTGGGTTTACTTTTCCTGGCATAATAGAAGATCCTGGTGCGTTTGAAG
>Ga0206679_10001884_pt1 | contig 17133 bp, 15 predicted proteins | sample M110012015metaG_FD_155464 | JGI IMG/M metagenome (GOLD analysis project Ga0206679, IMG submission 155464) | Ammonia-oxidizing marine archaeal communities from Monterey Bay, California, United States - M1 100m 12015 | ecosystem: Environmental > Aquatic > Marine > Intertidal zone | place: USA... | reverse complement strand
TACTGGTAATACAATAATTGATGCAATTAACACATATTCTAGCATTTCAAAAAAGAAATCACAACTTACTGTAGAAATTGATAATTTTGCTTTATTGACATTACATAGATCAGAAAATGTAGATAATAGAAAAATACTAACTTCAATTGTCAAAGGACTTGTTAATTCTAACGAGGATATTATTTTTCCAATACATCCTCGTACTAGAAAACGCTTAGACGAATTTAATCTGTATAATAGATTATTAAAATCAAAAAATATACTTCTGTTAGACTCCCTTGGATATTTTGAGATGCTTGAGCTTATGAAAAAATGCACGTTTATTGTAACCGATTCTGGTGGAATTCAAGAGGAAGCAACGTCACCTCTTATTAGAAAAAAAGTTTTGGTAGTACGAAAAACTACTGATAGGCCAGAGACAATAGATTCAGGAATGGCTGAAATTATAGGACTAAATGAAAAAACCATCTCAAAGTCTATTAAAAATACAATGAAAAACCCTAGAGTTTCCTCAAGACAGGCACCTTATGGAAAAGGTGATGCAAGTAGCAAAATAGTAAAAATTTTACAAAAATATTTTTAGTTTTTCCTTACTACCTCTAGGATATTTTTAATTATGTGATCCCATGAAAAGTTCTGAACCATTAGGCGTGATTGATCTCCCATCTGATTAATTTTATCAGGTTCGTTTAGTAATGAACTGATTTTTTCAGCTAAATCTTCTGTACCATCAATGAAATATCCATTTTTTTTATCAATTAAAACATCATTTGGTAAGGTTCCTTTCTGGGCAATTATAGGTAGTGAAACTGCCATGTATTCAAGTACCTTTATGGGCAGTGCTCGTGAAGTGACATCAGTTAATCTTAAGGGTCCAATTCCAATTGAAGCGTCAGAAATATTTTGAGGGATTCTCTCTCTGTCAATCCATCCTTTGAATTCTACAGAACCCTCTAAATTTTTTTCCAACACAATTACTTTTAATTTTTCTAATTCATTGCCACTACCTAACAAAACAAATTTCACATCAGGAATTTTTTTAATTATTTTTGGTATTGCCTCAAGTAAAACATCCAAACCTCTATGATAATACATTGCACCTGCAAAAACAACTTTTCTTGGATTTTTTCTTTCTGGATATATTAATAACGACAAATCTACCCCGTTTGGCATTATTGAGATTCTTTCTGGAGGTACATTATATTCATCAATTATTACTTTGGTGGTATCATTATTTGAAACTAGTACCTTGGTGGCAGATCTAAGTGTTTTACTATTAATCATTTTTTCAACTTTACGTTGTATAGATTTTATTCCAGTAGATTTTTCATATACTGCATCATCTATTTTTACAATTGAAGGAATATCTAACTCCTTTGCAGCTTCTACTGCAGCCTTGGGTACAAGATGAAATGGATGAAAAATTGTAAAAATAAAATCAAATCTTTGTTGCTTACCTAATTCAATTACTTTTTTCTTCATATTTGCTTGACATCGTCTTGCAGCAACTTTGATTCTAGATTTTGATGGTGTTTCTGTGCGTATAACTGTAATCTTTGAATTAATCTTTGGATTGTATTGCTCTCCGTCCCAGTCAAGATTTGGAGTAATTACCGTAACATCATTTCCTAACTCAGCTAGTTTATTTACAATATCTGTAATAACAACAACACCACCACCACTGATTGGCGGAAAATGAAACACCATTACTAGAACATGCATTATCTTTAGACTTTTTAGGAACAAGAAAAACGTTACCTAGTAATGGATCCTTATTATGGAATGACGAGAAATTGGTTACTAGAGTCAGGAATATGTATTTCTGATTCATCAGATCAAAATTATGGTGGCGTTCATTCATTTTTTGATGAGAAAAAAAACGAATTTGCATTTTTGTACCCAGAAATTACCGGATATTTCATCAGTACAATGAGATTTTTGTACGAACATGAAAAAAATGAAAAATTTGTAAGACTGGCGCAAGCATCAAGTAACTGGCTTATTCGATTATATGAAAAATATGGTGGAATAATTCAAGGTATTTCTCGGCAAGGAGTTCCACAAAAACTTGCTTATTCTTTTGATACTGGAATTTGTTCTAAAGGATTGTTAGATTGTTTTGCTATTACTAAAGAGGAAAAATTTCTTGAATATGCTAAGAAATTAAATCAGTGGATTTTAAACGAAACTATAGAAAATAATGGTTTTGTGAAACCTACTAAAAATTTACAAACCAATGAATTTGAAGAAGATGCTAATGTATGGTACAAAAGATCTGGATGTTTACATATTAAATTAACAATACCACTATTACAACAATATAAGATTACTAAAAATGAATCTCTACTAGAAACGGCTACGAAGATAGCAGATTCCATCTCATCTTATCAAAGTGATGATGGTAGTATACTTCTACATACAGACAACAAAATTATTAATCTTCATACAATGTGTTATGCATTAGAAGGACTTATCCATACGTATATGATAACTAAAAACGAAAATTATATTTCCAGATGTAAGAAAGCTATTACCTGGTGTGATCAACAGATACAAGATGATGGAAGTATTGATCTTTGGTCCAATTCAAAGTATCATTCTAAGTCGAGTTATCCGATAGCCCAGTTAATTCGCTTGAAAATACTTGTAGCCAAATTAGACGGTTCAAGCTTAGATGAAACCATTAGAAGACTAGAATCATTTTTGTTATCACTACAGGCACAAAATGATGATACAAAAATCAATGGTGGGTTTTATGAAGAGTTTAGCAAATCAGTCTTCGGATGGAAGAAAACCCTGAAAGTAAATTCTTGGGCATCTATGTTTTCTTTACAAGCATTATATTGGCTAGAAAATTTTTCAAATATTGATTTAAACGATGAATACGAACTACTTTATTGAAATATTTGGCTTGTAGATCATAATTCGACAGAATTATTGAATCGTTCTTGATTTTTTAGAAAATCACTCTGTTTACAAAAATTAATTTTTGCTACATCTGGATTGTCTATTAAAAATCTAATTATGTCTATTGTAGGCGTTGTTATGTTATTCATACTGTAAAGTTTTTTGAAAAATTCAAGATCTTCCTGATAATCCAATGTTAATCTAATCTCTTTATTCATCTCAAATTCTGAGTATTGTAAATATCCAATTTTTAATTTAGACTTTTCAATAAATTTTACAATTATATCTGTATCAATATTTTGATCTTTAACTAAAGAAAATAACTTTTTTATTGAATCCCTAGTAAAAGCAAATGTAAACAATCCAGTTATTACTTCTTTCTTACATGTTAACAGATCAAATTCTCTGGATTGGATTTGTTTTATTGCATTATGTGCCATTTTAAAATCAAAGCACAGGTCATCTCCATCTATCTGGATAGCATAATCTATGCCAAATTCTTCAAAACAATCATTCCACCGTTTTATTTTATTCTGTAATGCACCTCTGAAAATCTTGATGTTATGGTTTTTGCATATACTCTCAAAACTATTATCGGTTGGGTCTGATGACGTTGCTAGGATTACTGGTAAACCAATTAGTTTTGCTCTTGTAATTACAATGTCAATAGAAGTATAGCCTGGAATTATTTCTTTTAATGCCTTATTTGGAAGTCTGCTTGATGAACATCTAGCACTAATTATGGTTGCAAGCATAACTCATGAGAAATTGTGATATATATTGGCTTTATGATAGAATTGTATTCGATTGAATAGTTTCAAAAACTCCAATTCACTAAAAGAAAAAGCTAGAAAATTATATCCGGGTATGACTGGAACGTTTAGCCGTACTGCTAGTTCTTTTGTTGAAGGTGCATTTCCCGTATATGCAAACTCAGGAAATGGTGCTTATTTCAAAGATGTTGACGATAACGAATTTTTAGATTTAGTTTGTAGTTTTGGGCCAATATCATTAGGTCATAATTATCCTGTAGTTAATGAAGCAATAAAAAACCAACTTACAAAGGGAATTCTATTCTCTTTACCTCATCCAGTTGAGGTGGAATTATCTGAGTTGTTGTGTAAAATTATTCCTAATGCAGACATGATAAAATTTGAAAAATCAGGTTCTAATGCAGTTACTGGGGCTGTACGTGCTGCAAGGGCAATTACAAAAAAAGATAAAATTGCGTATTGTGGTAGTGGTGGTGTTTGGCACGATTGGCAAGCTGCAATGGTTAGTCTAGATGGAGGAGTACCAGAATTTAATAGGGATTTGATCAAGGTTTTTGATTATAATGATAGTGATGGTTTAGAACAAATCTTTGAAGATAATCCGAATGAAATCTCTGCAGTAGTCTTAGAGCCAACTGTGTTTACCAAACCAAATAATGATTTTCTAAAAAACGTTCAGAAGATTTCAAAAAGTTATGATTCGTTGTTAATATTAGATGAAATTGTAACTGGATTTCGTTTTGATATTGCTGGTGGTCAAAAATATTTTAACATAGATGGAGATATTGTATGTTTTGGAAAAGCAATAGCGAATGGATTACCGCTGTCTGCTATTACAGGAAAAACGGAATTTATGCAAATATTTGAAAAAATTTGGGTGTCATCCACCAATAATATGGAAACAATTTCGTTAGCTGGTTCCTTAGCCACTATTAATGAAATGATGAAAAGAAATACAATTGCTCATTGTTGGAAAGTTGGGACAAAATTATTTGAAGGTTGGTCTAAAATCACAGAGAAACATGGTATCAATTCAACACTTGCTGGATATCCAATTAGAATGAACTTGCGCTGTTTTGATTCAGACAACAAAGAATCACTTTCTTTAAAATCTCTATTGTCCCAAGAAATGATTAAGCGTGGTATCTTTATAGCCCCTTTAGGTCCAATTTATATTTCATATTCTCATACTATGGAAGATGTAGACAAGGTATTTGCTGCATTAGATGATACATGTTTGTATCTTAAACAAAAGATTCATGATGATAATTTTGAGGAATTGTTGGAAGGTAATTTGCCTAAGAAAATATGGGAAATGAAAATTAAACCGACAAAAAAGATTTAGTTATGTAAAAATGTCTCTCAGTTTTTTCTGTACAGGAATCTCAGAGTCCCAGATTCTCTTTTTTCCGTCACCTAAAATTTTTTCTACAGCTCTTACATCTCTAATCATTCTTTTCAATCCTGCTTCTTCTAATGATGCTGCCTGATCTGAACCATACATCCCACGATCCAATGTAATATGTCGTTCAATAGAAGTTGCTCCTAGTGTCGCTGCTGTTAAACAAACAACATAACTAGAGCTTTCATGTCCACTATAACCTACATTACATTTGAATTTTTTTCTTAATGTTTCAATTACTTTAAGATTTGCCTCATTTTCATTCATTGGATATGAACTGTGTGAGTGCATCAACTCAAATGGGCATTTATTTTTTCTAAAAATTTTTACTGCGTCAGAAATTTGTGACATAGTACTCATACCTGTTGAAATAAACGTGTATTTTCGCTCCTTAGAAATAATCTCTAATAATTTTTTATGTGTTAACATTGCAGATGCCACTTTGTTAAATTTGGTTTTAAATCTCCTCATGTCCTTTTGACTCTGTGTATCCCAGCAAGAAACATACCAGTCGATTTTCTTTTTTTTGCAGTATTTGTCAATTATGGTGAAATCACTTAATGATAATTCTAGACCCTTCTTTTGCTCTCTAGTTGTAGTACCCCAAGGACTTTCCCGTGAGGAATCTAATACTGATTTAGAGTAAACTTTCTCAACAGTTCTTTTTTGAAATTTTACTGCGTTACAACCCGAATCTACAGCCATATCGATTAATTTTTTTACTATATTCAGATCGCCATTATGATTTATTCCAATTTCTGCTGTAATGATTATCATGTTTTCGAACATTTTCCCTAATTTAATAAACTTATTTTATAATTACTACTGGATGTCTCTCTGATTATTCTGACTGAAGACCATTTGCTGACCAACCACCATCAACGTAAATGTCTTGACCTGTCAAATAAGATGATGCATTAGATGCTAAAAATATGCATGGTCCTAAAAGATCACTAACTTGACCCCATCTATCTAACATTGTATTTGCTTTTCTAGCAGCATATTTTTTTTTATTACGATAACTTCTATCGGTCATTTTAGTATGTATGTAGCCAGGTCCTAAATTATTTACTCTAATTCCATATTTTCCCCAATCTCTAGCTAATGATTTTCCTAACATTTTCAAAGCCCCTTTTGATGCAACGTATGCAGGATTATTAGGAAAACCAAATTCAGCATTAATACTTGTAATGTTTATAATTGAACCAGAACTATTTTTTTTCATTTGCTTCAGAACCTGTTGAGTGAATAAAAATGCCCCTGTAAGATTAACATCTAATGTTTTATTCCAGGATTCTACTGGATAATTATCAGAGTTGTTTGGGATAGTGATTCCTGCATTATTTATTAGGACATCTATTCTCTTATTGGTTCTAATAATATCAGCGCAGGTTTTTTTTATCTCATTCAATTTTGTTATATCACAGAATATATCAAATAAATGACGGCGTTTTTTTGATTTGTTAAATTTTTTATCAATACAATAAACAATAGCTTCTCTTTTTGAAAATTCTAGTGCAAGGAATTCACCAATTCCTTGTCCACCTCCAGTAATAACAACTACTTTATTTTTAATTGAAAATAGTTCATCACTCATAATGAACGACAGACAATCACAAATATAATAATACTTGTGATAAATTCAACTATGAGCAGATATCTATAGTAAAGGTTTTGAATGATATGATTATTTTAAAAATTAGATTTCAACATGGAAGAAATTAACTTTACAGATGAGATAAGCACAATATTTGATGATAGTATTAAGGTAATTTCTCAAACAAAAAGCTTATCCGAAAAACTCAATGAATCCGCAAACAGAATTATTTCATGCATAAAAAATAATGGGAAAGTAGTTTTATTTGGTAATGGTGGTAGTGCTGCTGATGCACAACATATGGCTGCAGAATTAATTGGAAGATTCAAGATTGAACGTAATAGTATACCAGCCATTGCACTAACCACCGATACATCAATAATTACATCAATTGGGAATGATTATGATTTTGACAAAATTTTCTCACGTCAATGTGAATCATTAGTAAATACACATGACATAATTATTGCAATATCAACTAGTGGCGATTCAAAGAATATCATTAATGGAGTAATAAAGGCAAAAGAGCATGGCTCATTTGTAATAGGATTAACTGGTATGACTGGTGGAAAATTAGAATCAATAGTTGATCTGCTTCTTAATGTGCCATCCAATGATACCGCAAGAATTCAAGAAGGACATAGAATTATTATTCATTCTCTATGTGAATTAGTAGAAAAAAATTTGTGAGTGATTTTCAGGAATTAATTATCTTTCCATAAATTTTTCCGGAAGCAAGTTCAGTGTTTTGTATTGCATCTTCAAAATTTCCTGGACGGAAAAAACTTTCCCGGAGATTAATAAAAAATATTTTATTATCTTTATTATTTTCCCATGCAAATTCTTTAATGATGGAACCCAAAGCTCCAATACTAATATGATCTTCGACAACAAAAATTTTCTCAAAATTTTTGAAAATCTCAGATAGAACATCCTTGTCTATTGGTTTTAAGAATCTCATATTGTAAACTGCATGTGAAAAAGATTTTTCAGAAAGTTTTTCTGAAACTTTCAAACAAATATCTAACATTGTTCCATATGAGAGAATTGCAACATTATCTCCTTTAACAATACATTCATTCTTCCCCCAGACAAATGGATCTCTTTTGATACTCATTGATTCAAAATTTGAATCTCTAATGTAAAGTGGACCATTCAATTTAGAAAGATTATCGAGAATTTCTAAAGTTTCTGTTAAATCAGAAGGAGCAACTACGGTCATATTAGGAACTAATCGCATCAATGCAATATCTTCAATTGCTTGATGGGTAGGACCATTAGCAGTACCATTTGCAGTTGCAGAAAGTCCATTAAATGTTCCAACTAATACTGAAGGAAGACTTGGATAACCCAAATCTGTTCTTATAAATTCAAATGCACGCATTGTTAAAAATGCAGACATTCCATGCATTATTGGTAAAAAACCTAATTTTGCTAATCCTGCACCTATACCAATTAAATTTTGTTCTGAAATACCAACATCAATAAAATTTTGATTTAATTTTTCCGGAATATTCCTTAATGAAACTCTATTTTCTGCCGTAAGTAATACAATCTTTTTATCTTTTTCAATCATTGACAGAAGTTTTAATTCGTAAGGTTCCATTTTTATCATTATTTTTTTGTGTTTTCCATATCTAATATTTTATTGAATTCTTCTAATTCCTTTTCATTAAAATTACCAAACCAGAATTTGGAGTTATCTTCCATAAGTGGAATTCCATTACCTCGTACAGTATTAGCAATGATAACTTTGGGTTTGTGTAAAGCATTATTAGATATTTCTTTAAATGACTTTTGTATATCATTAATATCATGACCATTACACAATAATGTTCCCCATCCAAAGGCTGAAAATTTGTCCTGAAGTGATTCTAATGGAATTAATTCTTCTGTCTTAAGATTTGCTTGTCTAAAATTTCTATCTACAATTACTATAAGATTATCAAGATTATAGGCATTTGCAATTAAAATTGATTCCCACACAGAACCTTCATTTAACTCTCCATCGCCTAACACAACAAAAATCTTGTTATCAATTTTGCTTAATTTAGAAGCAAATGCCATTCCAACACCAATTGATAATCCATGACCCATTGAACCACTATGAAATTCTATTCCAGGGATATTGGGATTAGGATGCCAATACAAATCATCATGTATTGTCAGATAATTTTCTAGCCTATCTTTTGATATTATGCCAACCTGAGCCAGAACTGCATATAGACCTGCAACAGCATGACCTTTGCTAAGGATTAAAATATCTCTATCAAGTGTCTTTTTTTTGATTTTTTCTATATCAAAGATGTTGCTATAGAGATAAGCAAGAATATCTATACATGAAAATGCAGATCCAATAAAACATCCTCCATTTTTAGCCATTTTGAGAACATTTTTTTTACAAGATGTAACGAAATCGTTGAAATCATTTTCTTCAAAATTTTTATTTTTCATAATAGCTGCTACCTCAATGACTATATTTTAAGGCGTATTATTCATTTCTACTGCAAATTAGACATCACTACAAAACTATTAAAATTCGGTATGTTCTAAAAGGTAGTTTTGATTGTGATAGTAACTAATAATTTCTCACAAACATCTATTACTACAGTAAAATAAATTTAAGAATAGTTTTGAAAGATAACATCCTTCTATGGCTGGGTGATGAATTTACATATTTTGGAATGGCAAATTTTTTACAGAATAAACTAAATTGTAATCTATATGGAATTTTTGATACAGAAAGAAAAGAAATAAAAGATTTTTTCCAAAACCAAAAATTAATTAATTTTTCAAAATTATGGTCTTATCAAGATCATACATCTAAAATAAAAGAACCTGATATGGAATATTTAGAATTATTTGAAACAAAGTATAAAATAAATTTGTGGGATATTGCATATTCGGAAAGATATTTCTATTCCGAATTTAATCCGTACCACAAATTTACAAAAAATGAAATTTTATCAATCATAGAACAAGAATGTAGATTCTTTGATAATGTCCTTGATGAAGTAAAACCTTCATACTTTATGGCTACATTAATTTCACGACATCACAAATTTCTACTTTACAAACTTTGTAGGAGTCGTGGAATTAAATTTCTTACATGGGAATGGTCTAGATTTGGAGGACGATGGATTGTTTCATCTGAAATTGCTAGAATTGATAGACCAGAAGATTATGTCAACGTAAAATCTGATTATTTTGAAACTAATAACGATCTGATGGATTACTTAGAAAATAATCCATTACCAATAAGTTATTCTGATGGCGCAAAATACAAAACTGAAAAACAGAAAAAAATTATATCTCTCTTAAAATTTTTAATTACTCCAATTGACAAAAATCTTGATGCCACATATTTACAATATGGAAAAACTAAGACCAATATTCTAACAAAAGGTTCTAGATCATTACAAGCTAGAAAACGAAAAAAAATTGAATCATATATGGCGGATAATCTCACAACAAAGATTGACTCTACAATTCCTTTTCTTTATTTTCCATTACATCTAGAACCTGAACGAGAACTTCTTATACAATCTCCATTTTTAACAAACCAGATTTCTGTAATTACCAATATTTCCAAAGTTCTACCAGTGAATTATCAATTATATGTTAAGGAACATCCTGGCATGAGATCGAATGGCTGGAGATCAGTTGACTATTATTCAAATCTGCAAAACCTACCTAATGTAACTCTCATTCATCCCTCAGTCAATTCCAAAGAATTAATTGAAAAATGTTCTTTGGTTGTTACTATCGCAGGTGACACTGCACTTGAAGCTGCTTTCTTTAACAAACCCTCTATTGTTTTTACTAATACTGATTTCTCTGTTTTACCATTTGTTTTTTATGTTGAAGATTTTAAGAATTTGAAAGAAACTATTAAAGTTGCACTTGACTCAGAAGTGAATTTTGATCATTTAAAAAAATATGTCTCATATGTAAACGAAAACTCTTTTGAATTTGATTATCTTACAATTCGTGCTGACTTTAATAATATTATTTACTATCCTGGTTTTTTGGGAAAAATAGACATATCTGAAGATAATGTAAAACAGTTTATTGAAAAACATAGTTCTGCATTCAGTAAATTAGCTGATGAGCATATTAAAAAAATTAATTAATTGGAATTGTTTCATCTTATTTTTTAAATATTAATTTAAACGAAGAGTATGAACTACTTTATTGAAATATCTGAAATTTTTCACTATAATGCCAATTCTTTTAATAATATAGTTTAACCAATAAAAATGGATTAATCGTATAGCATGAAATTTGATAATAGATTTTTCTTAGTAATTATCGGAGCAATTACTCTTTATGCTGTTTTTTTAATGATTACTGATTTTAGTCTAATCGCATCAAAGATTTCTAACTTTAAAATAATCTATTTACCAATAATTTTGTTAATTATTCCTATTGGATGGCTGAGTACTTTCATAAGATGGAATTTTCTTTTAAAAAATTCTGGTATCTCAATACCAGTTAGAGAAAATATCAAAATCTATTTAGCTGGATTTGCTTTTGTGCTACCTGCCAAGTTTGGGGAATTGATAAAATCACAAATACTGAAAACAAAATATGATGTACCGCATAAGACCACTACATCTTTAGTTTTAACTGAAAGATTGTATGATCTTGCAGGGGCAGTTGCTGTTTCTTTCCTGGGATTACTATCAATTGGTATGGGTGCATACATCATTGTTATCGCTTTACTAATTTTGATAGTTGTTTTTGCAGTAATCTCTTCTAGAACTATTTTCAATCATATAATTAGTCTAGTTGGAAGGATAAAATTTCTACGGAGATTTGAAGACCCATTATCTGATTCTTATGAGACTGTTCGAATATCCACCCGAGGCAAAATGGCTTTTGTAGGAATCACAACCTCATCCATCTCTTGGCTCTTAGAATCATTAGCTGTGTATTGTATTTTGTTAGCTTTTGATATTGATATAATAAACTATTTTGCTGTTGTTGCTACGTATGCATCATCCTTGATTTTAGGTGCCGCATCATTTATTCCTGGTGGATTAGGTGTCGCTGAAGGAAGTTTATTGGGAATGCTTAGTTCTCAAGGTGTAGAAATTTCAATGGCATTCGTATTAGTTGTTCTTATTAGAGTTTTTACTCTATGGTATAGTGTTATTGTAGGATTGTTTTCACTGAAGTTAAGCGGTGGATTAACTGGAAAATCTAAATCCAATTAAAAATTTTTCTTTATTTCTAAACAAATTATATTCAGTCTTATAATTTAGATTTCTATACAATTTGCCGAAGTTTCTGTTTGCAAACTCTCTGGATGAAATTTATATTTTTTTGATGATCTTCCATAGAATATTGCTTCATACCCCCATAATATTGGGTCTTCTTCTAAAACTAAATTTTTATATTTATAATTATTTTTTGAACCAATTAGCTTATCGTTGTTAGTAAAGAAATTCTTCCAATTATATTCAAAGTCATCAGATTTTATTTCTTTTGAGTCATCTCTAGTTGTCAGTAAAAACAGTTGAAACTTTACAAGATCATATAAAATTTCAGATTTTGTATTAAAGTCTTGTTTACTTTCTAAAAATTTTAGGAAATTCAGTGTTTCTTCCAATAATATTTTTTTAGAATAAGTTAATCGTAGCCAAGTTGCTTCTTCTATAGGCCAGTAAATGTCTCCTAGTTTTGGATCATGGTGATTCCATCCTTTCCCTGAATAACCATTATCAATGTAGTCGATAACTCGATTATATTCATCAGAAAATAATGATTTTTGAGTTCTACAAAATTCTAATAGTATTTCATAAAATTTCATGAATTTCAAGTTGTAGTTTTTGTTGTAGTATTTTGAAATATATTCAAAAATTCCAAGACTAGAAAATGCTTGAACCAACCATGAGTAGAGATAAGTCTCTTTCAGATCATCCAAGGTAAATGATGCGGCACCAATACTAATCTCTTCATACTCAGGCATTCCTCTGTCGTGTATTGAAGAATGAGCCAAATAAATCGGCGAACGTAATTTTTTAATTTTATGATGTTTTACATAAATTGGCTGATTCATAGGAGCATTTGTAAATACACCGCAATTATAAATGAAAATTGAACCTATTTTAGTATCAGAAACTAAAACCTCCAAACCATGTTTCCAACTTTCTAACGTTTCTCCAGGCATTCCCATTATCAGTTCTGTATAAGTTGGAATACCATTTTCACGAAACGTATCTGTTAATTCTGAAAATTTATCAAATTCAATATTTGCTCTTTTAACTATTTCAAGAGTAGTTTCATCTAATGATTGTACAGCTAAAGTTACAGCACGAAGTAAACCACCTCTTTGTAATTCTTTTGCAATTGGAATAATTTTATCAGATGAAAACTTAGCCCAAGCGGGACGAATTCTTTCTGGATAATTTGTTTTTAATGCAACTTCTTTTAGTTTCTTTGCTATTTTTAGATCTCTATCTTGATATATTCCAAAATTTGCATCACAGCAATCTATGTACACAATTTTATTCTCTCCAAACCACTCAATCTCTTCATATAACATTTCTTCAGACCATTTAGTCATTTTAGCATTAGTTAAACTTCCCCAATCACAAAATGTACATTGATATGGACAACCGCGATTTGTTTCCCAAGAAGCAATATATTTTACACCATCAATCTTCTCAACTAAATCCCAAACGGTGTTTGTTAAATATGGTGATGGGAGTGTTTCAAGATCAGTAATTCTTTTCTCCGACTCATTTCTAAAATCTTTTGTTTCTACTCCCTTAGTTTTTGAAAAATCTTTTTTATTCAAGTATTCTTCGAAAATGTTCCCAATTACATATTCACCTTCTCCATGTACTATAATATCAACAAATGGATATTTTTCAAAGAAGTTACCAGTAAGATCTGGAACTTCTGGTCCACCAAAAATTATCAAGCAATTTGGATTTAGTTTTTTAACCTCTTTTGCTAGAGATGTTGTAATTTCCCAATTCCAGACATAACATGAACACAAAAGTATATCAGAATCCTTACAGCGTTGTAAATAATCATCAAGTTTATCTCTAAAAACAAAAGTTTTTTCGAATTGAAATTCATTCTTAATATTTTTTTTTGTTTTAAGAAATGCAACTAATCTTGCAATGCTATATGGAAAATGAATCTGATCACCATACTGATAATTAAATTGAGAACTACTAATTTTGTACAATTTCAGTCACTTATCTAGGCATTAGAAGTTGATAATATTAAATTACATTGCCTAATTAATATAAACATAATTTATATGAAGAATTTTTAACAATAATGCCCATGTCAACAGCCTTACTAGTACTCACTCTTGATGAAGTTGATGGTGTTAGAGAAATTATGCCTAAAATTGATAGAAACTGGGTGGACGAGTTAATCATAGTTGACGGTGGTTCTACAGATGGAACTATTGAGCTGGCAAAAGAAATGGGCTTTAAAGTGATTTCCCAAAAAATTAAAGGTCATGGAGGTGCAATTATGGCTGGCGTTGAGGCTACAAATTCAGATATAATTATAATTTTTGGTCCTGATGGAAATCATTACCCAGAAGAAATTCCACAATTAATTAAAAAAATTAACGAAGGTTATGATCAAGTTATGATTTCACGATTTGGGAAAGGCTCGATAAATCTTGATGCTACAGTAATCGAAAATTTTGGAAACAAAATGTTTGCATTTTTAACAAATATTTTCTTTGGCGGTCATTTCACAGATACACTAAATGAAAGCAGAGCAATTACTAGACAAGCTTTTGCTGATCTAAAATTTAGTGCATTTAGAATGAATTCTACGCAACAAATGTCAATTAGAGGTCTCAAGAAAAGACAAAAGATTTTCGAGATATCTGGTAATGAAGGAGAAAGATTGGGTGGAAAGAAAAAAATGAATGCAGTTCCTGTTGGTGCTGATTTAAGCTTAGGAATCATAAAAGAATTTATTTTTTGGAAATATTAAATTTTGATTAATAGCTTACAGAAATTTTAATTTACGTTTCGAATGGTTTCCATGATGCATCTTTTTCTGATATTTTTGTAACTTCATATGGAAATGAAATTTTAAAAATCGGATCTGAGTATTTTACTCCTCTTTCATAGTCTAAATTGTATACCTGTGACATTAAATAACACACTTCACAATTATCTTCCATAGTTTGATATCCATGCGCACAGCCTTCTGGGACATAAGTTAATTTATCATTATCCTGACTTAATTCCACATTAATCCATTCTTTGAAAGTTTTTGAATCTGTTCGAAGATCCAATATAACATCCCATATTCTCCCTCTACTACATCTAATTAATTTTGCACCTGCAAATGGGGAAATTTGATAATGTAATCCTCTAATCGTACCCTTCTTTTTTGTAAATGCTATATTGGATTCAACCAAATTTACATTCAAATTATTTTCTTGAAACTTTTTTTTATCCCACATAACTGAAAAGAAACCTCTTTCATCATCAGCTTTTTCCAACTCTATAGTATACACTCCTTCTAGTTTAGTTTTAATAAATTTCATTTTACTATTTTTTTTATTGAGTCCACTACTAATTTTTGTTGGGATTCTGTAATATCCGTGTATATTGGTAATCCTAAAATGCGTTCAGAACTATCTTCCGAAATTGGAAATTTTCCTTTTAGATCACCATATTTTTTAATATAGGCTGGTTGAAGATGCATTGAAGGAAAATTTATTCTAGTTTCTATTCCATCTTTTTCTAAACCAATTCTAATCTGCTCTCGCAATTCTGTATTTTTAACTAAAATTGAATATAGCATGTATGTTGATTTGTTATACTCTCGAACTATTGGAGTCACTATTTCTTGCATTGAGCCAAGTAATTTATCATAAATTTTTGCGCATAAATTTTTTCTTTCTATTATGGATTCTATTCTTTTTAGTTGAGAGATTCCCAATGCCGCATTAATATCTGACATCTTAAAATTCCATCCTATGAATACATTGTAGTATCTTTTTGATGCCCCATTCTTTTTTAAAATTTGACATTTCTCTGCCAATTCTGAGTTATCCGTTACAATCATACCTCCTTCTCCGGTTGTCATGTTTTTATCAGGAAAAAATGAAAATCCTGCAATATCACCTAAAGTACCAGCTTTCTTTTTTTTGTATGTGGCTCCTACTGCTGGTGCAGCATCTTCAATCACGTGTAGACCATGTTTTGCTGCAATCTCATTAATTTGATCCATTTCACATACTTGTCCTGCATAATGAATTGGCATTATAGCCTTAGTCTTTGATGTAATAGATTCTTCAATTTTTGATGGATCCAAATTGAATGTTTCAGATTCAATATCTACAAAAACCGACTTAGCATTTTGCATTTCAATTACATTAGATGTTGCTGCAAAAGTAAACGGTGTAGTAATAACCTCATCACCATCTCTAATATCTAGTGCTTCTAATGAAAGATGTAACGCGGCAGTTCCAGAATTAACAGCTACTGCATATTTTGTTCCAATAAACTCAGCAAATTTCTTTTCAAACTCTTTATTATAAGGTCCACTTCCACTCAAACATTTTTCTTTTACTGCATTATAGACTGCCTGTGAATCCTCCTCTGTAATATTAGGCTCTGCTACTCTAATTTTAAAAGGCGATGACAATTAATATCTTATTTTATTTACAGTATATATTCCTCACTTGATTTAATCTTAAATTTTATGACTCAGATTAATAGCCTAATGAAACTTACAGAAGAATTTTTTTTATTAAAACGTATAAGTAATAGAGTCAGTCCAACACAATAAGGTATTAAAAGATGGCTGGTTTTCAAGATAGACGAATTCTAGTTACTGGTGGAGCCGGATTTATTGGATCAGAAGTAGTTAAGCAGTTAATTAAAAAAAATTCAATCGTCACTATACTTGATAATTTTTCTTCAGGGAAAAAACAATACTTACCAAAAAACGCAAAAAAATTAAAAATAATTAAAGGTGACATTACAGATGAAAAAATAGTCACTAAGGCTGTAAAAGATCAAGACTCTGTAATACACTTGGCAGCACTTCCCTTCATTCCCGATTCATTTTATTACCCGGCAGATTTTTTTAATGTTAATACGACAGGCAGTGTTAATTTACTTTGGAAATCAATCCAGTCAAATTCAATAAAAAAATTTGTTCATATTTCCACAAGTGAGGTATATGGTTCTGCACAACGTATCCCGATGGATGAAAACCATCCAACAGCGCCACATTCAACTTATGCTGTAAGTAAATTAGCAGGAGATCGTGTTGCATTCACATTGCATAAAGAAAATGGTTTTCCAGTTGTAATAATACGTCCATTTAATTCCTATGGTCCAAATTATACTCAACCATACATAATACCTGAAATTATGAATCAGTTGTTAAATGGAAGTAAAGAACTTATGCTAGGAAATATTGATGCTAGGCGCGACTTTACATATGTA
>Ga0206679_10001882_pt1 | contig 17136 bp, 18 predicted proteins | sample M110012015metaG_FD_155464 | JGI IMG/M metagenome (GOLD analysis project Ga0206679, IMG submission 155464) | Ammonia-oxidizing marine archaeal communities from Monterey Bay, California, United States - M1 100m 12015 | ecosystem: Environmental > Aquatic > Marine > Intertidal zone | place: USA... | reverse complement strand
ACCATTAATTTCTTGTATCCGTTAGCTGGGTCAACGATTGCAATTCCGTACATGCCGGAAAGAACGTGTTGATCCATACCTGCTAAGTGAACACCAGAACAATGGTATTTGAAAACACCAGCTGATTCAGCAATGTAGCAATATTGACTTGTCTCTCCTGGGTTAACAGAATCAAAGTGTGTTGCTGACATTTGTGATGCGTGCATATCGTTACCGTGACCGGTAACCTCATCTGCTGGAATTGTTAGTGTCATTTGTACAACATCGCCTTGTGTAACTCTTAGTGTTGGTCCTGGGACTTGTCCACTAAAGGTCATAGCGCTGTATGTTTTTCCTCCCATAATTGGAAGTTCGACACTTTCACCAGTCAAATTAAACTCGACGACAGTGCGTCCAGTATCTGCAAGTGCACCACAATCAGTTTCTGCGAATGCTTGAGGCATTACAAGTTGTAAACCGCCCATTTGATGGATTTGTGCTAGGACGTCAACATCCATTTTGTTGATGTCGAGGCCTTGTCCACTAATTTGGGTATTGGTGTATGTGCTTCCGAATAAGGTTGCTCCCATTACAGCTACTGCTGCAATTGTGAAGAGCATACTAGTTCTCTTATTCATGGTAAATCAACTAAAAATCGTATATAAATATCTCACCGAGTTTTCATCATAGTTACGAGATCAAAATCAATTCTAAAAAGTTGCAAAGTCGGAAACATGATATTTTGAGGGCATGAATTTGAAAAAGAATGAATAAGAGTAGAAATTCAACAAAACAATCATGAAATTTAGATTAGATCAAGATTCACTTGGAAAAGTAAAGATTCCAGATGAGGCATATTATGGGGCATTTACTGGAAGAGCCATTAATCAATATCATGTCACAGGTAACAAAGCCCACAAAAATCTGATTGATGCTTTTGTAATGATCAAGAGATCTGCGGCGATAGCAAATATGAAAACAAATGCAATTGATACAAAACGTGGAAAAGCCATAGTTTCAGCTTGCGATAAAATACTGTCAGGAAAATTCACCGACCAATTTGTAGTAGACATGATCAACTCAGGAGCTGGAACCGCATTTAACATGAATTCTAACGAAGTCATATCAAATGTTGCACTTGAAGTTCTCCATAAAAAAAGAGGGCAATACGAGTTTCTACATCCAAATGATCATGTGAACATGTCACAGTCCAGTAACGACACATACCCAACTGCGATGCATGTTGCGATTTTGATGAATCTGAAAGAAACAATTCCAGCAGTTGAAATTTTAATTAAATCATTATCTAAAAAGGCAAAAGAGTTTTCATCTTTTAAGAAAATTGGAAGAACACACCTAATGGATGCGTTGCCAGTTACATTAGGAAGTGAATTTGCAGCTTATGCAACATCAATTACAAAAGCCAAGAACAGCATCATCATGGCACAAAAAGAATTACAAAATGTTGCACTTGGAGGCACTGCAGTAGGAAACGGAGCCAACACACCAAAAGGATATAGAAAAATTGCAGTATCAGAATTATCAAAAATTTCCAAACTAAAACTAAAGCCAGAACCAGACATGCAATTTAGCTTACAAAGTAAATTCCCAGTTGCAAATGTATCAGCTTCTTTACGAAACTTGGCATTAGAGATTGGAAAGATTGCAAACGATATCAGACTGATGGCATCAGGCCCCATTGCAGGGTTAGCAGAATTAGGGATTCCTGCAGTTCATGCAGGCTCATCAATCATGCCAGGAAAAGTAAATCCATCGTTGGCAGAGTGTATGAATATGATTTGTTTCAACATTATTGGAAACGATACATCAGTATCATATGCAGCACAAGGGGGACAGTTTGAGCTAAATGTGATGTTGCCTGGAATGCTAAAATGCGTATTAGAGTCTACAGATATGCTCAAAAACTTCTTGCCGATATTTTCTGCAAATCTAATTGACGGGTTAACAGCAAATAAACAAAAACTACAAGAGAATATCGAAAATAGTCCAGTAATAGTAACACTACTTACTCCAAAAATAGGATATTTGAAGTCAGCAGAATTATTCAAGGAGTCTCTAAAGAGTGGAAAAACAATTAGGGAATTAGTAGTTTCAAAGAAACTAATGAGTAACAAAGAAATCGATTCATTGTTCAAGTAAGTCATGGCAAAAATTTTCGTAGAAGCCTATGGCTGTTCTGCAAGTTTTGCAGATTCAGAAATGATATCAGGGCTAATTGTGAACGGAGGTCACACATTAGCAACAAATTCATCAGAATCAGATCTCAATCTCATAGTTACTTGTTCTGTAAAAGATACAACTGCAAACAAAATGATGTACAGAATCAAATCACTAAAAACAAAACCATTAATCGTTGCAGGTTGTCTGCCAAAAGCTGAAAAAGATAATGTAGAAAAGTTTACAGAAAATGCCAGTTTACTTGGACCAAGTTCATTAGGAAAAACGCTAGAAGTAATAAATTCAACATTGAAAGGTAGGAAACAGATTGCGCTAGAAGATTCAGACTTATCAAAAGTAGGATTACCAAAAGTTAGACTTAATCCAGCAGTAGGAATTGTAGAAATAGCTAGTGGCTGTATGAGCGAATGCACATTTTGTCAGACCAAATTATCAAAAGGGGATCTTTCCAGTTATAGATTAGGAGACATTGTAAGGCAGGTTAAAACAGAAATCAAAGACGGATGTAAAGAAGTTTGGCTAACATCAACTGATAACGGGTGTTATGGTTTTGATATTGGCACAGATTTACCAACATTAGTAAATGCCGTTTCCGAAATTCCAGAAAATTTTATGATCAGAGTAGGAATGATGAATCCGATGTACATGCCTAGAATTAAAGAAGAGTTGATAAAATCTTATGACAACGACAAGGTCTTCAAATTTTTACATCTCCCAGTTCAAAGTGGAAGCGATAAAGTACTGAACGATATGAAAAGAGGACATACATCTCAAACATTTAGAGATATTGTAAAAAAGACAAAAGAAAAATTTGAAAACTTTACAATCTCAACAGACATCATTGTAGGGTTTCCGTCAGAAACAGAAGAAGACTTTCAAAAAACAGTATTGCTGTTAGATGAAACAAAACCAGACGTAGTAAATTTATCAAAATACAGTGCCAGGCCAGGGACAGATGCGGCAGAATTAAAACAAATTGATGCAGCGGAAGTTAAACGAAGAAGTAAAATAATTTTTGAGCAGATCAACAAAATATCCCTAGATAGCAACAAAAAATGGATCGGATGGAAAGGAAAAGTATTGTTTGATGAAAATACAGAAGAGGGAATTAAGGGAAGAAATTATGCTTACAAGCCTATTGCAGTAGAGGAAGAGGTTAAAGTAGGAGACTCGCACATAATCGAAATTACAGATGCCACTAGAAAAAGGCTAATTGGGAAGATCGCAAGCTAAATTTTTTCGATCTAAAATTTGATAAAAAAAACGTAAGAAGGTTTTTTATCTAAATCTGAAAATAAGATCAGAATGAGTTTTCAAGTAAAAGAACCAGTTTTAATAATAGGCTTAGGCGGAGTGGGTTCAAAATTAGCACATGAAGCAAAAAATACTCTAAATTCAGATTGTTTAGTCATCAGTAACGACTCAAGGGATTTATCATCAAACGAGGATTCAATGCACATTTCCACAGACTCGGTAATTAATCCATCAGTTCAACTAATCAGAGGCTCAACTTACAAAGTATCAGAAGATATTAAATCAAAAATTTCACAATATTCCACCATTGTATTAATGAGCAATTTGGCTGGAAAAGCAGGTTCAGCTATTGCTCCAGTAATTTCCAAAATGTGCAAAGAATCAGACAAAGGACTAATCTCATTTGCAATTATGCCATTCAAATATGAAAAAGAGAAAATTTTCAATTCAGGAATATCGCTAAAAAGAATCAAAGAAGATTCACAATGCACAGTTGTTTTAGATAATGATTCATTACTTGAGAGCAATCCAGATTTAACTCCCAAGGCATGTTATAACATTGCAAACTCTGCAATAATGCACGTAGTGAAATCACTTGAAACAACAGAAATGAATTCTGAAACAAATATTCTAACTACCAGTAAAGACGGACAAAGTATGGAAGACTCACTAAGAGATTCATTAAAAATGCTTTACCAAAATGCACCACCAAATGCAATTAAAAGTTCAATGGTGTACGTAGCAGGAGGAGAAAACATACCAGTGGGAGTAATCAATTCAATCAAGAGTATCACAAATGGAATTACAAATGAATCAAATTCACAAATAAACGTGTCATCATCAGATGAATCCAAAGTAGTGATGCTGTCATCAGTTCAAACAATGACAAAATTTGATAACTATGATCCGCTAGGAATGATTCCAGAAGATCAAACTCTGGATTGGGATACGCCAGATTGTAGTATAGATTGCAAATTAGATTTGTATCAATTAGAATAGATATGTTTGATTAATTTTGAAAATACCAAATTAATTTAATTCATTACTCCATTATCATCTTTAGAATCAGATGACACTATAGATTTCATTTGTGAAGTATCAGAGCAAGTTTTTCTAAACCCAATATTGTGTTCCAATACCCTTACCATCCCATATCTCCTATACCCTTGAATTGAATCATCATACTCCTTGTCATGTACAGTTAAAACAACAGCCTTGGCTTTTTTGCCACATGTTTTACAATATACAAGAATCGTAGGCATGAACAATTTTACTAGAAAACACCTGAACTTAAAATTTGGTTAATTTTGATACTAACACCAAAACAACAAGAAAATGATGGAAGTAAAAGAGTCCATTACTCGCCACCATCAAAGTCTACAAATGATAGCATTTTCTCGTTATAGTCCATATGCTGAAAAAATATTTAAAGTTGATCCAACCCCCAGGTTGACCAAAAAGTCAGACCATAAAGGAGGAAATCACAATTAAAATTTAAAAATAAATAAATCTTAAATGAGAGAAAAACATTATAGATTAATGAAAAACATATTGACAGATAGTCTTGAAAAAAAGATGTTTTGTCTAGTTATGGATTTGCCTGAATCCAATTCAAGCAAAAAGACAGAATCTAAAATGAAATCAAATCTTCCCGAGGATTACTATTCATTTTAGCAAAAATATTTTTATGCGGTTATTAAAAGACTTTAGAAATTTTGGATAAAATACAAAAATTAATCAGATTTTGTTTTAGGTGCTTCTTCTTTAGCAGGTGCTTCTTCTTTAGCAGGTGCTTCTTCTTTAGCAGGTGCTTCTTCTTTAGCAGGTGCTTCTTCTTTAGCAGGTGCTTCTTCTTTAGCAGGTGCTTCTTCTTTAGCAGCATCTACATTATCTTCAATTTTCTTGGTTTCTTTTTGAGGAGTATCTGCAGATTCAACATCGTCAGTAAATGGTGAAACAAGAACATAACCTTCGTCAGTTTTACTCATTCTAACCTTAATTTTTCTTGGAGGACTACGAACACCTCTAGCCCAAATTTGATGTGCTAACTCTTCGTCAATTTTAATAGTTTCAACTTTCATGTGATGTTGTGCAAATTCTCTAATCATATTGATAGCACGTACTGCACGATGTTGCGATTGTGAAATCAATACTTTGCCCAAAGGAATTGTATAAACGCGTTCTAATTCTTGAGACAACTATCCAACCTCCACATCAGTTGATCTCCAAGCCCTACGTTTAGGATTTGTTCTAACACTTCTCTTAGTTTTTAGAATGATCCAAGCTGGTACTGCGGAAGCCTGCTTTGTTTTTTTAAGCAGACGAATTTTTCTTGGTGAGGACTTGCGAGCAGCCATAGTTTGTCAGGCACGAAGAGCTCTTTTTAAATGAATCTCAGGATTTCAGGGAATTTTTGAGTTGTTTTAATATTCGAGCCGAAGCACCCCATACAATTTGGCCCTGATGTTCAAAAGTACACATGTCATCTGTTGGATTGTGGTTTGGATCGGAGTCTTTTTTGATAGTTTCCAATAACGAACTCAAAGGAATATGAAGAATTTTTTCAACTTCAGAGTTTGAGACCAGTGGGGGGAGTTCATTTAACAGGGTCAGAAAAGGCAAAATCAAAAAACCAGAGTTTAGCGTTACAACAGGATTCAATTGACCTATCACCTGGTCCTTTGAAATCACAAGTCCAATTTCCTCACGGGTTTCACGTAATGCAGTTTCTAAAAGATCGGAGTCGTTCACGTCAAGTTTTCCACCAGGAAATGAAATCTCACCAGCATGAAGTTTCATACTTTTTGGTTTTTCAGTCATTATGATTTTTGGAGAATCCCCATAGATTACAACAAGTACAGATGCCAACCTATAATTTGTGTTGGATTTAATTTCAGGGACTATTGGGCTACTAAAAGCGAATTTTAAATCATCAAACAACATCTTGTTATTTCCTACAAGTACACGTATGCTTTAGTATTCAAAGGTTTTAACCAAGTATTAAAAAAATTAGAATATGACAATTAGGTATGAAGCTAATCCACCCAAGATTTTGCCAGATGTAGATACAGAAAAATCAATAATAAAATTTGTGGAAAAAATGAAAGTAATTTCAAAAAAATGTGATGCTATTCACATAACAGAAAATGTGTTAGGACATCAAAGAGTTTCGCCAATTAAAGTTGGGAAAATAATTAAAAAAGAAATTCCAGATATTCCAATCACAGTCAGTTTAAGAGTTAGAGACAAAAATGAAAATGAAATTACAAAATTTGTAGACAGTTGCATTTCAGTTGGAGTTACAGGAATTTTAATACTTATGGGAGATCCATCACAGTCAGGGGAACCAGATTCAGGCCTAGTTCCAAGCACGGTAGTTGCCAATCTAAAAGGAAAGGGATATAATTCAAAAATTGAATTGTATCTTTCAATTTCAAATAAACCAAATTTTTCAAAAATTGGAAAAAAGATCAAAGCAGGTCCAAAGGGGTTCATGACCCAAGTTGTTCAAAATATAGAACAGGTTCAAAATCTTTCAGACAATTTAAAACAATTTTCAGTAATTCCAATCATCTTATTTCCATCTGAAAAAAATCAAAAATCTGCAGATTTTTTGGGATTAAATTTAGCAGAACATAGCAAAGGATTTGATAAATTTGTAAAAGAAGTCCATGAAATTACAGGTGATGTGCTAATTACATCGCCTAATGATTTTAATGGATTGAATGAGTTTTTGAAAAATAACTTTTAATCAAATTACAAAATATTGTGCATTTGGATGATGGACCACTATTGCAGCAGTAGATTGTTCAGGAATAATTTGGCCAGATTCAGTCAGAGTCATTCCAGACTTTTCAGGTTGTAAAAGTTTCCAGACTAAATGATGTTGAGATACATCAGGGCAGCTAGGAAATCCCCAACTATAGCGCAATCCCCCCACATCTAAATTTAATTCAGACTTAATTTTTTGATTCACCCATTGAGCTAAAGCTTCTGCAAGTTCAACAGCTAATCCATGGAGGTAATACGCATCAGTGTATTTATCATCATCATTCCAAGTCTCCAAGATATCAGAGACCTTAGTTCCCACAGTTACAGATTGAAATGCTACAACGTCATCATCTCCAAAATAATCAGTCAGACACAGATGTTCAGGTCGGGTGGAACGCGGAAAATCAAATTCAACATCTTCACCAGCAGGGTTTTCAACTAATAATTTTTGACCATTATTATGACATTTAAAATAGCCATATACTATTTCAGGCTCAATTAATTTATCACGAATTAATCGAATTTTCCATTCAGTTAGTAATTGTTCATGCTCTTCTTCAGACTCAGAACCAGCTTTACCTCTCAATCCCCACGATAGTTTGAATAAAGATTTTTTGTCAATCATCGTCCAAACTTCATCCATGTTAATTTGATCTAATTGTAAACGAATAGGCTCACCAATTATTTTTGGAATAGGAGGGGGTACAGGTTCAACATTACTTCGAGGAAGAGTAGAAGGATCAATATCAACACTAGTTCTTTCTTTCCAATTTTCTAATTTTGTTTTCCATTCTTCCAAAAGTTTTGGTTTATCATCAGAGATCAAAGTATCCATAGTTTTTAGACCTTCAAACATGGTATTACAATAAAATACACCAGGATTGTAAATTCCACCTTCCTTTGCAATTCGATTAATGTAATTACTGTTAATTGCAGCACCACCACAAAGAATCGGAACAGTCATGTTATTTTTTCTGGCATGTTCAACAAAAAATTTCATTTGTTTTGAAGTGGAAACTAATAATGCAGATAAACCTATTGCGTCAGGTTTTATTTCATCAATTTTTTCTAAGAATTTTTGAAGTGGAACTTGTTTCCCTAAATCATATACAGAGTACCCATTATTTTGAAAAATTGTTTTTACTAGATTTTTTCCAATATCGTGAACATCACCATAAACGGTTCCCAAAACAAGCTTTCCTTTACTAGTTCCATCTTCCTTAACTAGATATTTTTCAAGTTCACCAACAGAGGCTTTCATGCATTCAGCAGATTTTAAAACAAAAGGCAAAATCAATTCTCCAGATCCAAACTTATCGCCCACTTCCTTCATCGCTGGAAGTAAATCCTCATTGAGAGTCTTAATTGCACCAGGATGTGTAACATCTTTTGGAAGATCTAGGCTCAAAAGTCCATTATTATTTTGAATTAAATCAGTTTTATCCAGTTTATCAGCAATTGCTGAAACAACATCATTTTGAATTCCATCTTTGAGTCTATTTACAATTCTAAAATGGGCACGTTTACCAGGAGGCCACGAAGGATCAACATCGACTTTTTTTACAGAATCGTTAGTTTGAGGTCCTGCTTTTTCAAAATAAGAAATTAAATCGGCTAATGCGTCAGGATGATTATTAAAAATTAAATCTTCAGCAAGTTTTTTTTCTGCGGTATCAATTTCACCATAAGGAATAATTTCTTTTGCATTTACAATTGCTGAGTCAAGTCCAACTTTTACAGCATGATGTAAAAATATAGAATTAAGAATTTTTCTAGCATAAGGCATCAAACCAAAACTAATGTTACTCAAACCCAAAGTAGTAAAGCAATTAGGAAATTTTTCTTTAACAAGACGAATTCCATCCAAAGTATTTTTACCAGCATCAAGAAATTCATCCTCCCCAGTTGCCAAAGTAAACGTAAGAACATCAAAAATAAATTGTTCAATTTTTAATCCATAATTTTTACCAGTTTCATAAAGTAATTCAGCAGTGTCTACTTTCTGATCAGGAGTTTTTGCCATTCCATTAGGGCCAATACACAAAGCTATTGCAGGCAATCCATATTTTTTCATTATAGGAGCTAATTTTTCAAATCTACTTCCATCACCTTCCAAATTAATAGAATTGATTATAGGCCTGCCAGGAATTTGTTTTACAGATGATTCTATGACATCAGGATCTGTAGAATCAATTACTAAAGGAGCATCAATTTCTAAACTTAATTTTTTTACCAAAGTCAACATAAATTCACGTTCATCAGAACGCTCAGTTGTAGCAACACAAACGTCTAAACAGTGTGCACCATCTTCAGCTTGAATTCTTGCTAAATCAACTAAACCATCAAAATCATCAGCAAGGACTAGCTTTTTGGCTTTTCGAGAACCTTGAGTGTTAATTCTTTCTCCAATAATTAGAGGTGCAGGAATTTGTTTAAGATCAACAGCCTTCAATGCAGAACTTACTCTCGGGACAGTCATACTCTAAAATCACATCAGTTTTTCTAAATACTTAACCCTTGATAGAACTGGCTTTTTCGTCAATAATTTTTCGTAAAGATTTGATATGTTCGGGATTTGTGCCACAGCATCCTCCAATAATTCGAACTTTATGGTATTGATTAAGAAAATCGCCCAAGGCATCAGCCATTTTTTCAGGAGTCATTTTGTAGACAGCTTGTCCACCATGATTTTCAGGCATTCCAGCATTGGGAACCACTAAAAGATTATGTTCATTTTGTTCATCAAGCCATTGAACACTAGGATTCATTTCAATTGGGCCAGTAGAACAATTCAAACCAAATACATCAATTCCCATATCAGATACTGTAGTGTATGCAGATTGAATATTGGTACCAAGTAACATTTTTCCATATTGATCTAATGTAGTATTAGAAATAATTGCCACTTTCTTTCCAGTTTTAGACATAGCATTATGACATGCCTCAATTACTAATTTTACTTCCAAGATATCCTGACTTGTTTCAATAAGCAATGCATCCACACCTCCAAGAATCAAACCTTCAGCTTGCAATTCAAAAGCTTCACGAATTTCATCAAGAGATATTTGTCCCAAATCAGGATCATCTGAACTTGGCAAATAACCTGTTGGGCCCATAGAGCCAATTACAAATCTTGGCGTATCAGAATATTCAGCACATACTTCAGATGCCAAAAGTGCAATTTTTTTATTAAAATCAACAGTTTGATCTCCAAAACCATATTCATCCAATTTTATTTTATTAGAACCAAAAGAATTTGTTTCAATACAATCAGCACCAGCATCCAGATAATTTCTATGAATTTGTTTAATCCAATCAGGATGAGTCAGGATTAAACCATCATTAAAGCCATCTTGATTATTTGGAAAATCTTCAGGGGTCGGATCATATTTTTGAATTTCAGTACCCATAGCCCCATCAAAAAGCAAGACTCTAGTTTTTAATGCATCTAAGAAAAATTCTTTTTCAGTCAATTGAATTTTAAAAAATACTTGTACAGTTTAACTTTTCGGATGAGATGGGAAAAACATGTATGTTGAAATTAGGTTGAATTGAAATTCATGCATATTTATGTCAAAATTACAAGTTAACAATTTAGTTCGTAGTGCAACATTTTTTCAACATGCAGGGATTTCGATAGTCTTTGTATTCATGCCAATAATTGCAAAAGGCGTAACAGATTCTATTTTTGAAATTGGGTTGTTAGTAGCATCGTTTAGTTTTGCTCAGATTTTATCAGAAATTTATTTTGGAAGGCATTCAGATAAGAAAGGAACTAGGCTCAAATTCATCAGAATCGGGTTCATAGGATGCGCAGTTGCATTTGGATTGCATTACTTTGCAGATGATATTACAATATTTTTCCTAGTAAGAATTGCAGCAGGAATTGCAAGCGGAATAATGATTCCTGCAATGATTGCTTACACATATGAAGCAAATATCGATAAAAAAAGAGCAGCCACAGTAATTTCATTTCATGCATTAGGATGGCTTGCTGGAATTGCTGCTGCAGGAATTGCAAGTGATCTTAAATTAATTTTCCTGATTAGTGCAGCATCGTTTATTGTTGGATTAATTTTTACAATAAAACTACCCAATCCAGAACAAAAAAAAGAGATCAAGCCAGGAACAACAAAACAAGTAATTTCAAAAAATAAATTTCTCTTTTTATCATTACTACTAAGACACATAGGGGCGGCTGCAGTATGGGTGATTCTACCCATAATGATTGTAGAAAAATTAGGAGGAGAACTATATCACATTTCAATAGTGTATGTCGCAAATACAATGACAGCGTTTATTCTGATGAACGTTATGGCAAGCAAGATTCATCTTTCCAATGTAACTAAATTTAAAATCGGAATAGGGTGTACAACATTTGTATTTGTAGGATTATCAGTTGTAACTGAATGGTGGATGGCAATGCCATTTATGGCATTAGTTGGTGCTACTTGGGCATTTTTATTTATTGGAGGAAATTTTCATTTGATGGAAAACAATCCACGTTCAACATCGACAGGAATTTTTAGCTCAACATTATCCATTGCAACAGTGATTGGACCAATTGTTGCAGGAACCATCGCATTTGTGTTTGACTATGTTTCAGTGATGTATTTTGCAATAGGGATTATCATAATTGCATTTATTGTTTCATTAAAAATAAAAAACTAAAGATCATCTCAATCCCCAACGAGACATCACTTTAGTTTCTAATCGTTTGAAAATTATCCCATCAACAACCAAACCTATCCCCATTATCACAACCATTATTCCAATTACTTGTGAAACATCATTTAGAGAACGACCAGCGTTTAGTAAAAAGCCCAATCCCAAGAAGGAGAACAATATTTCAGCACCAATAACGCCTCTCCACGCAAAAGCCCAGCCTTGTTTAAATCCAGAAATCATGTATGGGAATGCTGCAGGAATAAGTACGGCAGTGATCAATTGTGTTCCTTTTGCACCCATATTTCGTGCAGCCTCAATAAAATGAGGATCAATATTTTTGACTCCAGTATACGTGTTAATTGTAACCGCAAAAATTGCCCCAATTGCAGTTACAAAAATAATTCCACCATCAGTTAAACCAAACCAGAGAATTGCCAACGGAACCCATGCTATTGAAGGGATTGATTGCAACCCTAAAACAAGAGAACCAACAGTTTGATTGACCACTTCAATTCTAGCCATAAAAATTCCCAACACAACGCCACCAGCAATTGCAATTGCCAATCCGATAGATAATCGCCACATACTTGTTGCAATTCCATAAAATAAACTACCATCAATTCCACCATAAAACAAATCTTCAGCTACCTCGTAAGGGGATGGAAAAATGTTATCAGGCCATATGCCAATCATTGCAATAATTTGCCAAACTGCAATTATTCCAACATAAAATCCAATTCTATGAATAGTAAAATTTTTTGCCATAACAGTTACTCCAGATTCTTCTTTACCTCAGGTCTAAGTTCAAGTAAAATATCCTGTTGGAATTTAAGTAGAGATTCATCCTCAGCAGTCCGAGGTCTAGGAAAATCATTACTAAATTCTTTTTTAATTATAGATGGTCTATTACTAAAAACTGCAACCTTAGTTCCAAGAACAGCTGCTTCTGCAACATTATGAGTGACAAACAGAATAGTTTTTTTTGTTTTTTCCCAAATTAATTGCATTTCAACCAATAACAAATCTCGAGTTTGTGCATCAAGTGCTGCAAATGGCTCATCCATTAACAAAACGTCAGGATCCATTACAAGAGCTCTAGCAATTGCTACACGCTGTTTCATGCCAGTTGAAAGCTGATAAGTGAAAGAGTCTGCAAATTTTGTTAATTGCATCATGTCCAAATACCTATGAGAGATTTTTGCACGATCTTCCTTTGAAATTCCAGCCATTTTTAACCCAAATTCAACATTGTCTTGAACTTTAAGCCATGGGAATAATGCACCCTCTTGAAAAACCATGATTCTTTCAGGTCCAGTTTCAGTAACAGGATGACCATCAAAGATAATTTGTCCCTCGTCAGGTTTTTCCAAGCCTGCAACTATTCGTAAAAAGGTAGATTTTCCACAACCAGAAGGTCCAACTAGGCATACAAAATCACCAGACTCAATTTTTAAATTGACACCCCCCAGTGCCTTGAGTTTATGGGAATCATGGCTAAAATATTTTACAATATTTTTTGCCTCCAGTTTTGTCATCTAAGTACCTCCTTCAAAGTTAGAATTTGAATCAAGGTTGTAAAAAATTCCAGATAAATCATATCCATTTCTTCCAAGATATCCCAACACATTAGCTTTTTCAGCAAATGAATAAACAGAGTCTTTTACAGGGTCAGAAGTTATTTCAAGATTAGACAAGGAGATATCAACCACATCATCAGATAAGGGCTGTCCCAAATGCGATTTTAAAAAAGTGTTAAAAGTGATTCTAGTTTCAACAGGATTATCATTAATCCATTTCACTGTTTCATGATGGGAAACAAGAAAATCAGAAGTTACCTCAGGGTTTTTTTTAACATAGTCAGTATTTGCAATTAAAAGTACAGATGCAAATTGGTTATTGGGCCACAAATCTTCTTCAAAAAATAATCTATTTCCACCAAGTTCAGTTTCCAAAATTGTTGCCCAAGGTTCTGCAACCCATGCACCGTCAATATCGCCTTTGACAAACAAAGTGTAGATATCAGGATTGGAAATGTTGTAAACGATTACAGAGCCACCTTTTTCAGCAGTTTTCAAATTATTTTCAGATAAATAATGACGCAATGAAACATCTTGAGTATTTCCAATTTGAGGTGCAGCAATTTTTTTTCCTACAAAGTCAGATGCAGAGTTGATTTCAGAGTTTGGATGAACAATAAAGCTTGCACCGCCACTTGCAGCCCCAGCTAAAATTTGAATATTTTTATTTTCAGAATTTAAAAATCCATTGATTGCAGGTCCAGGTCCAACATATGCAAGATCAACAGAATTTGCAAAAAGGGATTCAATCACCTGAGGTCCGCTATCAAAGACCCTAGTTTCAATTTTAGTATCAGTGCTAATTTGTTCTGCAAAGAACCCTTTTTCGATTCCAATTATAGGAATGGCATGTCCAATGTTTGGAAAATATGCAATTCGAAGATTATTTTCATCAGAATGTTCATCAGAATTTAAAATAATTCCAGCAATAGAACCCACTACAAGTACAACTATACTTACAGACAGTATCAATTTAATTGTCATAAAACAGCGTTATATTCGATGGTTAAATAATCATCGAATTTTAGCTCAAGCTAGTCATGGATTTTTTGCTAAAAAACGCCCAACACAAAAGATAAATTCCAAAATAATACGGAAAAGATGTTTCATGACTCAAAAAGGAATACTAGCATTTTCGGGAGGACTAGATACATCAGTTGTTGTGAAATATTTACAAGAAGAACACGACATGGATGTAATTACAGTTACAGTCGACGTAGGTCAAGGGGATGACACTAAAAAAATTGCCGCAAAAGCAAAAAAGTTGGGGGTAAAAAAACATTACAACATAGACGCAAGAAAAGAATTTGTCAAAGACTACATATTTCCAGCAATTAAAGCAAATGCACTTTATCAAAAAAAATATTGTTTAGCAACAGCTCTTGCAAGACCACTAATTGCAGAAAAAGTATTAGAGATTGCGCAAAAGGAAAAAGTGACATCGTTAGCACATGGATGTTCAGGTAAAGGAAATGATCAGGTACGTTTTGACATAACATTGCGTTCAGGTTCAGATCTTCCAATCATAGCACCAATCAGAGATAAAAATTTGGACAGGGATACAGAATTAAAATTTGCACAAAAACATGGAATAGAGATAGACGCGGTTGCAAAAAAATTCAGCATTGACCAAAATTTATGGGGACGTGCAATTGAAGGAGGGGTTTTAGAAGATCCATATAACGAACCTCCAGAGGATGCATTCATTTGGGTAAAGACAAAAGACCTGCCAGATAAACCAACATATTTAGAAATTAAATTTGAAAACGGAATTCCAATTGGAGTTGACGGAAAAAGAACTGAACCACAAAAATTAATTGAATATATCAATAAAAAAGCAGGTGCAGCAGGTGTTGGAATAGTAGATCATATCGAAGATCGAGTCGTAGGAATTAAATCACGAGAAGTGTATGAGACTCCCGCAGCAACTTGTCTAATTGAAGCACATTCAGATTTAGAAAAAATGGTCCATACAAAACATCAAAACAAATTCAAATCAATGATTGATGATGAATGGGCACATTTAGTTTATTCAGGACTTTGGCAGGATCCTCTCAAGGCAGATCTTGATGGATTTATTGAAACATCTCAAAAACCAGTTTCAGGCACTGTAAAACTAAAGATGTACAAAGGAAGCTTAAGAGTAGTAGGTAGAAAATCAATCAATTCACTGTACAGTCACGATATTGCAACTTATGGAGTAGAATCGACGTTTGACCAAAGATTAGCCAAAGGATTCGTAGAATTGTGGGGAATGCAGTCAACGGAAGCTAATAAATTACAAAAGAAAAGGAAATCAAAAACATGAACTGTCCAGAATGTGACGCAAAACTCAACATCCCAGATGACGCCTCAGTTGGAGAAATAGTCTCCTGCCCTGATTGTGGAGCAGATTTTGAAATTTCCAAAAAAGAAGGATCAAACATCGAGCTTAAACAAGCAGAAAGCGTAGGCGAAGACTGGGGAGAGTAATGTCAAAAATCAGCATTGTTTTTGACCGTTTAAGAACGGAAGAAAAAATGCTACAAAAGGAAGCCGCCGCATTAGGACATACGGCAGTAATGCTAGATGCAAAAATTACGAATATCAACACAGATAGCAAGAAAGAAGATTTGGATTTAGGTGATGTGGTGTTAGAAAGATGTGTAAGTTATTTTAGAGGCCTACATTTTACTTCAGCATTAGAATTTTTAGATATTCCAGTTTTGAACAAATTTGATGTTGCAAATATTTGTGGAAACAAGATGTTCATGACATTGCTTTTAAAGAAAAACAATATTCCAACACCAAAAACATATTTTTCGTTTTCAAGTCAAAGTGCAACAGAAAATTTAGAAAAAGTTGGATATCCACTAGTCATTAAACCAGTAATAGGTAGTTGGGGAAGAGGGGTGATTCCGATTAAAGACAAAGACGCCATGGATGCAATTGTCGAAGTTAGAGAGATCACGGACAGTCCTCACGATAGAATTTATTATTTACAACAAATTGTCAAAAGACCACCAAGAGACATCAGAATCATCACAGTCGGAGACGAACCTATTGCTGCCATGTATAGAAAATCATCAGGAGGCTTTAAAACAAATATTGCATTAGGCGCAGATCCAGAGATCTGTGAAATTACAAAAGAAATGGAGGAAATGGCAATAAAAGCATCAAAAGCAATGGGTGGCGGAATCTTAGGAATTGACATGATGGAGGACGAAGAAAGAGGAATAGTGGTTCACGAGGTTAACAATACAGTAGAATTCAAAGGATTAGCAAGAGTTGCGCAACGAAATATACCACAAGAAATGGTAAAATTCGCCTTAGACTACGTTAGGAAATAAATTATACTCCATTACAAGGAGATTTATCATGAAAGTTGGAGTCGTAGGAGCATCAGGTTATGTAGGAGGAGAGACACTTCGCCTTCTAGTCAATCACCCAGATGTTGAAATTAGCATGGTAACATCAAGACAACATGTTGGAGAGTATTTACACAGAGTTCAACCTAGTTTGAAAGGATTTACAGATCTCACTTTTTCAGAATTAGATTATGATAAATTAACCGATCAATGTGATGTGGTCTTTACAGCAGTACCACATGGAACTGCTACTGAAATTGTAAAAGCACTCTATGATAGAGGCATCAAAGTAATTGATTTGAGTGCAGATTACAGATTACATCAACAAGAAGCATATGACA
>Ga0206679_10001880_pt1 | contig 17149 bp, 12 predicted proteins | sample M110012015metaG_FD_155464 | JGI IMG/M metagenome (GOLD analysis project Ga0206679, IMG submission 155464) | Ammonia-oxidizing marine archaeal communities from Monterey Bay, California, United States - M1 100m 12015 | ecosystem: Environmental > Aquatic > Marine > Intertidal zone | place: USA... | reverse complement strand
CCAACTACGCGCTTTCATAAAGATCGTCCGCCCTTTGCTAGTTGCAATTTCAAGCTGTCAGAAAGAGCCGCTCATATTTGAATGCGATTCTGAGATTATCAGCTTTGAAGAAGATATTAGCACGATTTTCGAGTAATCCTGTTACGCTGGCAAAGGCGAAACTGGTTGCCACAGCGCCTTAATCTCTCGTTGAGAAGGTATAGATGGTCACGACGTATTAGGACAAAGCATGAAGCGAAGTCGTCGATTGCTCAATGCCCTCAAGACTAAAAACTTCGGAATCGCTCCACTTACTCATGCCGAAATTAAACTTGTTTATTGCATAAGCCTACCTTCGCTACCGTGGACGGCACAACTCGAAAAGAGATTAAAAAAGGCATGCTTGTGGGCATCATTCAGAAGCACCACCAGCGTACCGGTGAAATAACCGAGGGCTTCGTACAAGATATTTTGACGAAATCTTCGTTTCATCCTCATGGAATCAAAGTCAGACTTAAATCAAGAGAAGTCGGGCGAGTCCAAGAGATCATCGACAACATGGAAGATTAGGCTTACCTAAATCATCCAAAGTGTCGACGGGCATTGCTACTTTCGCACCGCACAAATGGGAGTAAGGAACTACAAATTCGGATTCAGTTTTTACAACATGTTTAAGCGCTCTCAGCTTAAACACAACTTACCGTTGTACAAGAAACACGGCATCAAAAAGACGTACTTCTCCCCTATTTCTTCTCGCGATTTTGATGGCCTAGATGAAAAACTTAATTGGCTAGATGTCGAGGATTCGGCAAAAGTTCTTCCTGGAAATCCAAAATTCGAAGCACTAGATCAAGCAACGAAAGACTCTATCATCAATTGGAGTAGCGACGGCTATGTCATCCTGCGAAATCACCTTTCTCCAGGACAAGTGAAAGAAGTGAATCAACATGTTCAAGATTTACTGGACACAGGAAAAGTCTCTTTCCGATATGGAAATAAAATCATGTTCGCTATCAATGTTAGTGAGCTGCTATGGGAAATAGGAACATCAACTGAACTCAAAGGAGTACTAGAATTGCTCTTGGGGCAAGAAACCGAGCTATTTCAAAGCATTAATTTTATCGAGGCTAGTCAGCAACGAACTCACTCCGATTCGATTCACATGACAACGTTTCCAAGAGGCAATCTATCAGCGGTATGGATTGCGCTAGAGGACATGAGTGCTGAGAACGGAGCCTTACATTATTATCCAGGTTCTCATCGCCTTCCTTACCTGTTTAACAAAGACTACGACAACGAAGGCACTGCGCTTAAACTCGGTCCAAAGAGCTACTCGGATTACGAAGACGAGATTGAGAAAATCATCATTGAAAAAAATCTAAAGAAAAAGGTTTTCACGGCGAAAGCAGGTGATTTATTGATTTGGCACGCCAACCTACTACATGGTGGGGAGCCGCTAAAAGATCCGAATCGCACGCGCAAGAGCATGGCACTACATTACTATTCAAAGGGTGTGATTTGCTATCATGAGATCACCCAACGTCCTGCCCTTATACAGCCCCGCCCGAAGCACGCGAAATAAAAGGGGAGCTCTCGCTCGCCTTAAAATATTTAACCGTAAAACTTAATGACCGATAACTCGGAACGTTACTACGACATCATTCGACAGCACATAGTCTGACATCGTGTTCTCAAAACTAACACCGAAATCCTGGCGATTGAAGGTGAAAGTGCCTCCCACGGAGACGCCGTCTTCAAGAGCATTAACTGAAAGTTTAGCTATTTTCACATAGTTGCTCACCCCACGAATAGTTAGATCTCCTCCTGCCGAACCATTGCCGGCAGTGATGATTGTAAAAGTTGCCGTTGGATGATTCTCAACATCAAAAAAATCGGGAGACCTAAAGTCGCTAAGCAAAGCTTCTTTGGTTTGCCCAGCATCTGGGTTATAATTCGCGTCTGCAGCCATTATCGAATTCATGTCTAAAGTTATAGTGCCGCTCACAACTTCATTTCCAGCTACCGAAAATGAGCCCTCGCTCACGTTCAACGTCCCTTCATGTCCATAACCACCGATCATTCCACCTTGCCACTTAATTCGACTTTGCTTCTTGTCGACTGTATAGATTGACATTTCTGCACTGGCAATCCCAGATGTGCTTTCATCAGTATTTGCGCCATCCTCTGTGCCGCATGAAATAAGCGACATTAAGGCTACAGCAGCGAGAATTGGAAATATATTCTTCATCTAATTGGTTGTTTTATTTTAGTCAGATAAGAGTGCAATGTTAGCTCATTTCACCTGCACAAGAATGTGTCATATCATCATTCCTACTATCACCGCAGTGAACAAACAGGCCAAGGTTCCTCCGATTAGAGCTTTCACCCCAAGCTGAGATAAAAGTCCTCGACGATTCGGAACAAGAGCGCCAATACCGCCGATTTGAATTCCTATTGAAGAGAAATTGGCAAACCCACACAGGATGTAAGTAGACATAATGATCGACTTTTCATTAGCAAACATCCCTTCCGATTTCATAGTATCTAAAGTTGTGTACGCCACAAATTCATTGATGACCGTCTTCTCCCCTAGCAATTGTCCAACCAGAAAAATATCTTCGGAAGGAACACCTATTAACCAGGCCACGGGGGCAAGAGAATATCCAAGAATAAACTGCATTGACAGCCCATCGTAGTCGGTGTATGTAGCGATGAGATAATTCAAGTTGTTGTCAATCACGGAGCCGTCGAGCTGTACGATGTCTGACCCGACCGGAACGAGGCCACCTAGAGCCAAAATCCAATTTCCGCAATACATCAATGCAATAAAAACGAGAAGCATAGCGCCTACGTTGACAGCCAACTTAAGACCATCTGTCGTGCCCACAGAAATGGCCTCGAGCACATTAGTTCCTAGCTTCTCCTTAGGGATGCTAAACTCTTCGTTAAACTTTTCGGTCTCAGGAACTATCAACTTCGCAGCGACAATTGCCGCAGGGGCTGACATGACTGAGGCAATCAATAAATGCTTTGCAAAAAGAGCACTCTTTGCTGAGTCTCCGTCTCCAAGAAACATGATATAGGTGGCCAGGACGCTCCCAGCAATTGTCGCCATTCCGCCAGTCATGAGGCACATCATTTCACTGCGCGTCATCTTCTCAAGATATGGTCGTACCAAGAGTGGGGACTCCGTTTGTCCAAGGAAGATATTACCTGCAGCTGACATGCTTTCAGCTCCAGATATTCCCATGAGTCTTTTCATCAGCCAGGCAAATGCGTACACCATTTTCTGCAAAATCCCGAGATAATAAAGCAGGCTAGTGAGCGCGGAAAAGAAGATGATTATTGGAAGGACAGTAAAGGCGAAATTGACCAAGGGCACTTCCAGTTCTCCCGTTACAAAACTGGCAAATAGGAAATTCACTCCGTACTTGGTGAAATCTACAAGATGGACGAATTGTTCTCCGATCCAGGTGAAAATATCCTCAACCTGGATTATATTTTCGAATGGATGTTTAAACAAGATTAATGCGCCAATCAGAATTTGAAATCCGATTCCCACACCAACTGTACGCCAATTAATAGCCTTACGATTTTCTGAAAGAAGCCAGGCAATGCCGACTAGTGCTCCCAATCCAATTATTCCACGAAGAATATCCATAAGTCGTCAGCTATCGTTGACTGGCAAGATGCAGAATTTCATGGACATCAAAGGGATTGCGTCCAAGGTGTATTCATCTTAAAAGAAGATTGATATACTTTACTTAGAAATACGCGAGAGCTAGGATTGTCCCTTGCGTCGATTGATCTCATCACGAATGCGAGAAGCCTTTTCATACTCTTCTCGATCAATGGATATGGCTAGCTGTTTTTCAAGATCGTCCAAAGACATTTGAGTTTCATCCTTTTCAGTAGTGAGATCTTCTATATCTATCTCTGGATCTTCTTGAGTGAGTTCAGCATCGGCCTCTTCTGCATTCACTCCTGCAGTATCAAGAATGAAATCGTAGCAGTTGATCGGACAATTAAATCGCACCGCGATGGCAACGGCATCTGATGTTCTTGCGTCGATTTCCGCTCTTCGGCCATCTTGTGTAGAAATAACTTTAGCAAAGAAGATGCCCTCGATCAAATTATAAATGATCACTTCTTCTACATCTATTGTGAAGGCGTGAGCAAAACTCTTAAACAGGTCGTGGGTCAAAGGACGACTTGGAGTCATCTTTTCCAATTCGATAGCTATGGCCTGCGCTTCATGCCCACCGATAACGATTGGCAATTTGCGATTTCCTTCTACCTCACTCAGCACCAGAGCGTAAGCACCACTTGTGGAGCCGCTCGGAGCAATGTCGCTGATCTCTAACTCGATTTTATTCATTCAAGAAAAGAGGGGCAATTTGAAACGCCCCTCACTGTTGCGAATATAAAAATTCTCTATCATGACCTTGTAGGCTTCACGCCCAAAGTAGGTCAGGAAATTATTAGTTTTTAGAAGCCTTGACTGCTTCAATCAGTTTTGGCACTACCTCAAACGCATCTCCAATAATTCCGTAGTCGGCTGCTTTGAAGAATGGGGCTTCTGGATCGGTATTGACAACTACGATCACTTTACTCCCATTTACACCTGCCAAATGCTGGATTGCTCCAGAAATTCCTATAGCGATATATAAGGTAGGTCGAATAGCAACTCCCGTCTGTCCTACGTGCTCGTGGTGTGGTCTCCACCCGATGTCCGCGACAGGTCTAGAACATGCAGTGGTAGCTCCTAGCTCAGACGCCAACTCTTCAATCATGCCCCAATTCTCAGGTCCTTTCATTCCTCGTCCAGCGGAAACCACGAGATCTGCTTCTGGCAGCGGAACTGATCCATCGCTAGATGTTGGTTCAAATCCGGTGACATTGACACTTGATTCAGCGCCAGAGTGAATATTTTCTATTGAAGCTTCTCCTTCAGATTCTTTCAATCCGAATGAATTCGGAAGTACAGCAACGATTTTTGTAGCTGAAGAAATCTCAACTATTGCGACCGCTTTTCCGGAAAACACATTTTTTCGGACACGAAATCCTGCTGACGTGTCTGGAAGCGAAATCGCTCCTGAAACCAATCCTGCGTCCAGTTTAGCCGCAACTCGAGGAGCCACTAGCTTTCCAGTATGGTCGTGTGAGAATATTAGAATATCGGCACCTGAAGCATCCTTAGCAGCCGTCATCAAAGATGACAGTGCAGTTGAATCTCCACCTGAAACGCTTGAATCAACTAAGACTTTCGATGCCCCATACTTTCCTAAACCGCCATCTCCTTCGAGAGAACCGTACGTCACAGCGATTACATCACCATCCATTGCCGCGGCATAGCTCACAGCTTCAAAAGAAGACTTCGTGATCTTCCCATTTCTATTATCTGCAAAAACTAAAATTGACATTGTTCTTCAATATTAGGTTATAGGACTTTCGCCTCATCTTGAAGCAATTGAATAAGCTCACCCGCATTTTCTGGGTCTATAAATTTACACTCAGCCTTCGCTGGAGGAAGTTCATAACCAACAACATTGGTGTGCGCAGATGAACTTGAAGCTGGAACAACATCCAAAGCCTTTGTTCTCGCCTGCATAATTCCACGCATGTTTGGTATTCTCTGCTCGGCCATTCCTTTTGCCGCGCTGAGTACGAAAGGACCATCAACAGTGATATTTTCGCTTCCACCTTGCACATCGCAGCTGAGTGCAGCCTGATTTCCAGACATCTCCAACTTGGTAGCCTGAGAAACAAATGGCACACCCATTAGTTCAGCGATCATTCCACCTACTAAAGCGCCGTTAAAATTGATCGTCTCCTTTCCGCACAAGATTAGGTCAAAACCCTTGTCTTCAGCGTAATTCGCGATTTCTTTTGCCACATGTAATGCGTCCAAAGGTTGTCCATCAATGCGAACAGCGCTATCGGCACCGATTGCCAACGCCTTACGAATGATTGGATCATAGCCTGCATCGCCCACACTTACAGTAGTCACGGTGCCGCCATTAGCTTCTTTTAATTCGAGTGCACGCACAAGCGCATACCACTCGTCATAGGGGTTGACAATGAATTGGATTCCATTATCATCAAACCTTGTGTTTCCATCAGCAAATGCAATCTTGGATGTTGTATCCGGAGCTTTACTGATGCAGACTAGTATATTCATTGGGGTTGAATTAGTTCCGATCCAAAAATTCGGCGCGGGATTTAAACTACCTGAATTTGGCGGCAAATCTATGGAAAATAAGAGCCTCGAAAAAGCTCAAAAGTGCCTTAACTCGACTTTGTAAAAAGTATAGTAATTGAAGGGAATAATGTCCTAATTTTGGCCACTTCGAAATTTTTAAAAAAATGCGAGAGGTAACATTTAGACAAGCAGTAGCGGAAGCCATGAGCGAGGAGATGAGAAAAGACGAAAGTGTTTTCTTGTTGGGAGAAGAAGTGGCCGAATATAATGGAGCTTACAAAGCGAGTAAAGGCATGCTGGATGAGTTTGGTCCAAAACGGGTCATAGACACGCCTATCGCCGAGCTTGGTTTTTCTGGTATAGCGGTAGGAGCTGCAATGAATGGTTTGCGTCCGATTGTCGAGTTCATGACATGGAACTTTGCAATCCTAGCTGCTGATCAAATTATCAACTCTGCAGCCAAGATGTTGCAGATGTCAGGTGGTCAATACAGTGTTCCAATCGTATTTCGTGGTCCAAATGGAACGGCAGGACAATTGGCTGCTACACATTCACAAAGTTTCGAGTCTATGTATGCACATGTACCAGGACTGAAGGTAATTACACCTTCCAATCCTGCAGACATGAAAGGCCTTCTCAAATCTGCCATCCGCGACAACAATCCAATCGTGATGATGGAAAGTGAGCAGATGTATGGTGACAAGGGTATGATTCCAGATGGCGAGTACCTGATTCCAATTGGTGTTGCTGATGTGGTTAAAGAAGGAAACGATGTGACTATCGTTTCTTTTGGAAAGATCATGAAGACGGTAAATGCTGCTGCCGAAGAGCTCGAAAGAGAGAACATTCATGCCGAAGTAATCGACTTGCGCACCATCCGCCCATTGGATATCGAGACTATTATACGTTCTGTGCAGAAGACGAGCAGACTACTCATAGTTGAGGAAAGTTGGCCTGTGGCTTCGATTTCTTCTGAAATCTCGCACCGCGTTCAGCGAAATGCGTTCGATCATCTAGATGCGCCTATCCAGCGTCTATGTCAGAGCGATACGCCGTTTGCCTTTGCTAAGCCGCTTATAGAAGCTGCGTTACCCAATGTTGGTGATGTTGTGAGAGCTGCGAAGGAAACAATGTATATCTAGACTCAATGCGTCACAGCGTAAGTATCTCCGCTATGAAATTAATTTTAGGGCTTTTCTCACCTATAATTTGATCGTTTACAAACGGCCATTTTCTGCTCTAAACGTCCTTAATCCTACTTCCCCACCCGTAACTGTTTAAAAATCAACAGGTTCCGAGAATCTGAGGTGCTTTGCGTGCATACTTTTAATGACCTATTTTTGCGCCCGTTTTAAAAAATCGACTAATCACCATTATTAAAATAACAACATGGAAGAGTACTTGATTTACATGCCAATTGTTGCAGCCCTTATTGGATTAGCATATATGTTGGTTAAGAAGTCTTGGGTAATGAAACAAGATGCAGGCGATGGAAAGATGAAAGAAATTTCTGACCACATCTATGAGGGAGCTTTGGCTTTCTTAAAAGCAGAATACCGCCTACTAGCAATATTTGTTGTGGTAGTTAGTATTGCACTTGCAGTAGTGTCCATGATGGTTCCATCTACGCATTGGATGATTGTTGTCGCTTTCATTTTTGGTGCTTTATTTTCAGCATTCGCGGGAAATATGGGCATGAAAATCGCCACTAAGACTAATGTAAGAACAACTCAAGCTGCCCGAACTAGTTTGCCAAATGCTCTGAAAGTTTCTTTCGGTGGCGGTACGGTAATGGGACTAGGAGTTGCTGGTCTTGCTGTTTTAGGACTGACTGCATTCTTCATTCTTTTCTACAACATGTTCATGAACAGTGGGGATGCATTCTCCACAGATACAATGACAATCGTATTGGAAACATTGGCAGGGTTCTCTTTAGGAGCTGAATCAATTGCCTTGTTTGCACGAGTTGGAGGTGGTATCTACACGAAAGCTGCCGATGTTGGAGCTGACCTAGTAGGTAAAGTTGAAGCCGGAATTCCCGAAGATGACCCGCGTAATCCTGCTACAATTGCAGATAACGTTGGTGACAACGTAGGTGATGTCGCAGGTATGGGAGCCGATCTATTCGGTTCATATGTAGCGACAGTATTGGCCGCTATGGTATTAGGAAACTACGTCATCCGAGACAATGGTGCGGTTGATGCTTTCGACGGAATGGGACCAATCTTATTACCGATAGCAATCGCAGGTGTTGGAATCATCATCTCTATGATCGGAACCATGCTTGTGAAGATCAAGTCAAATGATGCGAAGGAAAAGCAAGTAATGGGAGCATTGAACATTGGAAACTGGGTTTCTATTGGTTTAGTTGCTTTATCTTGTTATGCCTTGGTTATGTGGATGCTTCCTGAAACGATGCATATGCAATTCTTCGGAGTTGAAGATGCTAATGGTGATCCTATTAAAACTCCTATTAGTTCACTTCGAGTATTCGGTGCAGCAATCATTGGATTGGTTGTAGGTGCGGTGATTTCATCTGTCACTGAGTACTACACAGGATTGGGCAAAAAGCCAATTTTGAAAATCGTTCAGCAATCAAGCACGGGTGCTGGAACAAACATCATTGCTGGTTTAGCTACTGGAATGATTTCGACTTTCCCTACAGTTCTTTTGTTTGCGGGTGCAATCTGGGCATCGTATGCATTTGCAGGATTCTACGGTGTTGCCTTAGCCGCGTCAGCGATGATGGCTACGACAGCTATGCAGTTGGCAATCGATGCTTTCGGACCGATTGCTGATAACGCGGGTGGTATTGCTGAAATGAGCGAGCAAGAGCCAATCGTTCGTGAACGAACTGATATTTTGGATTCAGTAGGAAACACTACAGCGGCAACTGGTAAAGGCTTCGCTATTGCGTCAGCCGCATTGACTTCTTTAGCTTTGTTTGCTGCTTATGTCACGTTTACCGGAATCGACGGGATTAACATCTTTAAAGCTCCTGTGCTAGCGATGTTATTTGTTGGCGGTATGGTGCCGGTGGTATTCTCTGCGCTTGCTATGAATGCGGTAGGTAAAGCTGCCATGGAAATGGTACAAGAAGTTCGTCGTCAGTTTAGAGACATTCCTGGTATTATGGAAGGAACCGGCAAACCTGAGTACGACAAATGTGTAGACATCTCTACCAAGGCTTCCTTAAAACAAATGATGTTGCCAGGTCTCTTGACTATCGGTTTCCCATTGGTTATCGCTTTCGCTCCGCTCGCATTTGGGATGGACAGCTTGACGGTTGCTGAAATGCTTGGCGGCTATATGGCCGGTGTTACTGTATCTGGTGTTCTTTGGGCGATCTTCCAAAACAACGCCGGTGGCGCATGGGACAACGCTAAGAAATCTTTCGAGGCTGGAGTTATGGTTGATGGTGAGATGACTTACAAAGGCTCCGAAGCTCATAAGGCGGCTGTAACTGGGGATACTGTTGGGGATCCGTTTAAAGACACTTCAGGTCCTTCTATGAACATCTTGATCAAACTGACTTGCTTGATTGGCCTTGTGGTTGCGCCTATCTTAGGAGACATGGCCGGATCTGGACACGAAGAAGCTCAAGATGATTCACATCAGGTCGAGGTAACACAGCTTATAGACCCTTCTAACAACGACTAACTAATTCATCTGAAACATGCAGAGAGTTCTTGTCCTTTTCGCTTCTGCGATGCTGCTATTCGCTTGTACCGAAGAATTAGCGCCAATTGCCGATCCATGTGATTGCGTTGATATCATCAACAACCAAGATGAGGATCACCCAACATTTGATTCATGCCTGCACAAAATTCAATACGATGCTAAATTTTCAATAGCATTCAAGAAATGTCAGTACGCGCAAATCACAGGACAAGACACCTCTATTGTTCAATTTCCTGAGCGAAAGAAAGCGGAGTTAAAATTACCGCAGGATGGACGGTATGAGCTAGATCTCGCGGCTTCCGAAATTCGATTCCTAGGTAAAAACTCTTTAATCGGGAAGAAACATGCTGGATCAATCAAATTTTCAAAAGGTCACATCACTCTTCAGGATACCGCAATATATGCTTCCGAGCTTACGATTGACATGAATTCATTGTCGGGAAAGGACTTTGAAGATGAGGAGAGTCGTCAGAATTTCGAAAGAGACCTAAAAAACCCTGACTTCTTTGACGTGGCTAAATACCCAACAGCTACGATCAAATTGATCTCAAGCAATGATCGCATATATCGAGTAAAAATCCAATCAGAGGTAACTATCAAAGGGATTACAAAGGAATTAGAACTCAATGTGGTACTTGGGGCATCTGGCGATGATGGACTGAAAGCATCAGGTTCTATGATTCTGAATCGTACTGATTTTGGAATCAATTATGGTTCAGGGGCAATCTTTGACAACCTAGGCGACAACATCATTGACGACAATGTTCCAATTGTATATGATCTTACGCTGAAAAGAGTCGAGTAATCCTCTTGACTAAAATAGACCGTGTAACTCCGCGTCTATTGAAGCAATAATCTTTCCTAGATCTTCCGTGTTTTCATGGAAGTAGTTAGAATCGACATCAATGATGAGGAGCTTACCCTTATCGTAAGTTGAAATCCACGCTTCGTAGCGCTCATTCAGACGAGTAAGATAATCTAAGCGTATAGCCTCTTCGTATTCTCTACCACGCTTTTGGATTTGCTCTACCAATGTGGAAACACTCGCTCTCAAATAAATCAGCAAGTCAGGTGGAGAAACAAACTCTTCCATAGTATTGAAAAGGGAAAAGTAATTTTCGAAATCACGAGTGGTCATCAAGCCCATCGCATGCAGATTCGGCGCAAAGATGTAGGCATCCTCATATATTGTGCGATCCTGAATAATCTTCTTTCCACTCTTTTTCAACTCAGCCAGTTGGCGGAAGCGACTCTTCAGAAAGAAAATCTGAAGATTAAAAGACCACCGTTGCATATCCTTATAGAAATCATTCAGGTAAGGATTGTCATCAACATTTTCGTAATGAGCGGTCCATTTATAATGCTTGGACAATAGTCCCGTTAACGTAGTTTTTCCGGAACCAATATTCCCGGCAATAGCAACATGCATTCGTTTAGGATTTTTCTAGTCTGAGAACACCCCTATGGTGTCCAAGAGATGCGAATATAAACGAATTATCATTCCTTATTCAGGACCGAATTGGTGAAAATTCCACCATCTAGAACAAAGAGGTTATTCCCTTTGACCTGAGCACGAGCCTTACCTAAAGGCAAACAGGACTCTTTAATAGGAATAGACCTCCTATCTGTGACGAGCCAGCCTTCGTTTTGCTCAAAATAAACGCGATCGTTTCCAAAGGAAACTTGATGTATGGGTCCAGAGGATAGCTTGTGATCAAAATTACCAAAGAGGTCAAAGACGAATACTCCTGATCGACCAATTAAATACAATTCATCTTGGTACTCCCTGAGATCGACAAACTCCGAATCAGCCGCAATCCAACTACCCAAATTTCCACTTCGCGAAACAACGGAAAGACTTTTATCGAGTCGACTAAGCTCCATATTTACAGAGTCAAAAACCCAAACATGGTTGTCAACTGAGGCTGCTACGAGCTCAACTCGACCGAAAGGCTGGCGATACAAATCCACAAGATCGTTTTGTTCACTCAACGTGTTATCCAGATACTGCAGCATACCTTGATCCTTGAAAAAAACCAAAGGCCTCAGAGCTCGACTCACGTCCAAGTGGCTGATTCGATTTGTAAAAGATGGATTATAGACGAAAAGCAGCTCTCCTGTGGCGCTATACATATCTACTCGATTGGCTGAGACGAAATAGACATTACCTAAATCATCAACTTCAAAACCATGCGCATCGGTTTGCATAGACCATTGTCCAAGACAGATGCTCGAGATTAAAATGGAAATTAGGAGTAGTAAATGTCTCATTGAGTTACTGTTGCGTGCACCACTATTTCGTCCACATAGCGCCGATCGTTGCAAAGTCTAGGAACCTTGTTCTGCCCTCCCATTTTGCCTTTGGCTGACAGCCAACCGTGAAACGTTCCTGGTGGTAAAGATTTTACCATTGGCGGCCTTAACGTCAAATCATATGACCGTTTCGCCGCGTAATCTGTGTTTAATTCCTTCAGTTTTTGATCCAAAAGTTGGCCGAACAGCATTTCGTTGAGCGGTGGTTTCTCAAATTCAACTAGCCACTCATGCCCACCTGCATTCCCCTCATTCATATAGATCGGAGCCGCGGTATAGTCCGAAACCATGGCTTCCGTCCAGCGGCATGCGAATTCGATGGCCGTATCTGCATTCTCAATAATCAGCTCTTCGCCAAAGGCATTAATAAAGTGACGAGTCCTCCCCGTAACTTGTATTCGATGTGGAGAAAGGCTAGTAAACTTGATCGTATCGCCGATAAGATACCTCCATAGACCTGCGTTGGTCGATATCACCAGAGCGTAATTTGTATTCAGCTCTACTTCATCCAATAGCAATGTTTGAGGATTCTCCTTCCCGTATTCCTCCATCGGCATGAATTCATAGAAAATGCCATAGTCCAACATGAGAAGCATTTCGTCCGAATCTTTACGGTCTTGCAATCCAAAAAAGCCTTCAGACGCATTATATGTTTCCAAATAGTGCATCCCTTCATCAGGGATCATGGACTGGTATTGTTCTTTATATGGACGAAAATTGACCCCTCCGTGCATGAATAACTCCAGGTTTGGCCATACCTCCTTGATATGTTTCTTGCCAGTTATTTCAAGAATTCTTTTAATCAGCACCATGGTCCATGAAGGTACGCCAGCAATCAGGGCCACATCCTCAATGGCAGTAGCGTGTGCCATTCGCTCAATCTTCTCTTCCCAATTGTGCAACAACGCAATCTCGCGGGCTGGCGTGCGCCGCAACTCCACCCACGCAGGTAGATTCTTAATGATAATCGCTGATAAATCTCCTGAGTAACTGTCTCGGGCGAATGGTAGAATCTCTCCGCTCCCGCCCATAATAAGCTGCTTGCCGTTGTACAAATTAGCAGAAGGATTCATCGCGTAATAGAGCGCCAGCAAATCTTTCCCGCCTTTGTAATGACAATCTTCAAGAGCCTCTTTACTAACCGGAATAAACTTGCTCTTGTCCGAGGTTGTTCCAGAAGATTTTGCAAACCACTTGAGCTTTGAAGGCCACAAAACACCTTGCTCTCCCTGTCGCATCCGGTCGATGTAGGGCTTCATCTGATCATACGAGCGAACCGGAACTGCAGAGCGGTATTCATCCAAATTTTTGATGGACAAGAAATCGTGATCCAAACCAAAATTGGTCAACGCGGCATGCTGGATCATCTTGTGAATTAACTCCGTCTGCACCTCAACAGGGTACTTTTGGAACAACTCTATCTGATGAACGCGCTTCTTAATGAACCAAGAAAAAACCGAGTTGATTGGCATAGGGCGCAATTGTACTGCTAAAGGTAAATATTGAGAATTACCATAGAATAAAAGTCTAGACAAATAAAAAGCCGCCTTGCATCAAAAGACGAAAGACGGCTTCACTCGAATAAGAAATATCCTAGTTGAGAAGTAGCTTCTCGACGACCACCTGATCCCCTAAGTCGAAGCGAATCAGATACATGCCACTTGCATGGCCGCTTAAATCCAATTCAATTGTTGGAACAGGAGAAAGCTGTTCGATCCTAGCTTGAACTAATGGTCTGTGCATATGATCCATTACGGTTACCATAACCGGTGCATCAACCTCAGCAAAAACCTTCGCTTTAAATATGCCATCGGTAGGGTTTGGATAGATCCATACCAAAGGAGGCTGAGGAATGAAAACATCGACCACCTTACACACCTTATCCGTGCATATAGTGCCGTCAGATGCTGTTCGTATGACTTTGACACAAACGGTATACAAGCCACTTACTGGGAAGGTGTAAGAAACTGAAGCTGAGCCGTAGGAAATTGCTCCCGCTCCTGACACACCAAACTTCCATCTTACTTCATCGCAATCTGTCATGAAAATTGGATTAGCGAAAGAGAAGGTTATCATCCCCGGATTATTGGGGTCAGCAGAGCACAGCAAGCCATCATTCACAGCATCGTAAAACTCCTCATTGCAATGACATTCAGGAATGAAGCCGCAAGGAGGAAGCACAACACAATGCTCAAAATTACAACAGCTCAAGAAGTTTCCATCCGCATCTAATTCGTGCATCGTAACAACAAAACAAACGGTGTCCCCAGCCATCGCTGGTGGTCCGATCGTGAGATTGAGCGGCGCATAGGTCGATCCACTAGTAATTGGGCCAGTATACACCATTTGATCATACACTGCCAAAGACGGATCTACAAAATGGATATGCACCTCCGACACGGTATAGTCAGCGGTGTTTTTAATTGTACCTGAGAAATTCCATTGACCAGATGTCGGATCGCAGTCGATCGATTCTTCAGTGAAGTATCCACAAGGAGGCTCGCAGAAAACCTCGATAGTATCGCGGCAAATGATGTTCCCACCTTGCATCCACTTAATCTCGATTTCTTGATTTGGAGCAACGTTGGTCTCAATGCAGATATTCGGAATGGTAAATGCTCCGCCAGGGACAAAATTGTTGAACACAACCTCTGGCAAGAAGCTCACCTCAGTACCCGTAAAACCACTAGTAGTCCAACCTGAAGTGAATGGATTGTTGACGGTCATGGTCGTCTGATCTGATAAAACACACAAAGCAATTTCATCAAAGTAATTCGGATCGTAATTATTCACGAGCGTGATATCGTAGCAACAATCGTCCTGACTCACAGTATCCACTGATTCGACAAACACGTCTTCACATGGGTCACAAGGCGGTATCAGGATACAATAAGTCGTGTCCAACGCACAGCATAACGATCCAGGGTCATCCGCAGGATTGAACTCGTGCGCCAAGATTTGATAGCAGAACATTTGATTAGAAATTCCTGAGCCGCTTAACTGGATGCTGAAGGACTGACAATCGCCGGGGGCTAGAGGGCTTCCCGTAATATCAAAATCTCCCGGAGTCAATACAACGCCAGCAGGACTAGTCTCAACAATATCAATGTATCCCACTGAGAACAAAGCATCATTCGGATTACAAACCGTGAAATCGTAAACAGTCAAGCCGTCTTCACAGTAAATCGAATCCTGAACCATGTACAAGCAATCGGGCTCAACAGGACAGTTAAACTCAATCGTATCAGAACAGACCACCATATCATCAAAGTCAAACCAATCCACGATGAGGTACTGAGGCTCGCTAGTTACATTCTCCAGACATAGATCAAGGAAGTTTGGAAGAGCTCCAGTTGGAATAGGATTGGTTGCTGGGTCACTGATCAAGCTGACATTGTTTGTTCCGATAGAGGAAATCTGAAGCAGCGGATCAATCGTTCCTGTATTCACATTCAAATCAGCCTCGTTAGAATAAATGGTGAGCCCCTGCAGGTCGCCTCCCCAGTTGTTGGTATAGGTAAGCATCACACAACACGAGTCAAACGTCTGATCCGTATTCATGTGATAAGCCCAATCCAAATACAGACTATCACACATCATCGAATCACATGGCACAACCTCTATGTAAAGCGAATCTGAAGTTGTAAAACAACCGAAGTCATTGGAAGCTGTCAAACTATACGACCCGGATTGAATCAACTCCAAACATGGATCAATTTCCCCGGCCAAAGGCCCGCCGTTGTAATGCCATTGGTATGTCGCCAAACCATAAGGTCCACAAATCGTATCCGGATCACACACCTCGTAGCAGCCAGATGGGACTGTACACAGATCAGGTTGTGGGTAAATCACAGCTGATTCTGACGACGAACAGCCGGATATATTGTGAGTGCCGATAACCGTGTATGTCCCGGCTTGAGTCACAACAATTGACCCTCCAGTTTCTCCCGTGCTCCAATTGTACGTTACATCTGGATCAAATGGGTTGACAGTAAGTGTCGTAGGTGTTCCTGCACATGTATCTGGATCTATATCGATGTTAAACGCCGGCGCAAATTCTTGGAACACATCAAATGGATCCGAAAGGGACCTGCATCCATACGCATCGGTAACCTCCACTAAATAGCTAGAGTTGATCGCTCCGGAGCAAACAAACTGCACAGGAGAAGTGGCAAAAGGAATTGGTATCCCCCCATTATCGTACCACTGGTAGGTATATCCAAAGCCACTCGATGCAATCAAATTCACACATCCATCATCACACACATAGTTGCTTCCGGAAATTATCGCTGGAGGTGGAGCAACCTCAGATACGGTATGCGAAGCCAGCAAAGCAGTGCAACCGTTGGCGTCAGTTAAAACAACATCATACGTTCCTCCAGGAACCATTATGGCCTGAGTCATCATTCCGTTACTCCATAAATACGTATATCCCAGCGGAGCCGTCAGTGTTGCCAAATCACCTTCACAAATCACGTCAGGGCCAGTAATCACCTCTGGTGGAATAGCTGGATTAACCGTGATACTCAATGTATTCGAAGCAGTACAACCCTCTGCACTAGTTACCGTTAGGGTGATTGTGAATGGCCCTGGATCCACATAGGTATGAAATGGCATTGGCCCATTAAACGTGGCCCCATCACCGAAATCCCAGAACCAATCAACCGCACCAGCAGCAACCCCACTAAGCAGAATTGGATCTCCCACGCAATACGGCGGAGATGCAGCGGTCAGAGTAGGTGTTGCCACCGAGCTGATCGTCACATTGTGAACGATTGTCGCTTGACAACCATTTGCATTAGTCACCGTCAAAGTGACAGCATGCGTTCCAGGTGCTGGAAACACAAATGTTGGGCTAGGATCAGTCGATGTACCGAAAGTGTCAAATGTCCAGAGCACGCTGTTAACAGCGTTTCCTGGCCCAGCTATCCAAGTGGAGAAATCAATAAACTTTACGCTATCACACCCCAAATA
>Ga0206679_10001876_pt1 | contig 17180 bp, 15 predicted proteins | sample M110012015metaG_FD_155464 | JGI IMG/M metagenome (GOLD analysis project Ga0206679, IMG submission 155464) | Ammonia-oxidizing marine archaeal communities from Monterey Bay, California, United States - M1 100m 12015 | ecosystem: Environmental > Aquatic > Marine > Intertidal zone | place: USA... | reverse complement strand
CTTTTCCGAATACAACAATTTCTATATTTAAATTTTTTATCTTTTTTACTAATTCATTTATGATAATATATCCTTTTACATCAGATATATCTCCAATAATGCCTATAACAAACATTGTATTATTTGTAATTATTTTTTTATCACTATCTCTATAGTCAGGCAGTGCAGATACAACCGTATTACTATAATTTTTTAAATTTTTACCAAATGTATGTAAATTTCCAATATGTTGTGTTATAACTCGATCAAAATGATTAATATTAATTGTATCATGTGTTTCTAATGTATCAATTTCATAATAATACAATTGTGATTTTTTAAAAAATAAGCTATAATCGTGAGTTAATATAGTACTTTCCTTTTGTAACGAGAGCAACTGATCAATAAAAACAGGATCGTGTTTTACGATAGAATTAAAAAATATCTTGCTAATGTTAATTTTTTTTAATATTTTTATAGCATTTGCTATATCAAAATGAAGTTTAAACATCTTTTCATCATTAATATAAAAAAAAATTTTATCATCAAAACTTCTCACTATTAAAAATGTAGTATCATATTTATAATGACTTATAATAGTATTTATAAAAAAAGAACAACCGCCACCATAACATGGAAAATCAACAATTAAAATTATATCGTTATACTTATTTAATTGATTAACATCATATAAGGTTTCCAAATGTTTAAACAAAGGTGTATTTCGATTATTAATATAATGTAGATTTTTTTCTTGTAATATCGTATCGTTTACAGAATAATTATCATAAAGAGTAATATTATTTATATTATCGTAAATATTATATATATTGTTGTAATTAAATGATAATATCTTTTGATAAATATTTTTCATTGTTTCTGTATTAGTTTGTAATCCCTCTCGATTACCGTAATTTATCCAATGTTTTATTGCTCTAGATTGCGTATTTATACCTGTATGTAACAAATGGTTGTTATAATTAATATAAAATTCCCAATCAAACCCTTTTAATACAGTACGTCTTCCTTCTTTATAACCATTATTTATATAATGTTCTTGGACTAGTTGTTTTGTATTGCATCCTGACGAAATTAAATCTTGATTAATCGCTATATATTGGGTCCAATCAAAGGCTGCTGATTTAAGGAGCCTTTGTTCTTTTCTACCGCGTTCCATCCAATGTGAATATGCTAATCTTTCATTATTTATACCACCGTCTATTAAGTCTGTATTCGCAATTAAATATTCTTTCCAATCAAAATCTATTTTATTTATTTCTTTATTATAATTTTTACTATTATTCATTTACTTATGTATGAAAATATATTATATTTTTAAATTGAGATAAAAACGATTTATCTCATTTATTTAATGAAATTAATTATCAAATCCAATAAATTAGTTAAAGGTAGCAAAGTAAACAATGAAGATGTTCATATATTTAATCAATTTTTTATACCAAATACATCTGCACGTTTCAGTGAGATAAGATTTTGTTTAAAACAAAACGTTGAAAACAATGAAATTGATTATATTCATTTATTAGGTGAACGTATATATACTGATGAAGAACTCGGTATTCAATCAAATAAAATTATCCAAACAAATATAAATAAACGTCTTACGTTCCAAGACGTATTTCAATATATACGTGAAAATTCTATAATTGGCTATTTTATCTTATTAAATTCTGATATATACTTTTTTTCGAAAACGCTTAATAATATAAAACGCTCGAATTTTCATACACATAAACAATTTGGCGCAATACTTCGATATGATTATAATTTCCAAGATTTTTCTAAATCCAAAATTTTTGGTCCAAGATTTGATAGTCAAGATACGTGGATTTTACATTCTAATTTTAAAATACCAGAATTGTCCGAAAAAGCATTTGATTTTGAATTTGGAAAACCGGGATGCGATAATAAACTTATTTATTTAATGAATATTCTTGGATATGATATAATAAACGATCCAAAACACATCCAAACATTACATGTTCATCGTGAACAAGCCCGTTCTTATACTATAAAGGATGCTATATCTGAACCTTGGGGTGTGATATTACCTTATTCATTTGAAATAGATACCTTACCCAATTGTCTTGATATTAATATAACACAATTTTCGGTTTGGTCAAAAAATTTTACTACACTAATGATGGATGATAACCAATATTTATCAAATTATATTTCTACTAAATTACAGTCTCGACAAAATTTTATCATTCCAAGAATATCTGGAATTGAAAATAATACTGCTGTATTTCAACGCGTCATTAATGAAAACACACATCCTGAAATAAATCCCTTAAAACAATATATTCAAAAAACGTTGTATGCTATGAAAAATAATGCCGGTATTAAATTGTCTAATAGCCAAAATATTAATCTATATTCTAATCTATATCTTTCTGCATTTGAACAATGTGATATTTTCGGATCTTGGGAACCACAAGGAAATTACGTTGGGCATATTGCTCAATCACAAGCATACATGTTAAATAAATATAAGGATAAACACCCATTTTGGGCTCTCACATTTGATATATTCCATTATATATATTCTCAACCTTGGACACAATCTCTAAAAGGGAAGAGGATATTAATTATTTCACCTTTCATTGAAACTATAAAAGAACAATTACCTATTCGTGAACATTTGTATAATGGTGTGGATCTTTTTCCAGAATGTTCATTTGAATTTTTAAAACCACCTCAAACACAAGCAGACGAACCTAGTAAAGATTTTTTTTATGAATTTGATCGCTTTAAACAGAATGTTGATGAAAAATTAAACAGTTTTGATATTGCTTTAGTTTCTTGTGGAGGGTATGCAAATCCTATATGTGCACACATGTATTTAAAAGGTAAATCTGCTATATATGTTGGTGGTGTTTTACAGATGTATTTTGGTATACTTGGAAATAGGTGGATAAAGGAACGTCCTGATATTATTAAATTATATCATAATAAATACTGGAAACGTCCAAAATCTAGCGAAAAACCTAAAAATTGTGAAAAAGTAGAAGGAGCGTGTTACTGGTAATAAAAATCTCTTAAAATATTTAATAAATCAAGTTAAATATTTTATCATTGTTTTATATAATGGAAACAGCTTTAGATAAAAAACAAGAAATTGATGATAAATATAGAAATGATTTTGTTCAAAAAATCCAAGGAAATGCGGAACCAAAACGTGGTAAAAATGTGATTATTCGTAAAACAAAGAAACGTGATCCCTCAAAAGATGAATTAGCAGAAAACTTTACACCACCGGTTCCGTCTGTAGAACAACCTGTATTAACCGGTCGTTTAAATGAGAAATTAATTGAATTGGTTGATACACTTGGTAATATTATGGCGAAAAAAGGTGAACCGTTTCGTTCACGTGCTTATAAAAAGGCACAAGAAAGTTTAATTGTTTATCCTGACGAAATAACTGTAGAAAATTACCAAAATTTACAGTCTCTACCCGGTGTTGGTGAAACTATTATTAAAAAATTCAAAGAATATGTTAATACTGGGACATTACGTGTATTAGAACGTGAGAAAAATGATCCGCGTAATATTTTTTCTGATATTTACGGTGTTGGACCAAAAAAAGCAGATGAATTGGTTGAAAAACATGATATTAAGACATTAGAACAACTAAAAGAAAAGCAAGAAAGTGTATTAAACAATAAACAAAAGGTTGGTCTAAAATATTATGAAGACATCTTAAAACGTATACCTAGAGGTGAAATAGTTGAATTTGAAGAAATTTTCAAAGAAACGTTTGATAGTGTTAAAACAGGTGGCGCTGACTTTGAAATTGTAGGAAGTTACAGACGTGGGGCTAAAACATCAGGTGATATTGATATAATTATTACCTCTGATGATAAAAAAGTATTTGTAGATTTTGTAGATAAGTTGATTGAGAAAGAAATTATCACGTCAGATGGTGTATTATCGCGTGGTGGAACAAAAAGTCTTGTAGTTGCGAAATTACCAAATTCAGATACCGCACGTCGTGTTGATTTTATGTATACTTCCAAACAGGAATATCCTTTTGCTATTTTGTATTTTACAGGTAGTAAATATTTTAACACAGTTATGCGTGGAAGGGCATTGTCTATGGGATATACATTGAATGAACACGGTTTTCATGTAATGGATGGTAAAAAGAAAGGGGCGAAATTTGATCGCATATTTGCCGATGAAAAGGAAATATTTCAATTTTTAAAAATGATATATAAAGAACCCCACGAACGTGTCGATGGACGCTCGGTTGTACCATTACCTGGATCACCACAAGTAGAAATACCACAAGAAATAAAAACCGCTATTGAAAATCCACCACCTCAGAAAGAAGCTCCAAAAAAAAAAACGAAAATTTTTACGCAGAAAAATAGAAGCGAAGAAAAGGCAGAGAAGGAACGTTTAAAAGCCCAAGAAAAAATGCGCAAACTAGAACAAAAAGAAGCCGCCGAAAAAGAAAAAGAGAATGTAAAACAAATGGTGCTTAAGGAAAAGCAAGAAGAAAAGACTAAAAAGAAACGTGAAAAGCAGGAAGAAAAGACTAAAAAGAAACGTGAAAAGCAGGAAGAAAAGACTAGAAAGAAACGGGAAAAGCAGGAAGAAAAAGATAAAAAGAATAAAACAGTTAAAAATAAACCACCTATTAGTAATAAGATGCCTGTTATTAAAATAAAAAAAACAAAACAATGTCCTCTTTGTAAAACACAACCATTAACCGTAGATACAAAAGACCCAGTGTTACACGCAATTGAACATTACAAAACAGGTGGACTAAGTGTTCTTGAAAATTTAAATGAGAAAACGTTAAACGCAATGTTAGTAAAAACCAATGAAGTTTATAGAAACCTTGGTCCAGACGAACAATCACTTATCAGTGATAATCAGTATGATATTTTAGAAGATTATATTAAAAAAAAATACCCAAAAAATTCCATTGTAGGAAAAATTGGTGCGCCGGTTGAAAAAAATAAAGTAAAATTGCCTTATCAAATGGCGTCTATGGATAAAATTAAACCAGATACAAATGCTTTACCTACGTGGAAGGCAAAGTATAAAGGTCCTTATGTTCTATCTTGTAAATTAGACGGAGTTAGTGGTTTATATACTACGGAAGGGGACAAACCTAGTCTTTACACGCGTGGCGATGGTAAAGTGGGTCAAGATATCACTCATTTTGTATCATATATAGATTTACCAAAAGATAAAGATATTGTAGTTAGAGGTGAGTTTATAATGAAAAAAGATGTATTTAAAAGTAAATATTCAAGTAAATTCGCAAATGCTCGAAATCTAATCGCAGGAACAGTAAATCGTATTACAATGACCGATACCGTAAAAGATATGGATTTTGTGGCATATGAGGTCATTAAACCCGATATAAAACCAAGTGAACAAATGGTAAAATTAAAAGAATTGGGGTTCAATACAGTTCTAAACGAGATAATGACTGAAATCGACAATGATGAACTATCTAAACGGTTGGTTTCATGGCGTGAAAATTACGAATACGAGATTGACGGTGTTATTGTTACGAACGATAAAATATATAAGAGACAAACAGGTAATCCTGATCATTCATTTGCCTTTAAAATGGTTCTTTCTGATCAAATGGCGGAAACAAAGGTATTGGATGTTGAATGGAATGCGAGTAAAGACGGGTATTTAAAACCGCGTGTGCGTATAGAGCCCGTTCATTTAAGTGGTGTAAAAATAGAATATGCTACAGGATTTAATGGCTCGTTTATAGAGAAAAATAAAATCGGCGTGGGTGCAGTGATTGAATTAATTCGAAGCGGTGATGTAATTCCCTATATAAGAAATGTAATAACTCCAGCAGAACATCCTTTAATGCCTACTGTCGAATATATTTGGAACGATAAACACGTTGATATTATGCTTAAAAACAAAGACGATGATGAGACAGTAAGAAATAAAAACATTGCCTTGTTCTTTAAAGGCATTGATGTAGATGGTTTGGGTGAGAAAAATGTGGTAAAAATTATTGATACAGGGTTTGATACTATTCCTAAAATACTAAAAATGACTAAAGAACAATTATTGAGTGTTGATGGATTTAAGGAAAAAATGGCTATTAAAGTTCGTGACGGAATTAAAGAAAAAATCGAGAAAGCATCACTTTCAAAATTAATGGCTGTTTCCAATATGTTCGGACGTGGATTTAGTGATAAAAAAGTTGAGCTTATTTTAGAAGAATACCCTGATATTTTAACTTCAACTGAAACACCTGAACAAAAAATTACGAAATTAAAATCAGTAAAAGGAATGGCTTTAAAAACAGCAGAACCATTTGTGAATAATATTCCTACCTTTTTAGGATTTTTACAAGAATGTGAATTAACCGATAAACTCAAAACCATCAATATTTCCAAGAAAGAGGCAAAAGATGAAAGCCATCCTTTATTTAAAAAGAATATTGTAATGAGTGGGGGGCGTGATAAGGAATTAGAGAAAAAATTAAAAGATATTGGAGCATCATTGAGTTCTAGTGTAAATAGTAAAACGTTTGCCGTTATTACCCCAGACACAGATAGTAAAACGGGAAAAGTAGCTACTGCTAGAGAACTAAAGATACAAATTCTATCACCAGAAGAATTTAAAAATAAATTTAAACTGTAAATTTAAAATCATATTATATCTAAAATACAATATGAGTGAAATAAAAATACACATATGTGGTTGTGTAAAAGATACGGGTAAATATTTACATGATGTTTTTAAAAACATTGAACAAATCTGTAATATATTGGATGATTTTCATATTATTATCGCATACGATACATCAGCTGATAATTCTTTAGAAATACTACAACAATATAAGGAAAAATATAAAAACAAATTTTCATTAATAATAGGACAAACCGAACCAAGTGAAATTCGCACCGAAAATATAGCAAATGCTCGAAATTCAATTTTAAATGAAATCCAACGTCTTGGACAAGATGATTTTCATTATTTTATTATGATTGATATGGATGATGTTTGTGCTAAACCAATTAATATAACTGTCTTAAATTATATACTTGCTAAAGAAAAATCCGAACCGTTACAATGGGATGCTTTATCCTTTAATAAAAACCCTTATTATGATTTATGGGCCCTTTCGATTTACCCATATACATTCAGTGTTTTGCATTATCCACATACGTATAAAATAAAACAAGGCATGTTAAATTTACTACAAAAACAATTTACCGAAGCTGTTAAAAAGAACGGTAATAACGGATTAGTCAATTGTTTATCGGCGTTTAATGGATTTTCGATTTATAGAACAAACAAGTTTAAAAATGTTCAATATGAGTGGAACGTTCGAAAATTACTAGAAATATATCCAAAACAAAGTATTGCTATAATGAGCAAACATGTTTGGCAAGAACCAATCTCCAGATTAGATGATTGTGAACATCGTTATTATCATATTCGTGCTTCATTACTAAATAAAGCAAGAATATGTATTTCTCCATTGGTATTATTTAATGATTAATTTACTTACGATTTTTTTTGGTTTTACCGTCACTCTTTTTGAAAAGTTTAAAAACTCCTTTTTTGGCGGTGAACCCCATTTTTCTAAGGTGTTTGATAGCCTTTTTTCCCATTGCTACCTTTCTCTTGGACTTAATACGTCCCTTCGATTTTACTAAATTCTTCTTTGTTAATCCTCCTGGTGTATGCTTGGCGGTTCCGTGATAGACTTGAGCTTTTGATCCAACAGTTTGTGTGTGTGTCATTATACATTAACAATAGAATTTAATTTATTGTTAATTAAAAGTCTCTAAATTATCCGCGTTTTCGTTTTGTCTTACGGTTATTTTTACTTTTACGGCGATTTGTTTTACGTTTCACATATCCAAATTTACCTTTTTTCGCAAAGTAGCCGTATTTTTCTAAACGCTTTTCTTTTTTAGAAGTTTCGTGTTTATCGGCTGAAACAATTCTTCCCCATTTATTCATTACTAAACCCGACTTTGTTAAACCATATTTCGTTTTGTATGCAGTCCCATTCCAAACTTGTTCACGTGAACCAAATAATTCTTTATATTCCTTACCATTTACCGTATATGTATTTGTATCAGGATCTCTTACAGGTCTTTTCATAATATAATATTATTAGATATTTATTATTGTAGCGTTTAGTTAAAAAGGAACACAATATTTTCTACCTATTAACTTACCCTTTAAATATACATTTTTAACCTTTGTGCAATTTGATATTTTTCTTAAAACACTACTATTATTATTCGATTGCGACTGTGCATAAAAACTATATTTTGTAGCACACGTTTCGGGGGTTTTATTTGCTTCTAAACTCTTTACCGACAAAGAATGCTGTTCCATTGTTTGAGAAGCACGATTAAATGTAAACATTAAAGGAGCCATTATATATTTTGTTGATATTTAATTTATACTATTTTAGTATATCATGTTACCTATAGGTATAAATGGCTTTGGACGAATTGGTAAGTGCGTATTTTTACAACTAATTGAAAGTAAAACGTTAGATGTAAAAGTAATTAATGCGCCAGATTTTGATATACATAAGTTAGAAACTTATATTAAACGTGATTCGGTTCATAAATACAATAATAATTTTGTTGTTGAGATTATTGATGAGAATACATTTAAAATTAATAATAAAACTATTCATTTATTAAGACATCGAGATGCGAAAGAATTAAATTGGAAACAGTTTAATGTTAATCATATTATTGATGCTACAGGTGCTTATTTAACAAAAGAAAAGGCACAACAACATAATGTAGATTATGTTATTATGAGTGCCCCTCCAAAGGATGATACACCTCTTTTTGTTTACGGTGCTAATGAAGCATTATATAATGACGAAAAAATTATAAGTAATGCATCTTGCACAACGAATTCAATTGTACCTGTATTAAAACATTTAAATGATGAATTTGGTATTAAACAATGCAATTTCACAACTATTCATGCGTCCACATCAAGTCAAAAAGTGGTTGATACAGCCCATTCGAAAAGTAGAACAAGTCGTTCGATTTTTAATAATATTATACCTCATACAACTGGTGCTTCATCGTCTATTTATAAAATTCTACCCGAATTAGACGGAAAAGTGCTAGGCACCTCTGTTCGCGTTCCTGTAAACAATGTATCGTTAATTGATCTAAACGTTGAATTAACCAAAGAAACAACTCTCGAAAATATATTTAATACCATTCAAGAAAATCCTTATTTGGAATTAAACAGTGAAAATTTAGTGAGTTCGGATCTAATCTCAACAACTTGTCCTAGTATTGTTGATATGAATGCATCATTAGATCTTACAAACAATCAATTTAAACTAATGATTTGGTATGATAATGAATGGTCTTATTCCAGTCAAATAATAAGGCTAATGGAAACAATTTCAAATCATAATGTGAACCCCTATTTTATTGAAAAATATTGTTTTACCGATAAAAACGTTATTTTAAGACTGGATTTAAACGTTCCTATAAACAACATCGTTATAACAGATGAATATCGTATTAGTTCTACAATACCAACAATCAAGCGTATTTTATCGGATACGCCAAACAGAATAATATTAATGTCGCATTTGGGGAGACCTAAAGAAAAGAATGATAATGATTCACTCATAATTGTAAAACCCGTTTTAGAGCGTTTATTGAATGAGACAATTGAATTTTTACCTGATGGACTTAGTAAAACAACACTCACCACATTGTCTGTTTCAAAGAGTAGATTATTTTTATTAGAAAATTTGCGCTTTCATAAAGAAGAAACAAAATACAAAGAAATGAGCGAGACTGAGGCAATCAATGTGTATCATAAATTAGGAGATAGTTTCGTAAACGATGCATTTGGATGCATGCATAGAGATCATCTTAGTATTTGCGGAACTAAATTAAATAATAAATGTTTTGGTTTCCTTGTAAACAAGGAATTAAATGCTTTGCACACAATTACAAATAACAATAGTAATAATAAGATTTTAGCTATTATTGGAGGAGGTAAAATGGATGATAAAATAAAATTATTAAAGAATTTATCAAAAAAAGTGGATCATATTTTTATTGCGGGGGGTAATATTAATAGTATCATTAAAGATGATATGTATGATTATATTGAAGAAATATCTAAAAATAGAGCAAAAATAACGTTAATGGAAGATGGATTATGTGCGACTTGTCTTAGTGAAATACCGCATCATATGAGCACTAAATATTTATCAAAATATTCGAATTTCTTTGATATTGGATTAAAATCATTAAATACTTTACAAAAATTAATAGATAGTCATGATATTGTATTTTGGAATGGTACACTTGGTGTTGTAGAAAATAATAAATACATGGAAGGGTCTGAAATGTTGGTTAAAATGCTTATTCAAATGATTGCGAAAAATCCAAATAAAAAGGTTATTATCGGTGGTGGAGATACTGGAGGATTTGTTAATAAATATGATAATAATTTTACACATATTTCGACAGGAGGTGGTGCATCTATTGAATATATAACGAATAATGATCTCGTAGGCCTTGGATTATATAATTAACAAGTATTATTACACCTATTACAAACACGGAATACTTCTCCGTACATTCCGTCTTCACGTTCTTCTATATAATTATGTTGATCAAAATGGTGTAAACAATTATTCTCAATATTTTTTTCAATTGTTATAATTTCTTCATTAATGTTATTTAACATTTGTATATATTCTAATTTTTTTTTATATAATTGTTGTTGTTTCAAAATAAATTGATTATGCTTATTTTCGAAGCTAGTAATTATTGTGGCTGTATGTAGTTCGTCATAATCGTTTCCAGACATAATATAAATATAAAACAATTAATATTTATATTCTTATTTAAAAACTTTACTACTGAATGACGTTCCACAACCGCATTCATATTGATTTTTTTCACTTGTATTTAAAATATGTAATAATTTATCGGAAGCTAATTTAGAGACTGTTATAATTTGTTTTAAAGTCATCGCAATATATTATAATATAACAAGTTTCTATATTATGTATTTAAAACTTGATGAATTTAATAGTATAGATGAAATACCCGATTATTATAATTTTAAAAAGCCAAGTGTTATTCGAGGTGGTTGTAAATCAATGAAAATTTTTTCAGAAAAAGATATATTGCACTATATTCATAATAAATTAAAAGATAAAACTGTTACCGCAGAGATTTACGAAAATTTAAAAGATATGGAAATGACGGATGTTAAAATTCATATAGATGAAAAATTTTCTAAAACGTATGACTATATTATTAATGATAAAACGCCTTATCGATACATTGCCGATGTTGATTTAAATGAAGCCAAACTGCACAATGATGAACTATTGAATAATTTTAGATACAACATTGATGATAATCGTGAAAATAATGGTACACTGCTATTTTTAGGAAATAATGCATGTTCAGGAGCACATATTCACGGTGGTAATGATTATATACTAAATCAAATAGTAGATAAAAAAACGTTTATATTGTGTGATTATTCGGACAATGACTTAGAAATCTTTTCTTTATCGTCAGACAGAGCGAATTTTTTAAAAGAGAATATAATTAATTTGGATCCTTCGAAATATAAATTATATAAGGTAGAATTAAATCCGGGTGACTCAATCACAATACCCCCGTGGTGGTGGCATGCAACAACTTCAAACGATATTTCATTAAGTATTACTAAAACATATGATCGAACTAATAACCTTTTCATGTTTTATTACCCTCGTATATTGGTAATGAATTTATATGAATTAATGTACGATATTATAGACTTTAGTTTGTATTACAATGAAATAATACTATTAGTCATAACCATTATCGTATTAATTTTATCATATATTTATATAAAATATTTTTCAAAAACTATTTAAAAATTATTTTCTAACATAAATATATAATATGCAAATATTTGTTAAAACGCTTACTGGAAAAACTATTACCCTTGACGTTGAACCGAGTGATACAATTGATAATATTAAAACAAAAATTCAAGATAAAGAGGGAATTCCACCTGATCAACAGCGTCTAATTTTTGCAGGAAAACAATTAGAAGATGGACGCACTTTAAGTGATTATAATATTCAAAAGGAATCAACAATTCATCTCGTCCTCCGTCTTCGAGGTGGAATGTAAAAATAGTATATACTAATATTTTCTATTTATAAGTATATAATGAAATTTATAACTCTTCTTTACATTTTTTGTCTGTTCTATGTTTTTATTCCAGGAAACATCATTAATTTGCCGATTAAAACGACCAAATTAAACATTATAATGGTTCATGGTCTTTTATTTAGTACCATTTTGTATTATACTCTTTTTATTGTGGAAGACATTCCTAATATTGAAGGTTATACAAAATGCACGCCACCATGTTCTTGGAATGATGAACTTGAACAATGTGAAAATAAGGCAGGTGTAAAATGTAATTAACGTTCTTTACGCAATATTTGATGTTCTATTTCCAATAATCGATTGAATTTAGAAACACGTTCTCCACGACAGGGACTACCTATTTTAAGATATTTCGCTCCTATACCGATCGCAATATCTACGATATATGCATGATTTGTTTCACCTGAACGGTGGGAAACAATTACATCATTACCTTTATCCATCATAAGTTTAGCTCCATTTATTGCTTCTGAAATGGTTCCTATTTGATTTACTTTTAATAGTAATGTATTCGCCCATTTTTCATCTAATCCTTGTTGTATCAATTTAGGATTAGTAGTAAAAAGATCATCTCCTACTATCATCAATTGTTCTGAATATAATTCCATAAACAATTTCCAAGACTCATAATCACTTTCATGAAATCCATCTTCAATACTTTTTAATGCAGGATGACGTTTCATAAGATCACCATAATAATTAACTAATTGTTCTCCTGTTAAAAATCTTCCTTTTTCTACCTCGTATTTATTGGCCACATCATCATAAAATTCGCTAGCAGCACAATCTAAAGCGATAAACACATCTTCGCCTACAGTATATCCAGATTTCGTAATAGCTTCTTCGATAACATCTAATGCTTCGTCTGCACTGTAAATTGGTGGACAAAATCCACCTTCGTCACCAATACTTTTTGCTTGTTCACCATATTTTTCAACCAATAATTTCTTTAAAGTATGATATACTTCACAATAAATACGGATTTGTATTGTTGTGCAAAGATTACTTCGTGCGAAAATCATAAATTCTTGAATTTTTAAATCTTCAGTTACACCGTGTTTTCCACCATTAATGATGTTTACAAAAGGTGTAGGTAAATGAACGTTTGTATTATTAAATCCATAGTGTTGATTTATGTATTGATACATTTCCATGTCTAATAAATTAGCAGCGGTGTTCATCATACAAAAGCTCAATGCTGTGCTTGTATTTCCACCATAAGTTGTTTTCATTTCACTACCATCTAAATTAATAAATTGTTTATCACAATTTTTTAAATCAACAACCGTGTTTCGATTTAAAAGCATTTTATTGTTTAATTTATACACATTTTCAACCGCGGTATAAACCGATTTTCCATGAAACAAATCTTTATCACTGTCACGTAGCTCACATACTTCTGTGGATCCACAAGATGCGCCACTTGGGCTTGAACCTTTTCCTAAAGTTTTGTTGTTGTCCGATCTTATACATTGGACTTCTATTGTTGGATTTCCACGGCTATCGATAATCTGATGACCAAATATTTTGTATTCATTTACATAAGAAAAATCCTTAGAAATTGTGTCGATTATAATTGGTACTCCTGTATTTATTTCAAAGTGTTCAATTTCTTCAACTGTTTTTAGTCCAAGCAAAACAAATAATGCACGTAAACTATTTCCGTGTGCTACAATTAATACATTTTTGTTAGCATTTATTAATTTTGAAATATTATTTTGTTCATAACCACGACCCACTCTTTTAACGACCTCATCTAAATTTTCACCATTCGGAGGACCTTTATAGTAGGAACGTCTCCATTCTTTTACTTGTTTTTCTCCGTATTGTAAAATTAATTCTGTTTTATTTTTTCCGGTTAAATCTCCATAATCACGTTCTCTAAAATCACCGATTTGTGATATTGGCGATTTATATTTTTGATCTTTCGCAATTACTTGAGCGGTTTCGATCGTTCGAAATAGATCACTTGAAAAAATAAAATCAAAATATATGTTTTTTAATAATTCACTCGCAGTTTCGGCTTCTGCTTTCCCTTGCTCACACAATCGCACGTCTTTGAAACCAGTAAATCGATTTTCTTGGTTCCAAATGGACTTTCCGTGTCTTAAAATAATTAATACCATAATATATTATAAATTTAATTTTATTAAAATTTATTCAAATATTATTATTATTCTTAATATTTCAATTTATTAAGAGTTTAAATACATCATAACCTTGATTACGTAAAGTATTATTATTTATTATATTAAATCCTTTTTGTATAAAATATTCGGGTTCTATAATATTACAAATATTCGATATATAAATTCCCTTTTTAGAAATACGATCAAATTCTTTTAACAATTGATCTGAATCACTATATAGTTCAAAATTATTAACAATAATATAATCAAAAAAATGGTGTTTAAACATTTTTTCATTCGAATTAATAAATAAATTAATATGGTCAACATCTATTCTATTATTATTAATATCAATACAATAATAATTAGATATTATTGTTGATAATAATGCATCTTCATAACCAAATTCACCAATTGTTGAAGTGGTGTCCATATTAAGTCGTGCTTGTAATAAATTATAGGTATCTTCATGTCTTACTGCTAAATTTATTTTTGTAACCCTTTTATTTATTAATTCGGTTGTTGATATTCCTTTATTATAATCTAATTCAATAAATTTACCTAATTTAATAGGAATTTCAAAAAATGTACGCTGTTGTTCACGATCATTATCGGTAAGAGCATGTATAACATAATCTATATTATGTATTTTTATAAATTGCTCGGTCATTGTCAATTGATTTGTTATAAAACCGTCGTCGACATATACACAAGATGTTATTGTATTTAATCTGCTATTTTCATCAATAATCGGTTTTCGTTTATATTCCGTGGATTGTTTATCTGAAATTACACCTACAAGTAAAAAAATAGGTTCAGAAAAATATTCTCTTATTTGTTTTAAATGTTTTAAATGACCACTATGAAAAAGATCAAAAATACCATCGCAGTAAATACGTTTCATATGATTTATATATTTAAATATGATATAAATTCAAATATATTTACTCTAACAAAAGTTTTGTAATTTCATCCTGAACAGTGTCTTTTTCTTCTACTGTTTCTTCTACTGTTTCTTCTACTGTTTCTTCTTTTTTTTCACATAATTTTTCAAAATTTTCAATTACTTCTTTACAAAGATGTGAACCATCATTGTTGGTTACACATTTCTGCATTTCCCGCTTGAGCTCATCACATACCACATTTTCCATTATATATATCATATATACAAAATGATATTTACAAATAAAATTAAACAATATTTATAGGAGCACTTGGCTCCACCATTGTAGCGACTACAGGTTCTTGATCTAATAAATAAGGTGTCTCGAGTTGTTCGTGATACTTGGTATAGACATTGGTTTTTCGATAACGTTTTTCCAAATAACTCATTCTTTTAATGTATTTATTATACCAAAACAATTTTTGCTCCTTGTAATAATTTTTATAAAGAAAACCTTTTATTGTTGTTTTCGACAATCGATCGAATTCTTCATATTGTGCTTTAAAATGATTGTATTCAAGAACATCTTTTTCTAATAACAATACGGAAAACCGGGTTTCATCATCCATTATATATCATATACTTACATATTTCCCAAATTTTGAATTGTTTTTAACGCAGAATCAGGGGTTACTGAAATCGTATCAATATTTTCTTTAATTAAAAATTCACAAAATTCGATGCTATCTGATGGCTGTTGACCGCAAAATCCGACTTTTACACCATTTTCTTTATACGTTAGGATAGCCATACTTATCATACGACGATAACTAAGGTTCTCATCATTTGATAAATAACTAATTTTATCACTATCTCGGTCAACTCCCAATGTTAATTGTAAAAGATCGTTTCCACCAATGGAAACACCGTCTAACATTGGACTGAACTGATCAGCTTCAATAACATTCGAAGGTATTTCACACATTAAGAATATACGTAATCCATTTTCACCTCTTACCAATCCGTGTTGAGCCATTGTATCAATAACCAATTGACATTCTTCGGGTGTTCTACAGAAAGGGATCATAACAACAATATTATCCATTTTCATAACCTCTCTCGCATATTGAATTGCTTCACATTCCAATTGAAACGCATCTTTATAATCATCTGAATAATATCTAGATGCCCCTCTCCAACCAATCATAGGATTTTCTTCATTGGGTTCGTACAATTCACCTCCAATTAGGTTACGATACTCATTTGATTTAAAATCAGATAAACGAACAATCACATCATTGGGGTAAAAGGCAGAAGCAATCTTAGCAATACCTTTTGCTAAACGTTTGATATAATACCATTTACCGCTATCATAATTACCAATCACATTGTACACTTTTTCACGTATATCTTCTCTAATATTAGGGTAATTATACAAGGCCAAAGGATGTATTTTAATGTAATTACTTACAATAAATTCCAAACGTGCTAAACCTACTCCACTATTTGGGATTAATGAATTTTCAAATGCACATTCAGGATTTCCTACATTTAACATCATTTTTACCGGCAATTTTAAATTTTTAGTTAATGCTAATTTATCAACGTGAAATGGTAACATTCCATTGTATATAATTCCGGTTTCACCTTCCGCACAAGATATAGTTACAGAATCAACATCTTTTAATTTTTCTGTAGCATCACTGCAACCAACAACCGCATTTAATCCCAATTCACGTGCGACAATTGCCGCATGGCAAGTTCGTCCACCCTTGTCTGTAATAATACCGGAGGAAATCTTCATAATTGGTTCCCAATCTGGAGTAGTCATTTCAGTTACTAAAATATCGCCTTCATTGAAATCATCACAATCGTGAATGTCTTTTAATAATTTTAATTTACCATTACTTATTTTATCACCAACAGCAACACCTTGAATTAATACTTCACTTTTTTCTTCTA
>Ga0206679_10001868_pt1 | contig 17192 bp, 19 predicted proteins | sample M110012015metaG_FD_155464 | JGI IMG/M metagenome (GOLD analysis project Ga0206679, IMG submission 155464) | Ammonia-oxidizing marine archaeal communities from Monterey Bay, California, United States - M1 100m 12015 | ecosystem: Environmental > Aquatic > Marine > Intertidal zone | place: USA... | reverse complement strand
AGCAAATGCAAGAGAGCCTGCCTCCGGACGCCGGCGTCACCATGGACGTCAGCACCGCGGATATTAGCTACATCATCGAAGGCGGCGGCGAGCTTCTGTGGAACGCCAGTGCCGGTCACATCGCCGGGATGACTCTCGAAACCGAAATGGCTATGGGCTTGGAGACGACCATGGGCATCGACGCGGGCGGCCAGCAGATGGACATGGAAATGAACATGGAAATGTCCGGCGCTATGACCAACACGATCACAGCCAAGTGAGCTTGAGCTGAACTCTCAGCAACCCAAACTTTGCTGGCCCCCGGAAGCTTCAAGCTCCCGGGGGCCGCTTCTTTTGGGCCCCTAGCGCCTGAATAAGGCATAATTCAGGCTAACCCATGACTCCCGACCGCCTCTTACCCCAGCGCCCGTTCCCCGCTTACGCGTTCCTGCCGGGCCGGGACCCCCATCCCACCCGGGATCCAGCAGGGCACTCGGCCGGCAATGAGGATCATCCTGCGCCGCAGGATCTGCCAAAGCCCCACGAATGGCCTTCGAGTCCCGATTACCTCTACGGGGTTGACCTCTATAACTACGGCTATCTTTGGGAAGCCCACGAAGCCTGGGAGGGACTTTGGCACTTGGCCAAGAAAGATCCCGATTCCCAGCGGGCGGATTTCTTGCAGGGCTTGATCCAATGCGCCGCCGCAACTCTCAAGGTGCGCATGGGCCAACCACGAGGAGTCGTAGCCCTGGCAGACATGGGCACCGAACGCTTAGCGCGAGTGGCTACCCAAAGGAACGGGGACTACATGAATCTCGATGTGACGAGCTTTGTGGAGGCCTTTCGGACCTTCGCAGCTTCACAGCCAGAGGACATTCAAGCACGGCCCATGATCGTGTTAGATCACTAAGCGCTGGCCCCTGAAAGGTCAGCCCAGGAACTCTTCGTAGATCTCGGCGGAAAAACCCACCAAGACCTTTTTGCCCAAGCGCACAGTGGGCGCGCGGAGATTGCCCGTAGGCCCCAGCATGGCCTTGGCGATTTCCGCAGCGGTCGGCTTGTCCTTGGGCAAGTCGATGGTCACGACCTTCTTCCCCTTGGCTACCACGAGTTTCGTCGCGTCCTTCAACACGCCCTTGAGATCCTTGGCGCCGATCTTGTCTTTAGCTGCATTCACCGTCTCACGGATGGTGATGGGCCGACCGTCCATCCAGTCGTCGGCCCGGGTGCAACTCGTTCAGCCCTTGCGGTGGTAATAGAAATCAATTCGCTTCGCCATGGGGACTAGGATGAGGACCTAGGCCTCCGGACGCAAGAGGCCAGCCCCCTAGGAACGAACCTGACGGAGAAGCCCGTCCACCAAAGCCGAGACCAGGGGCAACTGGTCTACCACCGACTGTTCCTCCCCAGGAGGCACATGCAGGAAAAGGGCTTGGATGCCCAGCTCCGCTCCCCGTTGCAGCCCATGGGAATAGGTCCTCTCGCACACATAAGCCCCCGCATCCCGGGATTGCCGGACCTTCATGGCTCCTGCGGTCCGCAGTGCTTCCTCGAGGGCATCCAGATCAAGGGATGTCTCCCGGTCCGGTCCCGCCAACCCGAGAGAAGAAACCGTGACCCCCTCGTTATCTTCCCTCTCCCCCACAATTGCCCCGCCAGCCCTCTGCTCTAGACGAAATCCAGGCCCCGGGTGCACCCCGAGACTCAAGATCGCAAGGGGCGGCTGCCCGAGGGCCTCGAGCTCCTGATCCAGGCCCTCGGCCGCCCCGCGAAAGGTCACGGGCAACTCGCACCCATGGCAATCGGGTCGCTGGCCCAGCAGGCGGGCCAACTCCCCAGAAGGGTTGTGCTCGACCCCGGCAAAGGGTCCGAATCCTGTGATCAGTAGCTGGGCTTGCATGGACCACAGACTACTGCCTCGGGAGCATGGACGGGAGTACAGCCCGCCCGTTACTCTCTCTCAAGGCAATTCCCTCCCTGAACCGGCGAGAAACGAGAAGACAATGAAAAACAAGGTCCTGATCGGAAATGGCCAAGGCTTTTGGGGCGACTCAATCCTGGGTCCCATCCGACTGCTCCGCGAGGGGCCCCTCGACTACCTGACCCTCGATTATCTCGCGGAGGTCACCATGTCGATCATGCAGAAGCTTCGCCAGCGGGATCCCAACGCAGGCTATGCCACAGACTTCGTGACCCTCATCGACAGGGTATTGCCCGAGTTACTGGAAAAGGGCACCCGGGTGATCGCCAACGCGGGGGGCGTCAACCCCCACGCCTGTAAGGATGCCCTTCTAGAAGTCTGCCGCAAGCACGGAGCCACCGGCGTGAAGATCGCAGTAGTGGACGGAGACGACATCCTCTCAGACCTCGACCGCATGATCGGCGACGGGGAAGAGTTCAATAATCTGGACACGGGTGCGCCGATTGGCGACGTGCGTAGCCGGATCACCAGCGCCAACGTGTACCTCGGGGCCTTTCCCATCGCCGAGGCACTGGCCGGCGGCGCGCAAATCGTGGTCACTGGCCGCGGGACTGACCCCGGACTTGTACTTGGCCCCCTGATCCATGAATTCAACTGGGGCCCGGGAGACTGGCACAAACTCGCCGCGGGAACCGTCGCTGGGCACATCGTGGAATGCGGCGCCCAATGCAGCGGAGGCAACTTCACCGACTGGCGTACGATCCCAAATCTATCGATGGTCGGCTATCCGGTTTTGGAAGTCGAACCCAGCGGCGATTTCTGCGTCACCAAACACGAGGGCACAGGCGGCCTGGTCAGCGTGGAAACCGTGACCCACCAATTGGCCTATGAGATGGGCAACCCAGAGAGCTACCTAACCCCCGATGTGATCGCAGACTTCACGAGCTTCCGCCTCAAGGCAGACGGAGAAAACCGCGTGATGGTGCAAGACACCCGGGGCCTCCCCCCCACGGACACCTTCAAGGTCTCCATGAGTTACTCGGACGGCTGGAAGAGCGTCGGCCAATTGACCATTAGCGGCCCGGACGCCTTGGCCAAGGCGCGCCTCTGCGCCAAGATCGTTTGGGATCGCTTGGCCTATGACGGCTGCGAGTACTCAGAGGAACAACGGCTCGAAGAATATGTGGGTGCCGGCGAGTGCCACGCGGGCTTGCCCGGGGGCACCTCGGACTCTCCTTCAGAAGTGGTCCTGCGCCTGGGGGTCAAGGGCCCCGACCGCGCCAAGATCGCGCGTTTCGGGCCAGAACTCGTACCTCTGGTGACCAGCGGCCCGCCGGGGGTCACCGGTTTCGCCGGCGGCCGTCCCAAAGCCCAAGAGATCATTGGCTACTGGCCCGCCCTGATGAGCAAGCACCTGATCCAACCCACAGTCACCGTCGTCGAAAGCTAAGCCCATGCCCACAGTTCCCCTCCATCGCATTGCCCAAGCACGCTCCGGCGACAAGGGCGAAGGTTCCAACGTGGGCATCCTTGCCCGCTCTGAAGCTGCCTACACATTCTTGGCCGAAACCCTGACCGAAGCGCGCGTCCAAGACTTCCTGAAAGAGATCAACTTTGGCGGCGTGACGCGCTACCTTGCGCCCAACATGCGCGTTTTGAATTTCTTGCTAGAGGGACAGTTTGGGAGGTGGCGGATCCGCTTCCCTCAAGACCGACGCCCAGGGCAAAACCCACGGCATTGGGCTTTTGCGCCTTGAAATGGATGTTCCCAGCTCTGTGCTTGATGCAACTCCCCCCCCGCCCGCCTGAACCATGGATCTGATCCTAGAACTGCACGAGAAAGCACGACGCAAGAACGCCACCATCGTGCTGCCCGAAGCGGCAGACGAACGCGTCATGCAAGCCGCCGCCCGCTTAGCCAGCGAAGGCCTGGCAAAGCCTGTGCTTGTAGAAGCCCGGGGCATGGGCTCCGTACCCCCGGGGGTGGAAACCGTACGACCGGCTTCCGACCCACGCCTGGATTCTTTCGCCAACGACCTGTTTCAACGTCGAAAGGCCAAGGGCATGACCATCGAAGACGCCCGTGAGCGCATGCTGGATCCCCTTTGGTTCGGTGCAGCCCTGGTAGCCTCTGACGCTTGTGACGGGGGCGTTTCCGGATCCATCGCATCCACTGCTAATGTCTTGCGGGCGGGTCTTGGAACCATCGGCTTGACTCCAGGCCTCAAGACTGTCTCCAGCAGTTTCTTGATGGTCCGGGGGGATGAGGTCTACACCTTCGCGGACTGCGGAGTGGTCCCCGATCCCACAGCCGAACAGTTGGTGGACATCGCCTTGGCCTCGGCCGAAGGACATCGCCGCTTAGCTGGCACTGCACCGCGTGTGGCCATGCTGTCGTTTTCCACTTTGGGATCAGCCCAGCACCCATTGGTGGACAAAATGAGCGAGGCCACAGAGTTGCTACGCAAGAGAGCGCCCCAGTTAACCGTGGACGGAGAGTTGCAATTGGACGCAGCCATCGTGCCCACCGTGGCCGAGATCAAAGCCCCTCGCTCGTCCCTAGGTGGGCGCGCCAACGTATTGATCTTCCCAGACCTCAATGCAGGCAACATCGCCTACAAGATGGCCCAACGCTTGGGGGGCTTTACCGCCATCGGTCCCCTGGTCCAAGGTTTCCGCCGACCGTTCCTAGATCTTTCCCGCGGATGTACCGCCGCGGACATCGTGAACGTGACCTGCATCGCCGCACTACTCGGAGACTAGCCCGTGACCGCTCGCCGCTCACCCCTGCCAGACCCCCTCTGGGAACTCGACCTGCACGGCGCAACCCCTGAGCGCGCCATCCAATTGGTGCAACAGGAAATCGCCTTGCGCAACCCCCGTGGCCACAGCCCGGGCCGGATCATCACCGGTCGAGGCAACCACTCGGTGGTCGGCAAATCCCCCGTTCTGGTGGCGGTCAAGCGTTTCCTCCACAGCCCCGAGGCCAGGGCCCTAGGGGTCAAGAACGTGCAGCCCGACAAGGGCGGGGGCGCCTTCATTGTGACCCTATACGGCCCAAGCGAGGCACCAACCTAAGCCAACCGCAGGCACCAACCTGCCCACCAGGGCCCAGGGGCAGTACCCTGTCCCCACCATGGGAATGCGCAAGGTCTACATCGCCTACACCGGAGGCACAGTCGGAATGCAACCGACCGAACGGGGCAGTGCCCCGGCCCCCGGGCAATTGGGAGCATTGCTCGCCTCCCTGCCCCAATTCCAGGCGCCGGAGATGCCCGAGATCACCCTGAAAGAGTACGACCCACTACTCGACAGCGCCAACATGACCCCCGCGGACTGGGTGGCCATCGGCGAAGACCTCAAGGCCAGACAAGTGGACCACGATGGGTTCATGGTGCTGCATGGCACGGACACCATGGCCTACACAGCCAGCGCTCTTTCCTTCCTCATGGAAGGACTTCAAAAGCCGATAATCCTGACCGGCTCGCAAATTCCCCTTTGCGAAACCCGCAGTGATGCCCTCGAAAACCTGACCACAGGGCTGTTGCTCATCGAACGGTACGCACATCGCATGTCCGAGGTTTGCATCTGTTTCGGAGGCCGCCTGCTGCGGGGCAACCGCGCAAGCAAGACTGACTCGGAGGGATTCGACGCCTTTGAATCCCCAAACCATCCACTTTTGGGCACGATCGGAATCGACTTCGAGTTGAACTGGCGTATGCTACGCCGGCCCCAAACGAACGGCCTGCCCCTTCGGGTGCGCAAGTTGGGGGACGCGTCTGTGGGCGCCTGCCGCTTGTACCCAGGCATGCCCGCGCGCACGCTGGCCGCATTCCTCGATGGCGTATCCGGTTGCGTCCTTGAGTGCTATGGCGCCGGCAACGCACCCAATCGAGACGCGGAATTCATGAAGGTGCTACGTGATGCCTGCGACAGTGGCACGGTGATCGTCGCCGTTCCCCAGCCCCTGCGGGGCAGCGCGGCACTTTCACTCTATGCCACGGGCCGCACTCTGCTGGAAACAGGAGTCGTCAGCGGATTTGACATGACCGCCGAGGCGGCCTTGACAAAGCTTTCATACCTGTTCGCTTGCACCTCCGACCCCGCCGAAGTGCGCCACATGATGCAGCAGAACCTGCGCGGCGAGCTCACGCCCCTCACCAGCGAAAATGAGTGAAGCCCCTCAAGAACCGCGTTTGGCGATCGTTCTCGAAGGAGGCGGTGCGCGCGCTGCCTGGCAAGTGGGTGCCCTACGCGGGCTCCTGCGCGAGCTGCCTGAATTGGCGCCGCGTATCTTGGTGGGCATCAGCGCCGGCGCGATCAACGCATCCAGCCTGGCGAATTCCACCAAGCCCTGGCCCCTCGCAGTGGACGACCTGGCAGACCTTTGGCGAGGATTGACTGTCGAACGGGTCTTTGAATCTCACCCCACTAGCCTCTTGCGCCGGATCCTACGAGTAGGGCTACGCATGACCCTTGGCGTGGGCGCCAAGCGCGACCCGATCCTGGGCATGGTCAACACCGACCCATTGCGCGCCACCCTGCGCTCGGGCTTGGGCACGAGTTCGGGCGGGCGCATGGATCGCGTGCGCGCCAACATAGCCAGCGGGCGGCTAGATTCCCTGGCGCTCTTGACCACACGCTACAACACGGGCCAGACCATTTGCTTTTTTGAAGGGGGCGAGATTCATGGCTGGAACCGCCCCAACCGCCGGGGTGTTTCCAGCGACCTGACAGTGGAACATGTGATGGCGTCTGCGGCCTTGCCCCTTTTCTTTCCGCCAATCAAACTCGACCAGGATTGGTACGGGGACGGGGGCGTACGCTTGATCGCGCCCCTTGCACCGGCGGTGCATTTGGGCGCCACCAAGATCTTGGCCCTCTCCACCCGTTATGCCCGCACGGAAGAGGAAGCGGACCAGGTGGTATCCCATGGACCCCCCAGTCCCGCTCTGATCGCGGGCAACCTGTTCAACGCAATCTTCTTGGATTCCCTGGACCAGGACGCGGCGAATCTGCAACGTTTGAACCGCCTGATTGCGAACCAGTCCGAACCGCAAAAGAGCCTGCGCACCATCGATCTTTCCCTGATGCGCCCGTCCGTGGACCTGGGGCGCTTGGCTTCGCGTTTTGAACCAGAGTTACCCTGGCTCTTCCGCCGGCTGTTACGCAACCTCGGCAACAAGGGCGCTGACAGCCAAGACTTCTTGTCCACCGTCCTGTTTGATCCGGGCTATGTGGGGTTCCTGATGGAGCTCGGCGAGAAGGACGGCCGGGAGCATGCCCCCCAGGTGGCCCAAGACCTCGGGCTCTAAAATTCCCCGGCCAAACAAACCAACAGCCCCCACCGATCCAGCAGTCCAGCCTTCCCTGATGGGCACCCGGGCACTATTCTGACCCCAGCCCCCAATTCCATGACCAAGACCCTCTGCAAAAACTGCCGCCACCTGAAGACGGCACCCTACCAAGCCGCCCACACCGGATGCTGGCACCCGGACCTCATGCAGACCACCCAAAAGGAAGCCTGGCTGGATCAACAGCAGGTGCCTGGCAACCACCACCAGATCAACCTGAACGGGGACTGCGCCGAATTTAAGGAGCTGGCCAAGAAGGCAACCTTCTGGCAGCGTCTCGTAGCTTTCGGGACCTAGATCCGGCCGCCCTTAGCGCGCGGGGCTAAGATCCAATTCAAAGTCCCGGCGCAACAGGTTGCACTCGCCGCTCTCACCGATGCAAACCGGGTAGAGCACAAAACCTGTAAGTACCGGCGGCGGCGGAACGCCTTCCCCCGGGGGACCCGGCTCGGGCGCAACGAGCTCGAAATCCAGCCGCGGGGCTTGGACACTGCCATCGCCCTCTACTTGCAGTTCTAACCACGAACTCCTTGCGCGCCAGCCCTCGGGCAAGTCGATCCAAATTCCGAGCGGGCCGCCTGCTGGTTCGATGCTCACGTTCTTTTTCGGCAGGAGAGTCAAGTGTACCCGGGAGGTTCCCACAGCCACGCGCACATTGGGACCCGCAAAACCCGTGTGGGGAGCCACGGCCCAATCCAGGGACACTTGTTCCTCTTGGTCAGAGGGGATTTGCCCCCGGGGATCTGGGTTGTCTTGAATTTGGGGCACGGGCAAGTCATAGCCACCCTTGGCACGCTCGGTCCCCGAAAGGGCCACGCGCCAAACCTGAGGGGTCACGCCCCGCTCGATCAAATCCTGCCGTGCCAAAGGAACCCAGTCATAGAACGGATAGGGCTTGTCCAGGCGCGGCCCCCACTGCTGGATCCGCCTGCGCCAAATGTACTGGCCGGGATCGAGGGCCAAGGCCCGGCTCCAAGAGTGAAGCGCGGCTTGGAAGCGCCCAGCCACAGGGGCCTCTTCGTCAAGCAACATTCGCTGGGCCACCCCCGCCCGAAAGTGATCTTGGGCGCTGGCCTGGTCCCGTTGGGCCCATTTCACCAGGAACCTCATGGCCTCCAGACGCAAGAGAAGCGCATCCCCATCCAAGCCCTCGGAATCGAACAACAGGATCGCTATGGCGCTATCGGGCTCAAGCGCCTGCGCCTTCGCCTGGGCATCCGAGCCAACCCAACCGGCAAGCTGCGGCCCAAAGCGCGCGGGCCGCTCCAATTCCGCGGCCACGCCGGCCATGCGGCCCATGACCTCAAGCAAGCCCCCTTCCTCAGAGATCCGCTTGGGATGCAAGCTGTCCTCCAAGACCAGCCCACCAGGCTGCACCGCGACGATCTTAGGTACCACTTTGATCCCAAGCTGATTGAATGGATCCCAAGCCACGGGCCAATCGATCTGTTGCCACTTGAGCCAAAGAGCCGCACGCTCGGGGTGCTGTTCCTGCACCACGCCGATCACGCGCAACTTGCCCGCGGCCACCAGTTCCTTTGTCGCATCATGCCACACGGGCACGTGCTTGCGGCAGCCAGCTCACCAGGAGGCAAAATTGACCAGCAGGATCGGCCGGGGATCATGGGCCTCACCACGCAAACGCACCGTGCCCTCCCCACTCACCAAGGGCAATTCTAAGTCCGGTAAGAGTTGCCCCTCACCGGTTCCCAGCTCGCCGCCCTGGTGAGCATGCAGGGGCCCACGGCACAAACTCAACAATAGGACGAAGGCTAGAAGGTGCAAGGGCATGGCTTGAGTTTAGCCAAGGAGAGAGTGACCTGCCACTTAGCACATGCCCGAATGGACCCGCGGGGCAAAGGAAAGCCCCTCCAGCACGGTCGCTTCAAGGCGGGTGAGTTCGTCCAACCGCGAATTCGCTGCAACGCCAAAAAAGTCCGCTGCCAGTCCAAGAAATACGGCCCGATGCTGAGCCTCACTGGCGCACAGCCCCCCAAACATCGCGCGCAGTTTCACATCTGGATGGAAACTAGACAACAAATGCAAGCGCTCCAAGCTGCGCCCTTCGATCAAGTGTGCAATCAACAGCCGATCCAACAACATTGAGGTACGCCCCTCGGCTGAGCCCCGGTGCAAGCCATCTGCGTAGGGGCTCGGCATCTGCTCCCCCAGTTGGCCTCCCCGTCGGGTGAGTTCCTCGAAGACCAACCCAAAGTGCTGCATCTCCTCGATCACTATGGGCGTGATCGCTTCCACTAGAGTCGGGTACTCGGGGTTCTTGGCAATCAGCACCTGCCCCATGGCGGCGGCTTTCAGCTCGCAATGGGCATGATCACTGAGCAGCTCCAACTCATAGGGTGCAATTCGCTCGACCCACTCCGCAGGCGTGGACCAACCCAAGTCGAGACCCACCTAGCTTTCCTCGACTTTTCCTGCGGGACGCCAAAGCACGTCGCCCTCACCCGCAGCATGATTCACATAGCGCGCCAGCACGAACAGCAGGTCAGAAAGTCGGTTGAGGTAAAGCAGCACTTGGGGATTGGACTGGGCCGCCTCTTCGGGATCCGCAAAAAGGGTCACCACCGAACGCTCGGCACGGCGGCAAACCGTGCGCGCCAGATGCAACCATGCGGCACCTTTGGTCCCGCCGGGCAAGATGAATGAAGTCAGATCCGGCAAGTCGCTGTTGGCGTCGTCGATCCAACCCTCTAGGCGTTGCACATAAGCCTCGCCCAGGCGCGCCTCACCCTTGGGATCCCCCGGGCGGCACAAATCCGAACCCACATCGAATAGGTCGTTTTGCACCTGGGCCAAGCGCTCGCTCCATTGGTCATCAAGGCCTTCGGCGATCACCAAGCCCAGAACACTCGAACACTCATCCACATCCCCATAGGCCGCCACCCGGTCGCTGTCCTTGGGCACGCGCGTCCCATTACCAAGAGCCGTAAAACCGTCGTCGCCCGTTTTTGTGTAGATGCGGCTGAGGAAAACCATGGGTGCAGTTTAGGTCGGCACGGGGGGGGCGAGTCCTAGCTCTCCTCGCCCTCATTCCGGCGAGCCTTGAGTTCCTTGCGGCGCTGGCCCTTTTCGTGGATCACGAGGCCGAGATCCGTGGGAGTCATGTTGGATCCCAGATTTTTCAAGATCAAGTGCCAGGCCTTGGCGTCTCGGTTCTGCAGGGGAGCCCGCAACATGACCCGCTCGATCATCTGGGTCACCAAATCCGAGGCTTCCCGAGAGCGCATGATCTTTTCCGCAAAGATTTCTTTCATCCGGCCCGCAAGAAACAGCCGGCCCTCTTGGTCCAAGCGTTTGGAACCCCGCTCCCGTTCCCGGTGGCCTTCGGTGACGAATAGATCGGACAACACGACGGTCACCGCCATGGCCAAGTTCAAAGAGGTGTGGGACGCGCTGGTGCGAATGTGAACCAACTCGGCACACTGCTCCACTTCAGCCCGATTCAGTCCGGTCTCCTCAGTGCCAAAGACCAGGGCCAAGCACTCATCAGGGGAAGTGGCCACATCTTCCAGGTCCGGCGCGGCCTTGCGCCAGTCCCGTCGGTCGCGCAAATCTCGCGGTCTGGCTGTGAAGCCCACCACATGATGGGTGTCGGTTAGCGCCTCGGCAAGGGTGTCATGCACGACGATTGCAAGCCGTGCTTCGTCAGCCCCATGGGACATCTGTTGAAATTCCGGGTGCACGAGACAACTCGGCCGCTTGGGAGCGACCAAGTGCAATTCGCAAGGACCAAAATTCTGACAAGCGCGCAGGGCCATGCCCACATTGCGCGGGCCCTCTGGGCGGCAAAGGATGATTCGTTTCACGGTATTCTGGGGGTTCTCTACTCTGCGGGCGGCAAGGCGTGAATGAATGCGTGGGTTTCCGGGGGCGCGGAGGCCAAGGGACCGAAAACCGGCTGGGGAGCGAGGCTCGTCAATTGGACACCACCATCGGACTCGGCCCCGGCAGACCAATGGGGAGGCAGCAAGAGGCGCACCGCGGACGGACTACCCAGTTGCTGGCCCGCGCTCTCGGTTTCCCAGGGAGCCAACCAGCGACCGTCAATGCGAATGGCCAGGGCGCACTCGCGCTTGGGAGGCAAGGCCAACTGAATCACGGCGGCACCGGAGCCCTTGGCATAAATCGCCTCGGGACTGATCTGGGTCACGTCAATTTCTACACCCGCCGCCCATTCCAAGGGGAAGGGCTCGCGCATGCGCGCCGGATGGCGCACCATCCACACCTCGTAGTCTCCGCCCGGGGGCAGCTCCAGCCTGGCCCAGCCGCTGGCCTGGGTCAGGGTCGGATGGGGAGCATCGCCGACCCAGGGAGTGGGATCGGTGGTCACGGGAAGGGCGGGAATCCCACCGGACCAAGGGCCCTTGGACAGGGGCAATTCCCCAGAAACATGCAGCACCCAATTCTGAGAGCGCGCACCCCCGATCATGTCCACTTGCCCAGTGGGCTCAAGATGCGCGTGTCCGTTCACGCCCCCCGCCGAAGCAGTGCTGCCTTCGCCCGTAACCTGCGCCGGGCGCAGAGTCCCCTCCATCACGCGCCATCGCAAATCCAGGGGCACCGTGGAAGCTTGCAAACGCCACCCGAAGCTGGGCCTCTGGACCAGAACCGAACCCAGAACCGCCACGGGTCCAGCATTCGCTTCAAGGTTCTGCAGAGCGCTGTCCTGGCTCCAAAGCACTTGACTGGTCAAGCGTTGTTCTTCCATGTGAAACCGTTGCCCAAAAGCAGCGAAACGCTGGAGGCCCGGATCCTGTACCAGCACCGCGGCAATGGGCTCTTGGGGTCCGCCTCCCATAAGCAGGGCCCTGCAATAGCGAGACAGACCCGCCAGATCGAAAACACCCGGCAGGGTGGCGCCCGATTTCCCGTCCCCGGTGGACACGCCACCAATGCGCGCCACCACCCGCATTTGATCGGGCAGGAACGCGGGGCGCACGCGCCCCTGGGGCGGAGCTAATGGTGCACCGCGCAGAGAAGTGACACAGAGCAACGCCTCTCGCCCACGGCCTAAGTCCTGCAACTTCTGCAACACCGACCCAAGGGCCTGGTCAATGGCCCCAAGCCGCGCCTCTCGCAAGCCACGACGCCAAGCCAAGTAAGGTTGCGACCCACGGGCGCGCCCCAAGAGCGTCGTGATCTCGTCCAGAGCTGCGCGCGGATCGCTCTGACCCAGATCCAAGGCGTCCTGCACATGGGGCAAGCGTCCCAGGTGTGGCTCAAGGTGATGGCGCAAGCGCTGAATCGCAGCAGCCGGATCAGGGGTGCCCTCTTGGGCCAAATCCGAAAACTGCAGAACCAGGAACACTGGCTTAGTGGGATCCGGCAAAGCGCGCAGCTGATTGCTCCCCAGGGCGGCGATGTTGCTGGCTTCCAAGAACACATGGGGATCCAGGGTGGGCGTGATCCACCCCAAGAAACCTTGATCCAGGCCGCTGAGTTCTCCGCGCAACTGGGGCTCGGCCACGCTGGCAAAAGCCTGCCAGCCCTGCTGCCCCAGATCCTCTGCCAGGGTCTGGGCTTGGGGAGGAAGCTTCTGTCCAAATGGATCCCGCAGGGAAGCAATCCCATGCTGCCGTGGGTCGAGCCCGGTCAACAGGGAGGTCAGCGCACTGTTGAGGCCGCTGGCGCTGCCGATCATAGTCACGGGGGCAAGAGCCGTTTGCATCCAAGCGCTCAGGAATGGCGCGACCTCTGGATCACCCCAGGCATCATCCAAGCGCAGGCCATCAACGGCCACGAGGATAAAATCCGGCTTGCTACCCGGTGGCAGAGTTGCCGCCGGGATTGGTGCGGAGGAGGTGGCATCGGGATCACCCGAGGCCGTTTCCCCACAGGCACCCAAGAGCAGGACCGCTCCCATGGCCCAACCAATCGTTTCATGTGAACTCATTTTGGCGAGTCCTCCAACAAGGAAGCAAACTGGGCAGGGTCGGGGTTTCCACCGGACACGATAGCCACGACCCGCAAGGAATGGCCGCTCACTTCCGGAAGCAAACCCTTGGCTTGCAAATCGAGGGCCAACGCCAAGCTCGCCGCCCCAGCGACCTCCACAGTTTCTCCGGTGCGCGCCAGGATCTTTTGCGCTGCAAAAATCGGAGCATCGGAAAGGGTCCACATGCGGTCTAGGGTACTGCCAAGAATTGAAATGTTCAGGGCCCCGCTGTCCGGGGGACACAGCCCTTGGACTTTGGTTTCGATGTCCTCCAGGATCACCGGCGCCCCCGCGGCCAACCCCAAGCTCATGCTGGCCGCACCACTGGGTTCCACCCCAAAGATCGATACCCCCCAACCGAGTTTCCGGCGCAGGGCCAGGGAAACTCCGGCCGCTAGACCGCCGCCCCCCACCGGGATCAAGACGCAATCCACTTCGGGCCATTGCTCTGCGATTTCCAAGCCCACCGTTCCCGCGCCCTCCACGGTCCCGTGCATGTCGTAGGGATGCACGAGCACCAAACCATCTGCCACCAACTCAGCACAAAGCTCTTCCGCAGCCATGCGGCCAGGCGCAAGATGCACCGTGGCCCCCGCCTCGCGGCAAGCGGCGATCTTGTTGGGGTAAGCGTCATCGGGCATCACGATGGTGGCCGAGACTCCGCCCTTGGCCGCAGCCCAGGCGAGAGCCTTCCCATGGTTGCCCGACGAGGTACAAACCACCCCAGCCTTGCGCTGCTCGGGGGTCAAACGCTGGATGTTGTTCCAAGCGCCACGGGCCTTGAAGGCCCCCGCCACCTGCCGGTTCTCCATCTTGAGGCGCAACTCCATGCCCGCCCCTCCCACATCCAGCGGCATCAATTCCGTGCGCTGCACGACCCCTTCGATCCGCGCCCGCGCGGCCTCAAAGTCAATGGAATCGAATTTGCTCAAGTCCCTGTTCTGGCCCATGGCCCCATCATGCCCTTCTGCCCCACCCGCTTGCGTCCCTTGCTGGTATTCTTAGGCGCCCATGCCCCGTCTCCCTTTCACCGCACCCAATCTGTTGGCCCCCATGGAGGGAGTGACAGATCCCCTCTTTCGCCAGTTGGTGCTAGAACTCCATGAGCCCAAGGACTTGGGAGGGACTTTTACGGAGTTTCTGCGCATCTCTCAGCAAGCACGCACCCGCCGCACGATCCTGCAGCACCTAGGCACCCAAGGCCCGATTCCCGTGGGCTTGCAACTGATGGGCAGGAAAAGCGATGCCCTGCTCGAGACCGCGCGCACCGCCGTGTCGGCCGGGGTGGAACTGATCGATCTCAACTTTGGCTGTCCCGCCAAGGGCGCCCTCAAGGGCTGCGCCGGAGCCGCCATGATGGACGACCCACGCGGCCTGGAGGATGTGGTCCAAAGCATCCACGACACCGTCGGATCCGAAATCCCGGTCACCGCCAAGTTGCGCGCTGGGGGTGACGATGACTCGTTGCTCGAAGACCTCGTGCGTGCTGCCTGCGCCGGTGGTGCAGCCATGGTCACCTTGCACGCCCGCACCCGCAAAGAAGCCTACGCCGCCCCCGCTCCCTGGGAACGCCTGGCCCGCGCAGTTACCGCCAGCAGCGTGCCCTTGTGCGGCAACGGCGGCATCGATTCCCATGCGGACCTCGCACGCATGCGCCAAGAAACCGGCTGCACCTACGCCATGGTCGGCCGCGCAGCCCTGGGCAATCCCTGGATCTTCTCAGGCCACGAGCCCAGCGCAAAAGAGTGCGCTGAGTTCCTCTTGGCCTATGCGGATGGGCTCATGGGCCGCGACGCACCCTTGCGCGGAACCGTCTCACGCCTCAAACAACTCCTACGCCACTGGTCGGTGGGTGGCATTGCCGAGGTACCCGAGGGCCGCCGCAGTTGGTTGCACGAAGGGGACCCAGAGGCAGTGTTAGCGCGTCTTGGAACGTTAGCGGAACAGGATCGTCAGCGCGTCTGAACTTTCGACGCCGCCAGTTATTGCCCCAAGCGACGCACCGCTTCCGCCAGCAACGCGGCTCCAAAGCCTGAAGCGCGGCCTGCGACCATTGCCGGGCCCGCCAAGTCCACGTGGGCCCAGCGGGCTTTGGTTCCATCCAATTGCCAGTGGACAAACTCAGCAGCGCAGGAAGCTTGGGCGTTCATGCGGTCCTTGACCGAATTGCGGAAGTCGGCCACCGTACTGCCGAATTCTCTGCGGTGAAACTCGGGGGCGAAGGGCATGGGGTGGACCAATTCGCCGGTTTGGCGGCCCGCTTGGACCAAGATGTTCTCCAGGTCCTCGTCATCGGACACGAGGCCCGCGTGCAAGCGGCCCGTGGCCACCAATTGCGCACCGGTCAAGGTGGCGGCGTCGATGATCGTGTCCGCCTTGAGCTTGCGCGCGGCGTAACTGACTCCATCCGCCAAAACCAGTCGGCCCTCGGCGTCGGTGTTGTTGATTTCTACGCGCAGACCCGAGTGCAAGTCCAGAATGTCGTCGTTCTTGAATGCATCCGGGCCAATGGCGTTTTCCACCACACACAGGAGTGCGCTGACCCGCGTCTTGATGCCCGAAGAGGCTAAGTTGCGGAACGCTCCCAGCACAGCGGCAGCGCCACCCATGTCACCCTTCATGCCAACCATGCCGCCACCGACCTTGAGGGACAGCCCGCCCGTGTCATAGGTCACGCCTTTGCCCACTAGAGCCACATGGCCTTTGGCATTCTTGGGCTTGTAACTCAAGATCAACAGACGCGGAGCGGAAAGCGCGCAGCGGCCCACCCCATGAATACCACCGAGGCCCTCTTCCAGCAGCTTGCTCCCAATGATCGCCTTCTTGGTCACTCCCGGCATGCCGCGCACCAGCTTCCAGGTTTCTTTCTGGAAGCCTGCCGGATCGAGTTCCGTAGGGGGCATGTCCACCATACGCGCAGCATCCCGCAGGGAAATCACCGCCTGCTGCAAGGCCTTGCCCGTGGCAAGCACCTTACCCCTGGCGTCGACGGCCAAGATTCCCAGGCTCGCGGGCTTCTTCGCCTTGCGCGAACGCCCGTTGTACAGGTGAAGAGTCCGGGCAAGAGCCAGGGTGGCGGCTTCCTGGTGAGCCGGATCGTCCAACAACAACAGCACGGCACCTTTGCCCTTCTTGCCCGTATTGGAAGCAGCCATCACGCTGCGCACGGACTCCGCCCGGGCGGGACTGTTATGACGTGAAACCTTATCCGGCAACATGCCAATGGCCACTTTGCGCACGACCCCGGCGCACAGACTGCCCGCGGCTCGGCCCCCACGACCCGCAAAAAGGTCCTTGGCTAGCTCACGGCAACAAGCCTGGGTTTCGGCCGGCAGCAAGGACAAACCGGCCTTGTTCTTGCCCTTAGAGGCCTTTGCCTTGAGGACCGTCTCACTGCCCACCACCAGAAGGTGATCGGTGCCGCGGAGGAGAGAGTCGATAGTTCGGGGGAATCGCAGGGTAGTCATGGGAGTAGCCTACCCAATCCTACGGCTCCCTGGAATGGCGCTCCCCCGCGGGGCGCCCTTGTCTGAGGTAGTTTTTTTTGTTCTCAAACACTTGCCCGTCCCCCACCCCTGGGATCAGCAACCTTATAATCGCCGAGTTCAACCGAAGCAACTCAAACCTGTGACTACCCCCCCACACCACTGGACTGCTGAGAAAAGCGAGGAGCTCTACAATCTCTCCGCTTGGGGCCAGCCCTTTTTTGGAATCAGTCCTGAGGGCGACCTGACTGTGTCGCCTGATGGCCCTGCGGGGGGCACCATCGATCTGCCCAAGTTGATTGGCGAGATCCGGCGCCGGGGCGTCTCTGCCCCGCTCCTGTTGCGCTTCGATGGAATTCTCCGCGCGCGGGTGCGCCAGATCAACGCGGCCTTCAACCACGCCCGCAGGGAATACGATTATCGCGCTCCCTACCAAGGCGTGTATCCCATCAAGGTCAACCAAGAGCGCCACGTGGTCGAAGCCCTATTGGCGGAAG